>ENA-ORKM01000052-ORKM01000052.1-human-gut-metagenome-genome-assembly--contig:-NODE-52-length-30971-cov-11.6378_pt1 | contig 30971 bp, 29 predicted proteins | sample MGYA00243059_ERZ508807 | MGnify/ENA primary metagenome ERZ508807 (study PRJEB26277, sample SAMN04329813) | human gut metagenome | biome: human-associated habitat | host: Homo sapiens | place: USA... | reverse complement strand
GTCTTATCTTGTCTTTTCCGTTTTGATTTCTCCTTGCCCCTGCATCCTTGCCGGGCTATTTCTGTGTTGCATGGTCATAATTCAACAGTGTCTAGACAGCTTCGCTATTCGCTCTCACGAGACTGTGTATCCCCCACCACGCCCATAAACCTCACTTCCCCATAAAAAATATAAGTATCGGTAAGTAGTGCAACACATCATCTCACATCTCTCCACATCACCCCAATCTCACCACAGCGTAGCAAGACGTAAGCACCGGCCACCGGTGCGCACACGTCACCCCACACATTTTGCCACAGCGTAAGGGACGTAAGCGCCGGGTACGGCGTGCACACGTACTCTTGCGAGAGCGCATAGCGAAGCTGCCTAGTGTCTGTAGGATTATGCTTAGAACCACAGAAATGCACCGCCATGGACGGCGGGGCAAGGCGTTATGCGCCACGGACGGCGCATAAAAGCCGGTTTCGTCAGCCTGCGAAACACTCCGGGCATAATCCGTACAGACACTTGGCAGCGTAGCGTAGCGAACGCAAGAGTATGTGTGCACGCCGTCCCCGGCGCTTACGTCCCGACCTACCAAAAAAGAACCCCCGCGGGATGCACCCGCAGGAGTTCTTAAGCCCAATTTGTATTTAAAGGAGGAAGAAAAATTCTAGGCCTCTAAATGCCAGATTTCATCATTGTACTGCTTGATTGTTCTGTCAGAAGAGAAGAAACCAGCCTTGCTGATGTTGACAAGCATCTTCTTAGCCCAAGCCTTCTTATCTTCATAATCAGCGTAAGCCTTCTCTTTTGTCTTGCAGTAATCCTCAAAGTCTGGGAATGTCATGAACCAGTCTTTGTTGAGGAGCTCGTTGTAAAGTCTCTCTAAGTTCTCCTTAGAACCAACCTTCATCATCTCATCACTTACAAGGAAGTCAACAGCCTTCTTTAAGTCTGCATCCTTGTCATAGTAATCCTTAGAGCAGTAATCGCCTCTCTCATATCTGTCGATAACAGTCTGTGAATCCTCACCAAATACATAGATGTTCTCATCGCCGACAAGCTCAGCTATCTCTACGTTTGCTCCGTCACTTGTTCCAAGTGTAATAGCACCGTTAAGCATGAACTTCATGTTTCCTGTTCCTGATGCCTCCTTAGAAGCAAGAGAAATCTGCTCTGAAATATTTGCAGCCGGGAATAATTTCTCAGCTAATGTTACGTTGTAGTTCTCAACCATGAATACCTTAAGGTATGGACTTACCTCAGGATCATTGTTGATAATCTGCTGTAAGCAGAGGATTGCATGGATGATATCCTTTGCAATGATATATGCAGGAGCTGCCTTTGCACCGAAGAAGCATGTGATTGGTGTAGATGGCTTCTTGCCTGCCTTGATCTCAAAGTACTTACGGATGATGTAAAGCACGTTGAGCTGCTGTCTCTTGTACTCGTGAAGTCTCTTAACCTGGATATCAAAGATTGAATTGTCAGGTACGTCGAGCTTCTGAGTCTTCTTTAAGTAAGAAGCAAGCTCTGTCTTCTTTGCGTTCTTGATGTCAACAAGCTTTGTAAGAACGGCGTCATCATTGATGAAATTGCCAAGCTTCTCTAACTCGTTTGCATCCTTCTTCCAGCCTTCACCGATAAGCTCTGTGATGTATGCTGAAAGCTCCGGGTTACAAGACATTAACCAACGACGGAATGTGATACCGTTTGTCTTGTTGTTGAACTTCTCAGGATATAACTTGTAGAAGTTGTTGAGCTCTGTATTCTTTAAAATCTCTGTGTGGAGGTATGCAACACCGTTTACAGAATATCCGAAATGAATATCCATGTGTGCCATGTGTACAAGACCATCCTTGATAATGTATGTGCTCTCGTCAGCTACCTTTGCGCGAACCTTGTTGTCAAGCTCACGGATGATTGGCATAAGCTGTGGAACAGCCTTCTCCAAGAAGCTGATTGGCCATTTCTCAAGAGCTTCTGCAAGGATTGTGTGGTTAGTGTATGCACAAACCTTTGATACAATCTCAATAGCCTCATCCATCAGGATGCCCTTCTCCTGAAGGAGACGGATAAGCTCTGGAATAACCATTGATGGATGTGTATCGTTAATCTGAACTGCTGCATAATCAGCAAGATCATGTAAATTAGAGCCCTTTGCCTCTGCCTCTGCAAGGATAAGTCTTGCTGCGTTTGATACCATGAAATACTGCTGGTATACACGAAGGAGACGTCCTTTATCATCTGAATCATCAGGATATAAGAATAATGTAAGGTTCTTCTTGATATCATCCTTGTCGAAATCAATTGTGTCGCCTACGATTGACTCATCAACTGACTCGATGTCGAATAAGTGAAGCTTTGTTGTACGGTTGTTGTATCCAACTACATCGATATCGTAAAGTCTTGACTGTACTGTGAATCCGCCAAAGCTTACAGGATATGTGATATCTGTCTTTGTAAGCCAGCTCTCCTTTGTAATCCATGGGTTTGGAGTCTCCTTCTGGAGATTGTTCTCAAATACCTGCTTGAATAATCCGTAGTGGTAGTTGAGACCTACACCGTCTCCGTTGAGTCCGAGTGTTGCGATTGAATCTATGAAGCATGCTGCAAGACGTCCAAGTCCACCATTTCCAAGTGAAGGCTCAAGCTCGATTTCCTCGATTTCAGCAAGTGACTTTCCGTTCTTCTCAAGAGTCTCTTTAACTTCATCGTAGATACCTAAGTTGATAAGGTTGTTTGATAAAAGCTTTCCGATAAGGAACTCTGCTGAGATGTAGTAGAGCTTTTTCTTTCCTTTGTTTGAAACCTTTTTCTCTGCCTTGTCTTTTACAAGCTCAAGTAATGCGTAGTATACTTCCTCGTCTGTACTAACGCTGATTCCCTTCTGAAGCTTTGTTTCGATTTCCTGCATGATTGCCATTTTGATTTCCTCCCAAATCTGTTATCATGTATACACGCCAATGTGTCAAATTAACTAATTTTCATTTAGCGTGCTTAACTTCTTTGTGTCATTTGATGAATCAAGTATAATCCATTACACTGCACAATTCTTGCAATATACAGTCGAAAACTTGCACAATCCTATCATTTTTCGGTATTTTTAGTGGTTTTTCAGGAAATAATATGCTAAAATATCATCATGAATATATTAGAATATGAAAATTATCACGAAGACAAAACACATGTGGAGCTTACGTTCCCATACAATACCTACCTGTGCTCTATTCCTCTTGATTTTTCCGGAGTTCCGCTGCACTGGCATGATGACATGGAGCTTATATATATAAAGAAGGGCCGCGGTCATATATCTGTGGATTTTAAGGAGTACCAGGTCACTGCGCCAAGCCTTGTGCTGATTCTGCCGGGACAGCTTCACTCTATAGACCAGTATATGGATGAATCGATGGAGTACGAAAATATCATATTTTCCCTGTCGATGCTGCTTCCCGGAAAGTACGATTACACCAAGGAGAATTTTCTTACACCTCTCTTAGCCGGCAAATTTACAGTTCCGACGGTTTTTACCCCGGTGTATCCATACTACGAGGATGTCGTGGCTCCAATAGATGCATGCGATGAGATTTGCAAGACGATGCCGCAGGGCTATCAGCTTTATATAAAGAGCAAGCTCTACGAATTCTTTTTTGTGCTTGATAACCGCTGCCGTAATCTGACAAAGCCACTAAAAAGCAAAAAGACTCTTGATAAGATGAAGGTTGTGCTCAAATATGTGGAAAATAATTATGCCGACAAAATCTCCATTGCCGATATCGCTGATGTAGCCGGTTTTTCAGAGTCTCATTTTATGAGGTATTTTAAAGAGACCATGGGTACATCATTTGTTGACTATTTAAAGGACTACCGTCTGACCATGGCCGCGAGACTTTTGCAAAGCTCAGACAGCTCAGTGCTTTCTATTTCCGGTGAAGTGGGATTTGAAAGCCTGTCATATTTTAACAGAGCCTTCAAAAAGCACTATGGCATGACACCTCTGCAGTACCGCAAGGGCAGTTGACACCACTCTAGACAGTTACAATACAATATTTCTTAAATAAACGATGGAAAATAATCATGAAAAAAAATACATACATAAAAATGACTGCCCCATTCCGTGAAAATAACAGGGCAGCCCGAAAGCTTGAATTAATCAATAAAATATGCACTTATTTAGTTTTTATCACATACTCTGTATACGTGCTGTATCTGTGCTTTACAGCCGGTCATATGCTTGCACTCTCAATCATTGCTCCGCTTGTCGGCTTTATTGCAGTATCGGTTTTCAGATATATCGTAAACAGACCACGTCCATACGAAAAATTTTATATGCAGCCTGTCATTCCAAAGGATACCCACGGCAGGTCTTTTCCCAGCAGGCACGTTTTTTCTGCATTTATAATTGCATTTACCGTTTTAATATGCTCACCTTCTGCTTCGCCTTTATGGTTCACCGGAATTTTGCTTGCAGTCCTTGCAGCTATCATTGCCTGTGTCCGTGTGATATCAGGTGTGCATTTTATCAGCGATGTTGTCGGTGCTTTTGTTTTTGCAGTCATTGAATCATATATAGTGACGGTTTTCTTTTTATAAATAGCTGTTAGTTGTTTCCACCATCAACACTCTTTTTTATGGCATTTCCGGCATCATCTACGGCATCCTTTGCGCCGTCTATTACATCCTTGCCGGCATCACCTGCGCCGTCTATCACATCTTTTCCGGCATTGCCCGCTCCGTCTATCACATCTTTTCCGGCATCGCCTGCTCCGTCTATCACATCCTTGCCGGCATTTCCGGCGCCATCTATGATATCCTTGCCGGCATTCCCGGCATCGTCGGCGGCAGAGCCACCTCTTTGTGTATTTTCAACCATTGAAGTGTCTGCCACATTACTATTGTTTCCACAGGCTGCAAAAGCGCTTGCAGCAGCGAGTATCAGGCAAAGTGCCAATAAATATTTCATTTTCTTCATTGTATCAGTCTCCTTTTTGTTTTGGAGATAGTATGGGCAATTTTTCGTAATTTATACATCATTCGTAACTATTCTGAACCACTGAGAACAAAAAAGCTAATGCGTCATGCATGCATGTAAGCGGCAGTTTTTCTTGTTCTCAGCTCTTTAACTTAGGTTTCGTGATGAGTGCCGCGATATACGAAAAGATTAGTGCTGCCGACACTCCGACCGCACAAGCCTTAAAGCCACCCTTAAACAAGCCTATAAAGCCCTCGCTGTCCACTGCCTCCTTTACACCCTTCCACAGTACATTGCCAAAGCCCAAAAGCGGTACGTTGGCACCGGCACCTGCCCACTTTGAAAATGGCCCGTATATGCCGACAGAGCCAAGAAGCGCTCCTGTGCACACGAGCATTACCATAATTCTGCCCGGCATGAGCTTTGTTTTTTCCATTAAAATCTGTACTATGGCGCAGATGATACCGCCCACGACAAATGCTTTTACATAATCCATTATATCCTTACGCCTTTCTTCTATTTTTTGAACGTGCAGCCATCCCCAAAAACGGCTCGTTCACCCTATTATATATGTGAAGCCATCAGCTTCAAATTACAACTTCACATTACTGCTTCAAGCACCACACCGTGTGCAATTCCCGGTACTGACTCTCCCTCGTTGAAGCTGACAGGCGAAAGAAGTGCTCCTGTAGGCACAAAAAGTATACGCTTCAATTCACCGCTTCTTAGCTTTGGCAGGTAATATGCTGACAAAACAGTTGCCGAGCACGCACAGCCCGAACCACCTGAGCCCGTGTTCTGGTTCGTTGCATCAAACATCTTCATGCCACAGTCCTCGTGATTTTTGCTTATGTCCACGCCTTTTTGCCTGCATAGGTCAATCAGTATCTTCTGTCCGATGCTTCCAAGGTCTCCTGTCACTATCCTGTCGTAATAGGAAGCCTTTCTTCCAAAATCACTCAGGTGATTTACTATCAGCTCACAGGCCGCAGGTGCCATGGCGGCGCCCATGTTCATGGCATCCTTTATGCCATAGTCCACCACAACTCCTGTTGTGATCCCCTCAATCTGTACCTTCCTTGATATACTATCTGTATTGTCACACCCTGCCTGTATCTCATTATCACATGCTCCACTGCCCACAATAAATGCTGCACTTCCTGTCACTGTCCACGTCGCTGACACCGGTCTTTGATTGGCATACTGGTTAGGGAAGCGAAACTGCTTTTCGGCACTGCCAAAGTGGCTCGATGTCACTGCCACCGCATGCCTTGCATACCCTGCTGCCACAAATGCCGCGGCAAGTGAGAGCGACTCCCCGCATGTGGAGCATGCTCCATACACTCCAAACCACGGAATACGGAAGTTTTCCACACCAAAGGTTGTGGCCATAGACTGTCCGAGCAGATCTCCTGCAAATACATAGTCCATGTCGGATGCATCCAGATGTGCTTTTCCAAGGGCCATTGTGAGTGCATCGCGCTGCATGGAGCTTTCCGCCTTTTCCCACGTATTCTGCCCAAACCTGTCATCTTTGCCTACAATATCAAACAGACCTCCAAGCGGTCCGTCCGCCTCCTTTGTGCCTACAACCGAACTGCTTTCCAATATAAAAGGAGCCTCCGCAAAACGGAGACTCCACTTTCCCAATTTTTGCTGCATACCGACTCTCCTTACTCTTAATCTCATCAAATCATAGATTTAATTAATGTCAGTATGCACAAACATATAAAATATATTCATTCAGATATAACAGCTCTACTTGCCATCATATGACACAACTGCGTCCACATCATACTTGCTAAGAAGCTTTCTGCCATTAAGACCTGCAAGCTCAATAAGGAAAAGCATCTTCACAACCTCTCCTCCAAGCTCCTCAACAAGCTCTGCTGCTGCCTGCATTGTGCCTCCTGTAGCGATAAGATCATCCACGAGAACCACCTTCTGACCGGGCTTTACTGAGTCCTTGTGCATCTCAATTGTTGCTGTGCCATACTCGAGGTCATATGTCTTTGATACAGTCTCACATGGCAGCTTGCCTGCTTTTCTCACCATAACAAACGGTTTATGAAGCGCATATGCTATCGGCATGCCAAAAACAAAGCCCCTTGATTCTGCTCCTGCTATCACATCAAAATCAAGTCCGTCAAGCCTCTTTATCATCTCATCAATTGCAAGCTTTAATCCATCTGCATCCTGGATAACACTTGTCACATCACGGAACATGATGCCCTTCTCCGGGAAATCCGGGATAGTTCTGATATAGTCCTTTACTGTTTTCATTGTATGTACCTTCCTTATATGTATTTAATATGTATTTACAAATATATTCATGACGCATTTGTTCTTTTTGTATGCATTACCATTTTACTCTCTTGTGGCGCCATATGCAAATCAAAATCACTTCACCTTATGATACCCATCTATGCACTCCACGACATCCACTATCTCTATCGTGCCGGCATGTGAATCTGCCACAAAGCGTATATCAAATCTGCCGTATCTCATGCCATAGATATAATCCCTGGCCTTGTTGTATGCAGCTCTTGGATCCTGTGCCAGAATATGCTCCACAGTAATGCGGGTATCTTCATCCATACAGCTTTTGAGTGCCTCATCCCTCCATATAACATGCACCGTATCCCATCTGTGCTCTGCGGCAAAGCCATCTGATGCCTTAGGATGTGAGTCTGAATATGCCAGATACGGCTTTATATCATAGATTGGTGTGCCGTCAAGCATATCTACACCTGACACATGAATTATGGGGCCCTTGCTGCTTTTGTACTCAACCTTATCAAGCCTTACAGAGGACAGTCCCATGCCGTTTGGGCGAAAGGGCGAACGTGTGGCAAAAACACCTTTCTTTTCCCGGCCTCCAAGCCTGGGTGGTGTGACGAGCGGTGTGAATTTCTCCACCCTGTTTTCGGAAAAGCCCCATATAATCCACAAATGTGTGAACTCTTCTATTCCTCGAAGCGCATCGGGGTTTTGGTATTTGGGTTCAAATACTATCTGCCCTGCTGCCTCAGGCACAAGGCCGCTCTGCCTTGGAATACCAAATTTCTCTCCAAATCCGGTGTGCATAATCGCAACCGGCTCTATAGTCTTCTCATACATATCTCTATACCAGTATTTTATTCAGTATATCATCCTCGAGCACAAGCTTCTTTGCCGCGTCGCGGTACTCCTTCTCATGCAGATATGTGTGCCTGAACGGCTTCATGGATGGCGCCATATCTATCGCATCCAGAAAATCCTGCTTTCTCATGCCAAGAGTGGCCGCATAGTCGAAAAAGCCTGTCCTTTTTAGCACTGTGCACACCCTTACATATCTGTGATTCTGTACTACACTCATGATATAGGTTGCTATGCCAACCTGTATGCCATGAAGCTGTGGATGCTCAAGAATTTTGTCAAGCGCATGTGAAATAAGATGCTCACTGCCGCTGGTCGGCGCACTGCTTCCCGCTATCTCGTTTGCTATGCCGCTCATGGCAAGCGAATCCACAAGCTCCTTTAGGAAAAGCTCATCCTTTATGCTCTCATAAGGTGTACGCACAAAGCTGTTGACCGCCTTTTTAGCAACCATCACGGCGAAGTCATTGACCACGCCTGCACCATGTGCTTCCTCAAAAATCCAGTCATAGAGTGCTGTAATCTTTGACACCATATCCCCGATGCCTGAATATATAAACTTCTCAGGTGCTGTGCGGATGACCTGTGTGTCAACTATGATACCATGCGCAAGCTTTGCAGGAACCGACGTACGCTTGCCGTGCACCAAAAGTGATGCACTGGCGCTAGAAAAACCATCACTTGAGCTTGAGGTCGGCACACTGATAAATGGCAGATTTCTTAGAAAAGCTGCATATTTTCCTGCATCTATTACCTTTCCGCCGCCCACTGACACGACTGCCTTTGCCTTGTTTGGTATATCAAAGGCAAGGGTAATGATATCGTCTATCTCAACCGTATCAAGCTCGCTGTACTCAAGCACGGTGATACCGGCATCAGTAAGCGACTTCATTATAGTATCTCCAAACATATCTATGAGACCGTTTCCCATAAAAATAACTACGCTCGTGAGCTCCTCACTCTTTAAATACTCTCCGATTTTGTTTAATGTTCCATTTCCCACCTTGAGGATTGATGGAATGGATATTGCTTTTCCTGTCTGCATTTTCATTCTCCTCTTTTTATTTAATATGCCGGACTATCATTGCTTTGCATCATAAATTGTCGCACTGTAGCCCTGTTTTTTCTTGCTGTCATACATGGCGATGTCTGCCCTTCTGTAGAGCTGGTCGAACGTGATACAATCCATTCCGTCATAAAAGCATGCGCCAAGACTGAGCAGTATATTCTTTCCATTCATCTCTGCTATATCAATATGCTCTATGTTTGAAAAAAGCCTGTCAAAGAAAGCTTCTGCCCGCTCTTTATCAAGCATCCCCGGTATAAATACCGCAAACTCATCACCGCCCAGGCGAAGCACGACATCATCATCACGACATGATTTGCGCAGAGTATCAGCAATTGCTATTATCACCTTGTCGCCCACTGCATGTCCATAGGTGTCGTTTATTGACTTAAACTTGTCACAGTCTAAAAGGCATAACAGACCGCACTGTTTGCGGACGAGATACTCTGTTATCTTATTCTCTCCACTTCCGCGGTTGCGTATACCTGTCATCAAATCAATCTGTGCCAGATACATAAGCCTGTTTTCACGTCGCTTTTCCTCGTCAATATTCTCCACGCAGTAAAGCACATGCCACAGCCTGCCATCTGCATCATAGTCTACAGGAATAAACCTTTCACGGCACCAGCCTGATACCTTTCCGATAAACTCGTGCACTATGGTATTTTTTCCACGAAGTCTGTCCTCTACAGTACTGATATCCACAAATTCAAGTGTCTCTTTGCGCTGTGCCTTAGTACAGAACTCATTCATCACACTGTTTATATGCCCCGGGAAATCCTCATCTATCCTATATTCCCCCTCACTTTGCGGTTTTACACCCAGGAAGTGTACAACCTCATCCAAAGTCTTTACTATATGGTATCTGTGTGTCTGCACATTTACCAGTTCCATGGATATATAGATACTTGAAAGCGATGAATAGCTGCTAAGCTTCGCTACATTATTCGACTTTGTGAAGGAATTGCGCAGCTTAAGCAGTGATATAAGCAAGGTTCCTATCATATCTAGGAATGTGGTCAGTCCGAGAGTATCACTTTCCGGTGGATTATCCACACCAAAAAAGCCCTTTATCTCATCCTTGTAGCGGATTGGACATACTACCAGGTTTTTTACATTTTGTGCCTTTAACAAATTGTAAGAGACCTTATGCTCATCCTTTATCTGCTCTATATCTGTGATAATTACATTCCTGTCCTTGTCAAAGGCCTGATACCACCAGCCTATTATGTCCATATCGACATTCTGTAATTCATGTATCTCCGGCACTATTCCATCCGCACACCACTCATATGTATTTTTGGTGACATGCTTCTCATCAAAATCCTCAAATATATATATGCGGTCAGAACCGATATGTTTTCCGAAAAATCTGATAAACTCATTAATCTGCTCATCCGGTGTATCATAGTTGAGTGCAGATCTGAGTGCCTTATTTATGACAAGCTCGTATTTTATGATTGTCTTCATACCTGCTGCATCCTCGTATTGTTACTTGTATATTACCCGTATTATTCCAAACCACCCACACACATTCGCAAAACCGCACAATACTCGTGCTTTGTCTACACTCCGTTGTGATCCGCGCTTAACAACATTATACCAAATTTTTTCAAAAATGCACATAAATCATGGTATTCTTACCATTATTTTTTTCTCTTTATTTTCAATCATCGTAAGCACAGGAATGTGCTTTTTTCTGAGTGCACGTATAACCGGATATGTCTCAAATGCGTTTCCTTCCACATACACTGCCTCCGGTCTGTACTTTACAATCTGCTTCACCTGCTCCTTTACATATGCCTTCCACTGTGGCTTCTCCATCAGTACCTCTGCATATGCTGTCTCACTGTCAAGCTCTGTTAAATCAAGCTGCGGAACAGGCATTGCATCAACATGACATATATGCACACCCTTTATTCCTCGTGCTTTTGCAACATTTATAAGCAGCTCGTCTGTCTGACTGTCACATGCCATGGCTGCAGTATCTCCTTTACTGCCATACCATACTATCACAGAGCTGTCTTTATGAAGAGAAAGCGCCTTTTCGCATGCCTTTACAGCTTCATCCTGCTCCTTAACAGTCATGATAAAGCCTCCCTTGTGACAGAATATCGCACCGGAAATTCCTGTAGCATTTACCAGCTCCTCACCTTCAAGCCCCAGCCACTCTGCCGGAAAAGAACACTTGTAATTCATCGAGTATTCTCTTTTCTGCGGCTGTATACAAAAGCCACCTCTGTTTGACGGAAAAATAACAAACGCAATATCCGTCTCACTCAGAGCCTTCTGACACGGTATAAACTCAGGAAGCACAAGTATCCTGCTTGCCGGATCGTGCTTTGCAAGCACCTCCTCCACTCTCTTATCGGCTCTCTCATTGCCACGGTATCTCTCAAATTTGTTTTCCAGTATCATGCCTGCTACACTTACCGCCTGAAAGAAAGCCTCATCGCTGCCACCCTCATAATCCCATGACGGGTTGAAATTGCCTATAAGCGTTGCAAGCTCGTTTTTCTCACCTGTATTGTCATTGTTGTCGAGAGGCTGGACAAATGACTCATCAAATTTCACCGCCAGCTCCTCGCCTAGAATATCCGCTCCAACAGCCTCCCACAGCAGGCCAAATGCCGCATACGGCACACCGTTTTCCCTGATTCTGCTGTCCTTCTGATGATGGTCAAACTCACCTCGACCTATATCAAAAACTATTCCTGTGAAATCATCAGGCACGCTGTTGCCCCTTGTTATGCTGATCTCAGGGTTTATATACAAAAGCAGGGCTGATGAGAACACATCATCTGCATGAAATTTGCCACCATGTGTGAAGGCACAGGCATCCTTTTGTTTTATCTGCTCTATTAATCTGCTCATTTTTTAACCTCATATGTATTCTTTTACGTTGTGATACCTTATAACTCTTTAATCATAATTGTAATATTCAAAATGTCAATATAATTGATGCTAAAACATCCTTTATCAATATGTGATAAAATGTATTCACAAATGAAACCATGTACCGCTTAGCAGAGGAGACAGACTATGGAAATTATCATGTTTATTATCTTTATAGTTACAAACCTTTTTATCATACTATGTATGCAATTTGCGTACACACACACCTATAAATATGAAAACGGCATGTATCTCAATGTACATATTCCATCATCTCACAAAGAAGATGCCGAAGTAACCGAAATCGTCACCACCGGAAAATGCAAAATGAAACACTTTCAGATTGCCAATGTGATTATCTCCATTGCGATATGCTTTATTGTTTTTATTAACATTGCCGTTTTTGTTCTGGTATATATTATCTGGATGTTTGCATATATCTTTGGAATTATTCATATTCCAAACAGCTCCCACCGGAAAATGTATGCTCTGAAAATACAAAAAGGATGGATAATAGAAGCCCAACGCAAAAAGGTTTATATCGACACCCGCGTTTCAGCAGAAGCCGGTGCCACGACAGTCAGCTATAAATGGCACGCACTCTTTTTAATTACTGAGCTTGCAGCATATATACCATACTTTATGCTTGGTGACACCCATTACAATATCCTTATGATTTCGCTGTTTTTGTGCTCTGTTTTAATATCCACACTTTCGCTGGTATTTCATGCTTTTATAAACAAAAGCGAGCGCCACGTATACAGCATGGATTCAAAGCTCAACCTTATTGTCAACAATACCATGAAAAAATATAAAAGCATCGCAATGCTTCTCCTAAGCGGACTAAACGCTGTCGCATGGATTTATGTAGCATTATACACAGGTATCACCGGAATACTTCCGGCATCATCCTATTATGTGTATATTTTCATTCAGTTAATAGCCGTTTTGGGATTTATTGTTCCAATTTATATGGGCTTAAACAGAAAGAAGGAACTACTGTCTGCCAACACCTCACCAATAGATGTGGACGATGATGAATACTGGAAAACCGGCTACTACTATAATCCCGACGACAAACATATTCTCATTGAAAACCGCATGCAGTCCGGCAATTACACGTTTAATTATGCTAAAAAAGGCGCGTGGATTTTCACAGGAATCACCTGTGCAATAACAGCCGGCTGTATCATCCTGGTGTTTGTCTGCATGCTTCCTTTGATTAATATACAGGAAAAAATCACTATGACAAACAATAACCTTACTATTTCTGCCGGTGGATATACAAGCAAGATTGATGTAAATGACATCACAGAGCTTAAGCTTCTGGACGAACTACCGGATGACAGTTTCCTGCGTACAAACGGAGCCTCTACCGACAGCTACGATATCGGCAGGTATGAAGGACGCACCCTTGGAAAATGCAGTCTGTATGTATTCGACGGATACGCTCCTATTCTCATGATAAAATCGGATGATACACTGGTGTTTGTAAATTCTAAGGAAGATGGTGAGATAGAGGGGTTGTATGAAGAATTAAGTCAATAAATTTGTTCTTTTTATGTTATACTGTAACCGTATACCTAAAAAGAAAGCAGGCAAAATCTATGAAAACACGACAAGAAGCATTAGACTACGGCTTATCATTTCCAAATACATATCAGGAAGCACCATTCCACGACCCAAACTGGCAACTCATCCGCGTAAAGGACAGCAAAAAGGTTTTCCTGTGGACCTACGAGCGCAATGGTTTTATCAACTTAAATGTCAAGGTATCTCCTGCATGGCGAGACTTCTGGAGAGATGCCTTCCCATCGGTCATCCCCGGCTGGCACCAGAACAAGGACAACTGGAATACCATCATTCTCGATGGCAGCATACCGGATGATGCTATAAAAAACATGATTGCAGATAGCTATGACCTTGTCACCTATAATCCGACCCGGCTCATATATGAGGCTGTAAAAAGGATTCCAAAGGGCTGTGTTGCCACATATGCACAGGTTGCTGAGCTTGCAGGCAATAAAAAAATGTGCCGGGCTGTCGGCAATGCCCTACACAAGAATCCCAATCCTGATGAAATTCCATGCTACAGAGTGGTAAATGCAAAGGGTGAGCTGTCAGGGGCATTTGCCTTCGGCGGAGCCGATGAACAGGCTAACCGTCTAAGAGCAGATGGCATTGAGGTCATAGACGGCAGGGTTGACCTTGATAAATATGGAATACGGATTGTAGATGATGTTATATATACAAAAACAACAGTGGAACCACTTACTTAAATAATGGTTCCACTGTTATTTTGACAGTTTAGTGTTGTACAGGTGTAAGCTTACCTTTCTCCATTTCAAAAACTTCATCACATAACACTTCTATATCTTCTTTATTATGGCTTGCAATTATAATCATTGTTCCTTTTTCTCGTAAGTTAATAAAGAGTTTTCTCATTTCCATAACTCCATCGTTATCCAAACCGTTCATTGGTTCATCCAAAATTAAAATTTCTGGTTTTTCCATAATTGCCTGTGCTATTCCCAGTCTTTGTTTCATTCCCATAGAATATTTACCAACATGTAATTTACTGTATGGATCAAGTCTTACGCTCTTTAACGTTTGTATAATTTCTTCTTTCCCTATTTTATTTTTAATCATAGATAAAAACTGTAAATTCTTATATGCACTATAGTTTTCCAAAAATCCCGGTTCTTCTATAATTCCTGCTAAATTTTCCGGCAAATCAATATCTGTACCTAATTTTTTATTATCTATTATTATTTCACCTGAAGTAGGTACAACCAATCCACATATACATTTCATTAACATAGATTTTCCTGAACCATTTCTACCAATGATTCCGTAAATATGTCCTCTATCGAAATTCACATTTATCTTATCTAATACCTTCGTCTCTCCAAAACATTTTGTCAGATTCTTTATCTGTATCAGCTTCTCCATGTTTATACCTCCCGTATCATTACTCCGACATCCTTTTTTTCGATTACTTTTATAATCCATACACTTAAAATAATAATCGCTGTCATATAAACAACCATCACATAAGTAAATGTAGGATATTGTGTCAATTTTCCCACATCTAATTTATTTAATGTTGTCCACGAGACTGGCGAAAACCACTGTGCCATTTCATTTCCTGAAACTGCCGCACTCAAGATAACCAAAAATCCTGAAGCTACTATTCCAACAACTTTTGACTTTGAAATAACATTGCACCCATATATAATTAAGCCTAAAATTCCTCCGCACAAAACAGATAATAACCAAGTGAAGAACATCGCTTGAGTAGGTGTAAAATATGTTAAAATATAAGTACTTATTGTTACTGCAGTCCCTTTTACCAACGGAACATTTGAAAAAGCCAATGTACCTAATACCTTTCCCCAGTCATTCATGTACTCTATGTTTCTTATATTTAGCACAATCGTCATAGCTGCTATTAAAGAAAAATACATTGCTGATGTCATAAAAATATAAATAATTTGACCAATGCTCCATAATTTTCTCTTACATCTCATTAATATATATATCTGATTCTTATCTATAAAAGGAGCGTCACAATATATAAATATCAACGGCAACATAAAAAGGATTCGTATATAGCGATCTGTATACAAAAATGGATATAGCCAAGGTGAGCTTTTCATCCCCATAGCCAATGCATTTGTTGAAATCTCCTTTGTATAACATTGAACAAATATCATAGTTAATATCACTAATATCCAAATCCGATAATTTGTTCTCCATTTTCTAATATTTTGTATTGCAACAATCAAAGAAATTTTAACTGATTTCATTCCCTAACCTCCTTTTTACCCGTTTTGCGAAAATCAAACCCTGGCCTAATATAAGTACTGTAAATATGAATATCGTATACAAATAGCTATACGTTGCATTTTTCCCCAATACATTACTTGCTTTCGCCAACAGATACATATTAAAATATGGCGGTAAAAGACCCGTTATCTCTTCTAATAAATAACTAAAAATGAGCGGTGAACATATTGCAACAAAACTATTAGGAATATATGATGAAATCATTAATCCACTCATTACCCAAACTGCCATTGATGCTGCATAAATACTGACGATACAACATACATATAAAAATGGCTTTTGATATAGAAAAATGCCATATGGCATATTCTCATCTAAACCCATTCCGTTTATTCCGCTATAATCGAATCCCATACCAATTAATAGACCTATGAAAATCAAAATTCCCAAGAAAACTACCAGAAAAGAAATTGATACGCACACCACGATTTTGGATATAATATAATTTCTTCTTCCCGTTCGAATGACTATATTTTTTATATATTGATGTTTCCAATCGTCATAAAAACCTGTCACACAAGGCAGCGCCGAAAAAATAATTATCAATTTTTTGAAAACGCTCAACCCAATTAAAATATCCAATATGTAATATATATCTACACTGCCATGTATATATTTTTCTGTACTTATATAACACAAAAGCACAACTCCTAATATTGATAAATACATTTTAGGTGAACTGAATATTCTTTTGTAATCTGCTTTCAATTGTTGTAGAATCAATATGTACCTCCTATCTGAATTTCCATTCCGGTTTGAGCGTCAAAAATTATTGGAAAAATACTGCTGTCTCCTATCAGACCATTGTCTTCCTTATCTGTCGAATGTTCAATATTTTGCCTTGCCATACATACAAACATAGGTTTTAACTCATACTCCCCTTTTTCAACATTTTTTAATACCGGAACATACTCTAAATTAATTTTTTCGATTTCAACTTTATCAGTAATCATAATATTTCTGAACTTTTGTTGGATATTTTCCAAAACTGTTTGTGTGGTCAATATTTCATCTGAAAGTTCATTTTCTGTTTCGAGTTCATATATATTAAGTGCATGAAAAGCTATGAGTCCTTGTTTTCCCACAATTCCCACAATCCTTTCTCCTGCAGCCGGTCCACTTCTATATCCAACTTCCGTTATCGGCAGCGTATCTATTGTGCCTTTAAAGACTATGGCATACGCCGCATCTTCCTTTGTCCACTGATGAGGTGCATTTCCATTTGGATCAGTTTGTGAATAATCAGTATTTTCTTCCAACTTCTCATATGTCAGAGAATACACTCTGGGTTTAGAAACTTCTACACCAATTTCATCCAGAATACTTTTCACCTGTTCAATAGCCGCTTCTTTATCAATACCTGAAATCTCTGTTTCAGGAAATTTTTCTGTAGTTTCATCTGTAAGATATGGCATGGTTCCATATAAATATCCTAAATATGAGTACTCTAATTCTGTTTTCGTATTATATTGTAAATTGCCGTTCTGTATAACAATCGAACTTCCGTCATCCCAATATATATAATTATCATTCAAATTATCATTATGCATATTAGGCATGGTTTTATTTTCAGAAATATTTCTTCCATTTCCAAAAACATTACTCACTTTGTCTACATCCCAGCTTTTTAAAATCACATTATTATCATGCCAATCCGCATCAGATTTTATGTCTGTTTGGGCATTCACAAATAATCCCTCATCCAATTTGCCTTCAATATGCGAAGCATTTTCATCAATATTAATCTGGTTACTATCTGTTTCTTTTTTTTCTTCCAATGATACTTTTCCGTCCGGATAACATCCGGTCACCCCCAAACATATCATCAATGCTATACTACTTAACATCCCAATTTTTCTTATTTTCTTTTTCACTAATCCTCTTCTCCTTTCAATTAAAGGGGAAAACCAATTTAAAAATTTTGTTTCCCCCTTGTTTATGCAATTATGCTACATAATTATTGTACGATTGCTTGTTAAATGATATTTTGCTGCACATGTAATCCATTATTATGAGAACCAGTATCCATCTGCCCAAACGATATATTTGTCCGTATCTGCCTGTAAATACATTGTCTGCCCTGCAGTAACTGATTTATAATACTGTGGATGAACTGTGCCAGTTCTTGAACTCATTTTTGTATGATAAGCATACTGATACCGAGCTGTATCTTTCGGATAGTTAAATACGGCATAATAAAACGCATCTGTGCTTATGATGTTACTGTCCTGAGTTACAACGTAAGCTTGTCTTTCCGCATCATTTTTAGGATTACCAGCTGAAAAAGCTTCTCCGTCATTAACTGAAGTTTTTACGTTAAATGAAAAGAAATTTTTCTTTGCCATTGCCGGTACTGAGAATAACATGGTTGCTGCCATTGCTGCTGCTGTTACCTGAACTAATTTCTTTTTTAACATGATTATTACCTCTTTTCCTTTTTTCTTTTTTTGTGAAACCAATGACAACTCTCATTATCTTTATTTTTGCCATGATTTCAACCCCTATTGCACCAAACGACATTTACAGTCCATTTTTGGTCGATTTACGCATTTTCTTTACGATGTAAGGTGCTTGTAAACCTGCTGTCAATAATATTCCAACAGAAAAACAGATTGTATAGATGTACTTTCCTAACAAGAATAAAACTATATCTAACAGTCCGAAAAATATCACACAAAATACTGTTATTTTTTTATATGTCCTTTTCTCGTCAGTATCAAGTCTTCTGTTTTCACTGTCTATTGGACTAAATGCAATCAGGCTCACAGATGCAATAACTGTAGCTATTGCCAACTTCCAATCGCATTGCATATGCATTGATACCATTATGCACAAAAACAGTAGAAAACCAGACCCCATAATACAAGTGTGCAATTTTTTTGCATGATAACCACCGCTAAATTTTCTCAGAAACATAAACGGAAAAATAAGAGCAACTCCGTGTTTTACGCTTCCCAACCCAAAGCCAATACCTCCAGCTAGGATAAGTGGTGATACCAATAGCAGCAAGCTATGTAATGCATACTTGTAAAGTTCCTTATCTGCTTCATTTATCACATTACACCGGATCATCCAATCAACTACTGTATCTGTACATTTTTCCATTACTTGTTTCTCCTGTAATTCATTAATTCTTTCGGTGCCTTAGGCTGATACATAATAATACAAGAAGCTGTGTTAGCTTCAGTCTGTAGCACAACATCTAATGCTGCTTTCATCCCTTTTGCAACCGATTTAGTTACCCGTTTCTTCATAATGTCCTCTCTCCTTCCTAAAGATTATCATTGATTTTCACATAAACAATCATATACCACTTTAATCAAATAAACGAGCCCTTCGGAATGAACGGAATGATTCTCTTCAATTTTGGAATAATCTTCCTATTTTCCGCGTAAAATAATATGTGATACAGAATTATTTATATATAAATTATACTTTATTCAATATGTGGCAGAATAGTTCTTTGTTACATTCTTCTTTTTATTTAGTTCTATTGGTAAAATTCTACTGAAAGAAGGTGGAATAAATAGAATTTCAATATGAAGGTATGGGAAACCGCATCAAAATACGCAGAAAAGAATTACGAATAAAACAGGCAGAACTTACCGAAAAATTAAATATATCCAATAACCATATGTCATCAATCGAAAACGGAAGGCAAAAACCAAGTCTGGATATTTTCATCCGGATTTGTGATCTACTCAATGTTACACCAGACTACCTTCTGCTCGGTAGCATGCATGCTTATAATATTCCACAGGATATTATTGATAAACTACGGTTATGTAATCAATCCGACATAGAACTTGCCGGAGACTTTATCGAACTGCTTGTAAAACGAAATAACAAAACACATAATGAACCAAAATTGTAATTAAAATGTCTTTTCATACGCATTTTTTGCATTTGGAAATTCTATATGATAAGATGTATGTAAATATACATTCATTAGAAAGCCAGGTGCAAAAATGCGTATTTTAATTTGTGATGACGATACTCTGATAATAGAACAATTACAGAAATATATTGAATCCTACTTTGAATCAAACCATTTAAAATGTCCCGAATTAGTTTCCTTTACCAGTGGCGAATCTTTATTGGCTGATAAAAACGAAAAAGATATTGTTTTTCTGGATATTGAAATGCCCGGTATGAATGGAATTTATGTAGGAAATGAATTAAAAAAAGCAAACAAAAATGTCCTTATTTTTGTGGTGACCTCATATTCCGAATATCTGGATGAGGCAATGCGTTTTCATGTATTCCGCTATCTTTCCAAGCCTTTGGACAAACAGCGTTTTTTCCGAAATATGAAAGATGCCTTAACATATTACAATTCCATTACTACCAAAATTCCTGTTGAAACTAAACAGGGTGTGTATTCGTTTCCCGCTTCTCAAATCATTGCCATAGAAGCACAGGAACGAAAAGTAATTGTACATACTGCCCGGCAGGATTTTGACTCCATTCATAATATGGACTACTGGCTGGAACATCTCCCCAAAAACAGCTTTTTCCAAACACACAGAAGCTTTATTGTTAATTTCGAACATATTGTAGACTTTGATCATTCAACCATACATTTATCGAATCAGCAGATTACCGCCTACCTGACACGCAGGAAATACAGTTCATTTAAAAATGCTTATCTACTATATCTGGAAAGTATGAGGTAAAAATAGATGGAACATATCATTTTACTTTTTTTTAGCTTTTTTACAGAAGCGGTTATATTATGGCAATACGCCTCCAGCCTTTTTACCTCTTCTTATAGCAATAAAATAAAACTGGCACTATTGAGTGCTTTTTATGCTATATTGTTTCTTATTTCCCTGCTAGGACAAACAGGGCTTAATGCCATCAGTTTTTTTGTGATTAACACTATTTTTCTTTATATGTTGTTTAAGCTCAAGTTGTTATTGGCACTATTCCATTCCGCCATACTTACAGCAATTATGGGACTATCTGAACTTGCAGTTTTCGGAATTATATCAAGGTTTTTTCCGCATTTTGTCTTAGAAACAGATACCGGAATTATTTTTTATACGGTTTTTAGCAAGATTTTATTTTTTGCAGTCATCTATTTATTAATTCATCTGCTCAAAGGAAAAAATATAAATCAGGAACAGTACGATCGCTCAGGACTTCTTTTAATGCTAATTCCGGTTTCGTCTGTTTTTATTATGTTTACTTTTCTTGCTATTGGTGAAACATCAGCCTTTGCCCAACCTGTTGATTTTATGGTAACAATCTGTGCTGTTTTTTTGCTGATGGTCAATCTGCTTGTATTTGGCATCAACCAATATAATCAGAAAAAATCACAGGAATATACCGATATGCAGTTGTTGCTCCAGAAAGAATCGGATTTTGCCCAATACTATGAAATGATACTTTCGCAAAGTGAAAATCAAAGTATTCTGATCCATGATATAAAAAAACATCTTCAATCTATCAAATTACTCAATGAAAAAAATGATTCTGATAAAATAAATGCTTATATACAACAGCTTTTGGAATCTTCTGACTTAAAAGAAACCTCAAAAATCTGCGATAATGAAATGCTGAATGCAATTCTCTGCCGCTATCAGCGGCAATGCAACGAGAAGCACATTGTTTTTCATACTGATATCAGAAGTGATACTGTTCAAAATATTTACCAGCACGATTTGACATCGTTATTCTGTAACTTATTGGATAATGCAGTGGAATCAGCAGATAACATCCCTGATTCTTTTATTGAGCTTACCGTAGAAAAAAAGGAAAATTCACCTTTTATTATTATCATACTCATAAATTCCTGCCGAAACACACCTGTGTACGATCAGGATGGAGTTCCTGTATCTCATAAATCAAACAAAGGCAGACATGGCTTCGGAATCAAGAGTATTAAAAAAGTCGTGAAACAATATCACGGAAATTTGCAAATGTATTATGATAATGATTCCGGTACTTTCCATACAATCATAACCTTAAAACAGTAAACGCTAAAAAATTAGGCAATCACGAACTTTTTATGTGATTGCCTTTTTTGCGCATTTCTGTATGGACTGAACTTGTTTTGTACCTCTAATAGTGGAGCGAACTCCTGTAATCTTTAAAATGTTTGTTTTCTAAACACTCCCTGGCAACATTTAAAGTTTCCATTGACGTTTCCATTCTATATTTGCTAAACTAATACAATTTTCCTCAAGCAATAATAATTCCCTCCTTTTGTATATTTGAATAATACGGCAAGCTGTTTACCCAATTTTTAAAGTGTCTTTCATTTTTAATATTCACACTTATCGGCACACCATACTTAAGTTCAATATCATAAGCTGCATCAAATATTTCATCCTCTATCTGTATAATCCTATCATCCGTCAGCTCCGTCAAAACCATTATATCCATATCTGAATTATCTCTATAATCTCCTCTTGCATATGAACCATATAATATCATCTGCTTTAACGAATCACCCATAATGCTTTTTGTCTTATTTCTGAACTCACATAATATCCGGTTTCTATCACTCATATTATCACTTCCTAATTCTTATAAAACAATTGTAGCTATTCATTTTCGCACCATATTTCTGATAAATATATCTTAACATCAAACCCTATTAATACAAGAAACAGTTGCATCCTCTTATATATGCAGCTTCCGAAACTGCGTCGGTGTCATCCCTGTAAGTTTCTTGAACATGACGATAAAATGGCTGGCATCTGAGTACCCCACATCAGATGCTATATCCTGTACCTTGCGCCTGCTGTTTATAAGCAGTAACTCCTTGGCTTTATTGATGCGGTAGTTGGTCAGGTACTCATACACCGAGCAGTTCATAAACTCCGTAAAAACACGCGATAGATATTGCTGCGATACAAATACACTATCAGCAAGCTCCTTGGCACTGATATCGTCAATGTAGCTTTCTTCTATGGCATCTATAACAGGCTTTATAAAACGTACATAGCTTTGGTCATCATTATCGTGTGTGTGATTAGACTGGTCTGAGAGCAAAAGCATGATGCCATAACAGTCGAGTGAGAGCATTTGCGTATCACTGGAGCGTTCCTTAAAGTCTTCTACAGCCTTGTTAATCGCTTCCGACACCTCCATCCCCTTATTCTCATCAATCAGCCAGTATTCCTTTTCATCAAACATTTCCCTGAAGGCTGCCGCCATTGTCCCTGTAAAAGTGGCAAACTCTGTTTTCCAAGGCAGGCTATTGCCGGATGAGATGTTTTTATTGTGATAGGAGTGCGGCACGTTTGGAGCAATAAGAATCCCTTGCCCTTTTTGCAACTCAATCGTATGACTGTTTGACAAAATATTGTCTGAAACAGCCTGATTTCTGCTGTATACAGTTACCTCGCCCACGCCCTCCTTCGTCTGTAAATAATGGTACAGCGGATACCCCTCCGGGCGCGTCACGCTTTCCTGCTCCCAGTCATTACCGACAGAGTCGAATTGAAACGGTTCTCTTGCGAAATTGCTTCCAAAATAAATAGGCATGCTTTCTCCTTTCAAAAACAGTTTAATTTCAAAATGTTATATAATTTGGTTTATGATGTTATACTATTTTCCGTAAATCTATTATATGATTAGTGCATAAGGAAACACACTTATAGTTTAAGAATATCATAATATTGGGGTTAATACCATAACGGAGGTAAAAAATGCAGTCAAAATTCAAAAGAATCCTTTTTGGAGGAGATTACAATCCAAATCAGTGGCCTAAGGAGGTCTGGAAGCAGGACATGGCATACTTTAAGGATGCCCATATCAACAGTGCCACAATCAACGTTTTTTCATGGGCTAAAATACAGCCGTCTGAGAATGAGTATAATTTCACAGAGCTTGACGAAATAGTTGATATGCTCTCAAATGAAAACTACGACATCGTCATGGCAACATCCACAGCGGCACTGCCTGCATGGATGGTCAAAAAATATCCTGATACAATGAGTACCGACTACGAGGGACGCCAGCATAAATTTGGAGCCAGACACAATTTCTGTCCGAACTCCCTGGTATATCAGAAGTACGCAAAGGCTCTTGTGACAGAGCTTGCAAAACGCTATAGTGACAATAAAAATATTTCTGTATGGCACATCAATAACGAGTATGGCGGATACTGTTACTGTGACAACTGTCAGAAGCAGTTTCGTGTATGGCTCAAGGATAAGTACAAGACTCTTGATGCCGTAAATGATGCCTGGAACACAGAGTTCTGGGGACACACCTTCTATGACTGGGATGAGATAGTCGTACCTAACGAGCTCAGCGAGGAGGCCTGGGGTGGCATGACAAGCTTTGCCGGAATATCAACAGACTACAGGCGGTTTTACTCTGACAGCATGCTGAACTGCTATAAGCTGGAGCGCGATGCAGTAAAAGCTATCATTCCCGATGCACTTGTCACAACAAACCTGATGGGTACCTTCAAGGGTCTTGACTATTTCAAGTGGGCTAAAGAGATGGATATCGTTTCGTGGGATAATTACCCTGCATACGACACACCATGGAGCATGGTTGCGATGACTCACGATTTGATGCGAGGTCTTAAGGATGAGCCATTCATGCTCATGGAGCAGACTCCAAGCCAACAGAACTGGCAGCACTACAATTCATTGAAGCGTCCGGGACAGATGCGTGCACAGAGCTATCAGACCATAGCCCACGGTGCAGACACTATCCAGTTCTTCCAGCTCAGACGAAGCAAGGGTGGCTGCGAGAAATTCCACGGTGCTGTAATAGCACATGTCGGAACAAACGACACAAGGGTATTTAAGGAGACTGCACAGCTTGGACGAGAGCTTGAAAGCTTCGGCACAAGGACACTTGGCACACGTAATAAATCAGATGTGGGAATCATCTTTGACTGGGACAATTACTGGGCACTTGAGTACACAAGCGGACCTACACAGGACCTTAAATATGTTGACCAGATTCACCACTATTATGAGTATTTTTACAACAAAAATATCTCAGTCGATATGATTCCGGTTGACGGTGATTTTTCAAAATATAAGGTGATTGCCGCACCTGTTCTGTACATGGTAAAGGAAGGCATGAAGGAAAAGCTTGAGCAGTTTGTGAAAAACGGCGGTACTCTCATCACAACATTTATGAGTGGTATTGTGGACCAGTCTGACAATGTGCATCTGGGCGGATATCCGGGACCGCTTCGCGAGATGGCAGGTGTCTGGGTTGAGGAAATTGACGCGCTCGCACCGGAGCAGTCAAACACTGTAAGCTTTTCGGATGGAAAAGAATATAAATGCAATCTGCTGTGCGACCTGATGCACCCGGAAGGGGCAGAAGTACTCGCCACATATGAAAGCGATTTCTATGCAGGAATGCCTGCTGTCACAAAAAACATCTACGGAAAAGGCCATGTATACTATGTTGCCACACAGCTTGAGGCAGCCGGACTTGCAAGGGTGCTTGATGAAGCCACAAATGAAGTGTCTGTATCAGGTGTCATTGCTGAAGAGACAGGTCTTGAAATCACATGCCGCGAGAGCGAAAATACACGCTTTTACTTTGTGATGAATTTCACTGATGAAAAGCAGACTCTCCCTGCAAGCCTTGCAGGAATGGTTGACCTGATCACCAAAGAAGCAGCTAAAGAGGGCGATGTGATGAATAAGTGGGATGTGAAGATACTTCAGGAAGCACTATAAGAGGGCCTTATGCATTAAAACATATAGTAAGCTACACAAAAAGCCGCTGCATTTTTGTATCATTCACAACCGACAAAATCCCGGGTTGTCCGTACACACCTTAGTGTGACAGACAACCCGGGATTTTAATTATTAAGCATAGCTATATTTTAATTGTAAATAGTATGCATCCATACCCTCATCTGATTAAGTCCTCGATTTCCCCACATATAATATGGTATAGCCCTTGCTATTACAGACTTTTGTCTAGGTGGCTTCTCAGAATACAACGCATCTGAGCCTTCAAGTCTCACTGCAGGAATATCTAAAAGAACCGCACCCTTTAATATTCCCTCAGCTTCTGTTTCAATCTGTGCTTCATTAAGCCTTGACACATCTATCATCAGACTCTGCACATCATCATCATTGTCCACTCCTTCAAAAGCATACACTACCGGACCTCTTTGTAAAGCTGCACATCCTATATCCTCTCTTACCTTTGTATTGGCATATATTACACGGATATCCATATTGAAACTGATTTCTATAACATCGTTGTCATGCCATTTATTTTTTATATAGATATAGCCATCCCTATAAGAATAGAACACATCTGCTTTTGTCTCACTATTCTCTTTTAACCGCATGCCATTGAGTGTCACCTCAAAGCTCTTCAGATATCCCGGAATATGTATTGCAACAGCAAATTCATCGCCTGTCTTCGGTGTAATGCTGTATGAAACATGTCCCTTCCACGGATATTCACTGACAACCTTTATATCTGCTTTTTTAAGTCGAGCCTCCTGACCGATGAAAAGATGTGAATAGATTACATCATCATCCTCATCCCACGCATATCTGCCAAGAGATGTAACCATACGCACAAGATTAGGAGGACAGCATGCACATGCATACCAGCCCGGTCTTTCAGGAATGACATGCTTATAGCCAAATATTTCACCTGATACTCCAGGATTTACCTCAAGCGGATTCACATAAAAAAATCTCTTTCCATCAAGCTGCATTCCACTTATAATTCCGTTGTATAATTCTCTCTCCATGACATCTGCGTATTTGCCGTTTTTGCTCATTTTAAGCATCTGCTTTGCAAAGAAAACAAGCCCTATCGATGCACAGGTCTCAGCGTATGCCATATCATTCGGCAGCTCATACTCCTTCGTAAAGGCCTCTCCCTCCACTGTTGAGCCTATACCTCCTGTTATATACATCTTCTTTTCTGTCATGTTATTCCACAGTCGCTCACAGGCGGCAAAAAGCTTTTCATCGTGCTCCGTTGCTGCCAGATCTGCCATGGCTGTATACATATAGACAGCACGCACACTGTGTCCTACCGCTTCTTCCTGTTCATAAATGGTAGCATGGCTCTGGTTATACTTTATATCCTTAGGAACCATTCCAAAATGATTCCAATCACGCTTTGCGGCTTCCTCAGCAAAAAAAGCGGGATTTTTTCCCCTCTCCTCAAGAAAATATCTCGCCTGCTTTTTGTAGGCCTCATTTCCTGTTGCATGATACATGCGCATCAGACCTATTTCAACCTCCTGATGCCCCGGTATTCCGGGCAGCTTGTCAGGTCCGAATCTGTCTATGATGTGTCCCGCCATGCCTTCCATAACCTTAAGCAGCTTATCCTTGCCGGTAGCCTCATAATATGCGACAGCAGCCTCCATCATATGACCTGCACAGTACAGCTCGTGACACTCAAGCAGATTCTGCCATCTGTGCTCAGGCTCTTTTATTGTGAAATATGTATTCAGATATCCATCCGGCTGCTGTGCTGCGGCGATAATATCTATAATGTCATCAGCTCTCTTTTCAAGCGAAGCATCAGGCTTTATTATCAGAGAATATGCCACTCCCTCAAGCCATTTTGCCACGTCACTGTCCTGAAAGACCATACCGTAAAACTCGCCCTGTGAAAGGCCTGCTGCAATCTTAAAATTCTCTATTGCATGACTTTTTTCCACTCCGGGCTGTCTGTCATTAAGCACGTCTTCCTGAAACGGAATGACAACATCTGTCACAAGCTCCTGCATATGTCCCCAAAACGGATCCTCTATTTTTATATTCTTTAAATCCATATTCTACTCTCTCCATATAAACATATAAAAAACTGCAACCAGCAAAATTGACCAGCCAATATTTGCAAGCATCATAAAAAGCGACTTTTCTTTTAATACATAACAATTCAGAACCACTTGAGGAACAGGAAAACCTGCTTTTTATTCCCCGTGATTCTGAATAGCTGTTTTAATATTATTTCGATAATCTAAGTGTAACAACACTGCATGCCGGAAGAGTAACCTTCACACCGGTCTGTGTATTTTCATATGCTGTGAAATCCTTCTCATCCACTACCTCAGGTGCTTCAAAGGTATTATGTGCATCCATGGCACCTTCGATGTATCTGGCCTCACTTACACTGTATTTGTCACCCTCATTTGTTAGCATAATATCAACATCCTCTGACGACTCAAGAGAATTGTTTGTAAGTGTGACTGTGATCACTCCATCCTTATCCTCTGATACAGACTCAAAAACCTTCGGAAGCTCATTCTTTCCTGAACCAACAGTAGCTCCTCCTACAAGAGAGCTGTCCAAAAGAGCTGCGCCCTGATGATGTCTCATCATATGGAATACATAATATGTAGGTGTCTTTATCATCTTATCGCCGTCTGTGAGCATTACAGACTGAAGCACATTTATAAGCTGTGCAATACATGCCATCTTCACACGGTCGGAATGCTTGTTGAAAATGTTTAATGTCATACCTGCAACAAGCGCATCACGCATTGTGTTCTGCTGATATAAGAATCCCGGATTGGTACCAGGCTCCACATCTGACCAGATGCCCCACTCATCAACAATAAGACCTATATTCTTATCAGGATCATACTCATCCATTATAGCTCCATGACGATTGATGAGCTCCTCCATGAAATATCCTCTCTTAAGAGTCTGATAAAAAATATCCTCTGTAAAATCTGTCGCACTTCCCTTGATATTCCAGTCATCCTCTGTCTCCGGAAGTGTGTAATAATGAAGTGATAATCCATCCATCTGACCATGTAATCTAGGCTCACAATGGTCAAAGCATGTAGCCATCACCTTCTTTGTCCACTCATAGTCATCCACATTTGGACCACAGCAGATTTTATTGATTGGATGATTGCCTGCATAATTTCTGACATAAGTCTGGTATCTGCGGTATTCATCTGCATAATGCTCAGGACGCATGTTTCCACCACATCCCCAGTTCTCATTTCCCACACCGAAGTAGTCAATAGTCCATGGTTCCTCGTGTCCGTTTTCCTTACGCAAATCAGCCATAGGTGATACTCCGTTAAATGTGATGTACTCTACCCACTCACTCATCTCGCGTACTGTTCCGCTTCCTAAATTTCCGTTCACATAAGTCTTACAGCCCAACTGTCTGCAAAGCTCAAAAAACTCATGTGTTCCGAAGCTGTTGTCCTCAACTACACCACCCCAGTGTGTGTTGATCATCTTTTTTCTCTTCTCTTTAGGACCGATTCCATCCATCCAGTGATACTCATCTGCAAAGCAGCCGCCCGGCCAGCGGAGCACAGGTATCTTCATTTCCTTTAATGCATCTACAACATCAGTACGCATGCCGTTTACGTTTGGTATATCTGAATTCTCACCTACAAATAATCCCTCGTAGATACATCTTCCGAGATGCTCTGAAAAATGTCCATAAATTTCCGGAGCAATTGTACTCTTTTTATTCTCATTATTTACAATAATTTTTGCCATATTTTCTCCTTTATCTCTTATACATTTATCCTGCTCTGCCATTGTTGCACACATAAGTGCACCGATTGTTAATGTGTTTTACTTATGCACATAATATACATGAGAGTAGCTGCAATGTCAATATTTATTTTAGATTATTTTAAACTATTTTATGCATCGTTTAATAATGCCTAAAATTTTATTTTATTTTCGTTTTTAAACGCATGTAAGTTATACATATTGCACAATATTTTTAAATTATTTTAAATATACTTCAATATAGCTTAAAACTATACAATAATATATTGACAACATAGGAGCCTATTTCTATAATTAAAACATGATTTACACACAAGAACTCGTTGTTAATTTTATAAAATATTTTAGGAGAATCTATATATGATACATATCACATCATTAGACGATGGTCTCGAACTGTTTAAAGCTCTCGGCTCTGATATTCGTATCCAGATTTTAAAAATTCTGCTCGAGAATAACCAGATGAGCATGAATCAGATTGCAAACGAGCTAAACATCAGCAATGGAGCTTTAACCGGACATATAAAAAAGCTTGAGGAGTGTGGACTTATCTCCGCCTCAAACGATTCATCCGGTCACGGCAACCAGAAGCTGTGTTCACTGATTCAGGATCGTATATTAGTAGAAATTGAAAAACCAATAGACTTAAGTAACGTATACAACACATCCATAAAGGTAGGGCAGTTTTCATCTCACAATATCTGTCCAACCTGTGGCATGGCTACATCCTCATTTGTGATAGGAGAGCTCGATGACGTGCGTTACTTTGACCATCCTGACCATTTCAATGCAGACATTATGTGGTTCACAAAGGGCTATGTGGAATATGTAATTCCAAACCTCATTCCACGTAATCAGAAAATCACCCAGCTTTCACTCTCAGCCGAGATAAGTTCTGAGGCTCCGGGCATCGACAACGACTGGCCAAGTGATATAAGCTTTTACATAAATGACACTCTGGTCGGCACCTGGACCTCTCCCGGTGACTATGGAGATGTACGCGGAATGTTTACCCCTGAATGGTGGCCTCAGAACTGGAATCAATACGGTCTCCTCAAGCTTTTAGTCATAAATCATAAAGGCACCTTCATAGATGGTCTTAAGATATCAGATATCACAACCTCTGAGCTAAAGCTTGACTACACAAGCACCATCCGCTTCCGCATAGCTGTTGAGGAGGATTCTGCCCATGTCGGCGGACTCACAATATTCGGAAAAAGCTTCGGCAACTACGATCAGGACATTGTTGTATCCATCAATTATGCACCTCTTGACACTGAAAAAAACACTAAATAATAATAAAATGACTGCGGAAATCAAAACCGCAGTCATTTTGTTATTATTTTATTTGTACTACCACTTTTTATGAGGGCAGTGCGAAACGCCTGTAAGCGCCCGAAGCTCCACATAACAGCCGCATGCATTACAAGTTCCGGCATTTAGCCTGTCACATGCCTTGCACACTGCAAGCCTTGCCTCATACTCTTTTTCCGGCACTCTGTCCTCGCCCTTTATCGCATCAACATATTTTTTTATCATTGCTGCGTCGGCCTCTGCCATTTCTCTAAGCAGACACTTCTTACATATCAGTTCCATGTGATGT
>ENA-ORKM01000038-ORKM01000038.1-human-gut-metagenome-genome-assembly--contig:-NODE-38-length-36053-cov-9.10059_pt1 | contig 36053 bp, 29 predicted proteins | sample MGYA00243059_ERZ508807 | MGnify/ENA primary metagenome ERZ508807 (study PRJEB26277, sample SAMN04329813) | human gut metagenome | biome: human-associated habitat | host: Homo sapiens | place: USA... | reverse complement strand
ATACGCGTTGCGGTCGAAGTAATCCACCTTGAACACCTCAGAGCCGCTCTCGCTGGCAGCAGCGATCAGCTTGGGGGTGTGGATCTCGATAAAGTTCTGGTCCAGCAGGAACTTGCGCATGGCGTTGACCATGCAGCTCTGGGCCTTGAACATCAGCTGGTTCTCGTCGGTGCGCAGATCGACCCAGCGGTAATCAATGCGCTGGTCGATGCTGGAACGCTCCACTGCCTTTTTCTTCTTGGTGGCGGCAATGGCCTTGCGGGCAATGGGCAGTGCATCCGCAATGCTCTCCACCTCGATGGCCTCGGGGATCATCTCGATGCCGCCCATCTTGACGTAGTCGTTCTCCACCACCTTGCCGGTGACAGTGATGACAGAATCAGGGGTCAGCTGATCGATGGTGTCCACCAGATCAGGATGATCTTCTTTTTCAACCGTGATCTGCAGCTTGCCGGTGATATCCTTCAATACGATAAAGGCCATGTACTTGCTGTTACGCAGGTTTTCAATAAAACCCTGTACCTTGACCGTATTGCCAATTTCCTTTTGTACCTCGTTGATATAGGTGCGATTCATGGAAATCCTCCTTTGATGTCTTATACCGTTTTATTATACGCTTTTCAGGGGATAAATCAAGTATTCTGCCCGGGCCAGTCTTACTTCTTGTGGTTTTCCTCTTCGTGCAAAGTGCCGGTGCCGCCCTCGACCACACCGTCGTGGTCGAGCACCGCCCTGATGGTGCCAAAGAAGCACTTTACGTCCATGCCAAAGCTCAGGTGCTCCACATAGTAGCCGTCCAGCCGGGCCTTGTCCACGATCTCCAGCTCATCCCGCCCATGGATCTGAGCCCAGCCGGTCAGGCCGGGGCGGACATCGTTGGCACCGTACTTGTCCCGCTCGGCCAGCAGGTCATACTGGTTCCACAGCGCCGGGCGCGGACCGATGACTGCCATATCGCCCACAAAGATGTTCCAGAGCTGGGGCAGCTCGTCCAGACTGGTCTTGCGCAGGAAGTGCCCCACCCGGGTGATATACTGATCCGGGTCCTTGAGCATGTGGGTGGGCATATCGTGGGGGGTGTCGATGCGCATGGTGCGGAACTTGAGGATATTGAAATGTTGTTTGTGGATGCCCACCCGCTTCTGCCTGAAAAAGATCGGCCCCGGAGAATCGATCTTGATGGCAAGGCAGAGGATGAGCAGCAGCGGCGAGAGCACGATCATGCCGCAGAGAGACAAAATGACCGCCAGCAGCCGCTTGATGCCGTTTCGATACATGGAAGATCCTCCCTTTTCAGAGTACTTTTTATTATAGCAAGCCATTCGACAGTTTGCAATCCATTCCGTGCAGTTTTACGCCCGAGAGGCTCAGGCAGGTGCAGCAGAAGTATTGGCTGTTGCGCATGCCACAAAACGCCTGTTTTGTTGTATTATTCATCCTGTTTTCTCTCTTGTTCCGGAACGATTTCTGCCGTATCATTATAGTAACAACTCTATCTGAAACAGGAGGTCTTTTCTGTGATCCAACGTTTTTCTTTCGGGCATCCTTTTCCCACCCAGAGCGTTGTGCTGTCTCTTCCCGCGGAAAGCGGCCCCATCCCCTTTCTGACTCCCGATGGCAGCGGCTGGCAGCTCACCCTCAGTGAGCAGGCTGCCGTCTACGGTCTGGGTGAAATGCCCCGCGGCATCAACAAGCGCGGCTGGCACTACATCACCAACAACACCGATGAATCCCGCCACAGCGAGGACAAGCTTTCCTTCTATGGTGCGCACAATTTCCTGCTGGTGCGGGACGGCAGCACCTGCTTTGGCCTGTTCGTGGATTTCCTGGGCTAGGTGGATTACGACATCGGCTATACCCGCCACGATCGTTTCTCTTTCCACACCGAGACCCCTGACTATGATCTGTATCTCCTCTCCGGCGGGAACGAGAATGCGATCTGCAAGGAGTTCCGCACCCTCATCGGCCGCAGCTATATCCCACCCAAGTGGGCATTCGGTCTGGCACAGAGCCGCTGGGGCTACAAGACCGAGGAGGACGTGCGGGAGGTTGCACGCCAGTACAAGGAGCACAACCTGCCGCTGGACATGATCTGTATGGACATCGAGTATATGCAGGACTATGCCGATTTTACCGTAAATAAGGAACGGTTTCCTGACCTTGCGAAGCTCTCCGCCGACCTGAAAGCGCAGGGCATCCGGCTGGTGCCCATCATCGATGCCGGCGTGCGCATCGACCCCAACGACCCCACCTGCACCGAGGGGGTGGAAAAGGGATACTTCTGCAAAAAGGCCGATGGGACCCCCTTTGTGGCGGCAGTCTGGCCCGGCAAGGCCTACTTTGCCGACTTCCTGCGCCCTGAAGTGCGGGAGTGGTTCGGCCACAAATACAAGGCCCTGACCGACTGCGGCATCGAGGGCTTCTGGAACGATATGAACGAGCCCTCCCTCTTCTACTCACCTGAGCGGCTGCGCGCTTTTCTGAACGATATGGCCGCCCTGCGGGAGAAGGACAACATTGAGCAGGAGGAGTTTTTCCTGCGCGTGGTGGGCGGTGCCATGGGCCTGATGAACAGCCCGGCAGACTACGCCAGTTTCTACCACGAGGTGGACGGCCAGAAAGTGCGCCACGATCAGGTCCACAACCTTTATGGCGGCAGCATGACCCGCGCCGCAGGGGAAGCCTTTGCCGACCTGCGTCCGGGCCAGCGCACCCTGCTTTACAGCCGTTCCAGCTTCATTGGCAGCCACCGCTACGGCGGCATCTGGCTGGGCGACAACAATTCCAGCTGGGCCCAGCTGCTGGCCAACATCCAGATGATGCCCAGTGTCCAGATGTGCGGTTTCCTGTACAGCGGTGCCGACCTCTGCGGCTTCTCCTCCGATACCACGCCGGATCTTGCCCTGCGCTGGCTTGAGTTCGGTCTGCTCACCCCGCTGATGCGCAACCACTCCGCAGTTGGCACCCGGATGCAGGAATACTACTGCTTCCCCGAGGTGCTGCCCGCTGTGCGCAATATGATCCGTCTGCGCTACGCCCTGCTGCCCTACCTGTACAGTGAATTTATGAAGGCCGCGCTGGAAAACACCAGCTACTTCCGGCCGTTGGCCTTCGACTACCCGGATGACCCCGATGCCCGGGAGGTGGAAGATCAGCTTCTGCTGGGCGAGGGCCTGATGGCAGCGCCTGTCTATGTCCAGAATGCCCACGGGCGGCATGTCTACCTGCCCGAGCCCATGAAGCTCCTGCGCCTGCGGGCTGTGGACGACTACGACGAAGAGATCCTGCCCGCCGGGCACCACTATATCCGCTGTGCGCTGGACGAAGTGCTGTTGTTCCTCCGTCCGGGTCACATCGTTCCCGTGGCACAGCCCGCCAACAACACCTCTGAGCTGGATGATGCCAGCCTGACCCTGTGGAGCTTCCTGCCCGACGGCGAATCTGCGGAGTACCGGATGTACCGGGATGATGGCGTGACAACGGAATATGAGAAGAAAGAGCACTGGAAAACGCTGCAGATCCATCATTCCTGATCGAAGTGTCCCGGAAAGGCAGGATCTCTCCTGCGCGGCATCTTGTATTTTACAGAAAACTGTATTATAATATAGGTGTTCTTTACAAATTGCGTTGTGCCGCAAAACGGCACGGCGCATTTTTTACGCTTCAATTTTGGTGCAAGAGTATGAGAGAAGTTTCAAAGGAGGCGGAGCTTTCATGGCACAAATGTCCAAAGCCGGTGATCTGACCAGCGGCCCGATGCTGAAAAAGATCATCCTGTTTTCCCTACCGCTGGCGGCATCCAGCTTTTTGCAGCTGCTGTTCAATGCTGCCGATGTGGTCGTGGTGGGCCGGTTCGTCGGCAGCGCCGCGCTGGCAGCAGTTGGTTCCAACGGTGCGCTCATCAACCTGCTGGTCAACCTGTTTGTCGGCCTTGCGCTGGGTGCAAACGTTGTGGCTGCCCGCTGCTATGGCGCAAAGGATGACCAGGGCGTGCACGAAGCGGTGCAGACCGCTGTTACCCTGAGCCTTGTGGGCGGCGTACTGATGGCTTTTGTGGGCTTTTTTGCAGCCCACGGCCTGCTGGAACTGATGTCCAGCCCCGAGGATGTCATTGACCTTGCCACCCTTTACCTGAAGATCTACTTCATCGGAATGCCGATGACCATGCTGTACAACTTCAACGCCTCCCTGCTGCGTGCCGTGGGCGACACCCGCCGCCCGCTGGTCTGTCTGGCGGTGGCAGGTGTCATCAATGTGGTGCTGAACCTGCTGTTCGTCATCGTGTTCCAGATGAGCGTGGCGGGTGTTGCGCTGGCCACCATCCTCAGCCAGACGGTATCCGCCATTATGGTCACGGTGCTGCTGGTCAAGGAAGAGGGTGCCATGCACCTTGACCTGCGGCATCTGGGCTTCCACAAGAAAGCCCTGCTGCAGATCATCCAGATCGGCCTGCCCGCCGGTCTGCAGAGCACCGTGTTCAGCCTGTCCAACGTGGTGATCCAGTCGGCTATCAATTCCTTTGGCTCCACGGTCGTGGCCGGAAACTCTGCCGCATCCAACCTCGAGGGCTTCATCTACACCGGCATGAATGCCTTTGCGCAGGCGGCCGTGACCTTTACCAGCCAGAACGTGGGTGCCCGCCGGTACGACAACCTCGACCGCGTCATGCGCAACTGTCTGCTCTGCGTCACTGTGGCGGGCCTGTTCCTGGGCTGCGGCGCTTACTTTGGCGGTGAGGTCCTGCTGCACTTCTACTCCACGGATGAAGCCGTGGTGGCTGCCGGCCTGTCCCGGATGCAGATCATCTGCACTGCCTACTTCCTGTGCGGCATAATGGACACTCTGGCCAGCTGCCTGCGCGGCCGCGGCTACTCGGTGATCCCCATGATCGTCAGTCTGGTGGGCAGCTGCCTGCTCCGTCTGGTCTGGATCGCAACTATCTTCCGGATGTTCCGCTCTACCGGCACGCTGTACATCAGCTATCCCCTCAGCTGGGCCCTGACCGCAGGGGTGCATCTCATTTGCCTGCTGGTCGTGCGCAAAAAGATGAACGATCAGCTGAAGGAAGAGAGCCGCCTGGCCACCTAACAAAAAACGCTCTCCTGTGCTCAGCAGGAGGGCATTTTTTGTTTACAGCATCTTCTTTAACAGATATCGGTCATACCCGCCGTACATCTCACGGCGGTCGGCAATGACAAAACCGCAGGCAAGGGCATTGTTCAGGCTGTATTGATTCTCCGGGCTGACGGTGGCCCCGATGCCCACGATGCCGGGCCGGACAAGGGGCAGCGCAGCTTCCAGCAGCTTCCGCTGCAGGCCGTTGCCCCGCCAGTCCGGGTGGACCACCGCGCTGTCCGCATTGGCCCAGTGCTCCCACTCCTCCCGGGGCACCCCCAGAAAGGCCGCATAGTTGTGTGCGCTCCGGCCGCAGTAGCGCAGGATAAAGTACGCCCCCAGCCGTTCGCCGTCGTATGCCCCGATGCACAGGCCCTCCCTCAGGTAGGCCGTGATATTCTCCAGTGTGTCCGGCACAAACTGCTCCGGGTGGGGCATAGCGGCCCGCACTTCGTTCTGCAAAGCAAAGAATGCGGCGGCATCTGCAGGGCCGCACCGGCGCAGGCGAATGGGAAGCTGTGCAGACCGGCCACACACTTTTTGCAGTATCAGTTCCATTTTGTGAACCCTCCAAAAATAAAATCATACTTTCTGCTGGATTCCAGTATAATTACCATTCAAAATAAAGTCAAATCATGCTATAATGAAAGTAAGAGAATCTGTCCGGCGCAGCTTTTGGGATGCAGGGCAGGTTTTCCCAAGTCCAGGCGGGCACTGCCCCGCCCGCGAACCGGAGGAACAGCCCATGAAAGAATCCAGCTCTTCGTCATCCATCCGCCTGGGCGGTGCGGTCATCAGTGACCGTGTCGTCGCGGCGCTCCTGGAAGAACTGCGCACCGGCCGCTACGCCGATGCCGACCGCCTGCCCGCCGAGGTCGATCTGGCCGCGGAACTCGGTGTCAGCCGTACCGTGATCCGGGACGCGCTGAGCGAGATGGAGCGCGCCGGTTACATCGAGCGCGTGCGCGGCATTGGCACAGTGGTCAACCGCACCGTGCTCGGCCTGCGCAGCCGCCTTGACCAGAAGCTGGAGTATTACCCGCTGATCCGCAGCTTTGGCAGCTACCCCCACGCCGATGGCATCCAGATCTATCCCATCCGCGCCGGGGCCGAGCTTGCCCGGGATCTTGCCATTGCACCGGGGGATGAGGTCATCTGCATCAAAAAACGCATCCTGGCCGACACCACCCCGGTCATCTACTCCATCGATTATCTGCCCCGCGCCCTCTTTGGCAGCCGGGACTACACCCGCATCGACCTGAGCGGCGGCGTGTTCGACATCCTGGAGCAGGAATGCAACCAGCAGATCTCTTCGAATGTGGCCCACCTCAAGGCCAGCTGCGGCGACGAGGCCATCCGGGCTGCCATGCGTCTTGCCCCCGGCGAGGCCATGCTGCTGCTGGATGAGATCTGCTTCAACCGTCTGTGCCACCCGGTCATGCGCTCACTGAGTTATTACACGAATTTCTTCGATTTTTCCATTCTACGAAAATTACTTTGACGGAGGTAAAATTCATGCGCCATCTCATTGATCCCTTGGATTTCAGCCAGGAGGAGATCACCTCTCTGCTGGATCTGGCCGACCGCATCCGCTCCGATCCTGCCGCTTACCAGGACGTTGCGGCTCACAAAAAGCTTGCCACTCTGTTCTATGAGCCGTCTACCCGCACCCGCCTTTCCTTTGAGGCGGCCATGCTGAACTTGGGCGGCCATGTACTGGGCTTCCCGAGCGAGAGCGTCTGCAGCGCTTCCAAGGGAGAAAGCGTTGCAGATACCATCCGTGTGGTCTCCTGCTATGCTGATATCGTGGCAATGCGCCATCCCAAAGAGGGTGCGCCGTTCCGCGCTTCCCGCTACTCCCGCATCCCGGTCATCAATGCCGGTGACGGCGGCCACCAGCACCCCACCCAGACCATGACCGATCTGATGACCATCCGCACCCGGATGGGTCGGCTGGATAACCTGACCATCGGCCTGTGCGGCGATCTGAAGTTCGGCCGCACCGTCCATTCTCTCATCAAGACCATGGCACGCTGCAAGAACATCCGCTTTGTGCTCATCAGCCCCGAGGAACTGCGGGTGCCCGACTACATCATCAAGGACGTGCTGGAGGCCAACGGCATTGAGTACCGCGAGACCCGGAGCCTGGAGGAATCCATGCCCGAGCTGGATATCCTGTACATGACCCGTGTGCAGAAGGAGCGCTTCTTCAACGAGGAGGATTATATCCGCCTGAAGAACAGCTACATCCTGACCAGCGAAAAGATGGCCCTTGCCAAGCCTGAAATGGCAGTGCTGCATCCCCTGCCCCGCGTGAACGAGATCGCACTGGATGTGGACAACGACCCCCGTGCTGCCTACTTTGAGCAGGTGCAGAACGGTGTATACATCCGCATGGCACTGATCATGACGCTGCTGGGTCTTGCCGACCCCAAGGCACCGAAGGAGGGCAACTGATATGCTGAATATTGACGAGATCCAGAACGGCATTGTGATCGACCACATCAAGGCAGGCACCGCTGTGGGCCTGATGGAGCTGCTGGGCATCACCGGCAACAAGACCGCCAACGTGGCACTGATCCAGAATGCGCGCTCCCACAAGGCCGACTGCGGCCGCAAGGACATCATCAAGGTCGAGGGGGATGCCTCCTGGCTGAACCTGGACGTGCTGGCCTACCTTGACCCTGACATCAGCGTGACCGTGATCGAAAACGGCAAGGCTGTGCGCAAGGAAAAGCCGAAGCCCCCCAAGCGTCTGGTGAACATTGTGCGGTGCCGCAATCCCCGCTGCATCTCCTCCATTGAAGAGGAATGCGACCAGATCTTTGAGATGAGCTCCAATGGCAAATACCGCTGCATCTACTGTGAGCAGGAGCTGCAGGTGAAGCCGGAATAATCGGTACAAAAGCAAAAGGCAGTACGTCCCACGCGGCGCACTGCCTTTTTTTGTTTGTTACACGAAATCCTCCCGCATCGGGGTGAAGATATCCAGCAGGATGCCCGCTTCTGTGCAGGTGCAGCCATACTCCACACCGTCCTCCTTCCGGCCTGATCTCAAACAAAAAAAAAAAGCCCGACAAAGCTCCCTTCGGCAGCACCGCCCGGCATCCCATTCCCACATACGATGCCGTGCAGGTGCAGTGCATTCAGAAGGTCTCTATCTGCAGCAATCCCCCAAGATCGCCATTCAGAGCTTCGTCAGACTTTTTATTCGTAAAGACGTTCCGGCCCACGCACACACGCCTGCGTTCCCGGATGTTCCTTCCTCTGTCGGCCGCAAACCATACAGCGGGGAGGCGCTCCTGCCTTTAACTTGGTTTCATTGTAGCAGATTCCGATGAAACTTTCACCCCAAATGTCATATTCTGCAGGGTTTCATGTCATAACTTGCGGAGTGGGATGGTGCAGGTAAAGCGGAACCAGCACTCCCGGCAGCTGATGGTATATTCGCCGCCGTATTTTTTCAGCACATCCCGCACGTTCCACAGCCCAAAGCCGTGGCCCGCCCCTTTCTGAGAGATACGGGGCAGCTGACCGTCCACGAGGTTCAGGTCCTTTTTCACCCGGTTACGGACGGAAAGCACCACCTCTTCCTCGCTCTTCCTCATCCGCACATAGACCTCCGGCGGATCAGCCTGCGCGGCGGCTTCAATGGCATTGTTGAGCAGATTGGAGAGCACGATCACAAGATCCGTCTGGCCCATGGGCATATCCCGCAGATCGGGCAGATCAAAATAGACCATGACCCCTTTTCGGCTGGCTTCCTCGTACTTTTTGCTGAGCAGGGCATCCAACAGAGGGTTGTGGGTGTTCATAATGGTGGTATTCGCCGCAATGGTCTTTGTGAGCGTGGAAAGGTAGGCCTTTGCGCCCTCGTAATCGCCCTGCTGAAGCAGCAGAGCCAGTGCCTCGGTGTGGTTGGTGAACTCATGGGTCAGCCGCCGCTGGGTCTTGTAGGATTCCAGAAGAGCTTCTGCGCTCTTCTTCTGGCGCACAGCCTCCACCATCAGTGTCTGCTGCAGCAGCATCTGGTCGTTGACCATCTGCACGATCCCCAGATGGATCAGCACTGCTATGGTCAGACCAAAGGTCAACATCATGTTCATCATGCTGGGCACTTCACTGCCGCCGGATACCATCAGCACGATGTTCAGCACCACAACGATGCCAGGAAAAAAGGACATGACCAACATCTGCAGCGGGGTCAACGCCTGCTCCCGCCGCCAGCGCCGGATAATGTAGGCTGCAAGCAGGCCAGCCCCCACAACAGCAGCAACCAGCAGGAACAGACAGCTGCGGTAGCGCCAGACCTCCCGGACGGGAATGTGCTTACACCAGGCAAAGGTGTAGCTGACTGTATTTTCCGTCAGCAGGCACATAATGCCGTTGACAAGGCAGGCCGAGAGCTTCTGGTTCCAGCTTCCGCCGAAAAAGAGCACCGTGACCAACAGGTAGATGATGTTCAATATCACAGATCCGATATTGAAAAAACCAATGTCATGCCGGATCGAAGCCGCTAGAAATACTGCTGCCAGCAGGGCTGCCCACAGGCAGGGGAAACGGAATCTCCTGCCGCGGCCCAGAAATGCATGGTCCACCATGATAAAGGCCGCCCACTGGCCAATGCAGACCAGATGCCCCATCAGAAACCAGAGCATTTCCTTAGTCATCCCCAAACTGCCCCTTCCATTCCAGATAGGTGCTGCGAATCTCAGCATAGCCGTTCCGGCTCACGCCCAGCTTGACCCCATTGCGCAGGGTGACCATATAGCTGCTGATCTGCCGGATGTACTTCATATTGACCACCGCGCTCCGCCCCACCCGCAGAAAGCCGTTCTCAAACAGGGCCTGCGGCAGCTCGTTCAGCTTGCCATAGTAGGAGCACAGGGGCTGATGAGCCACATCTCCGTAAACGTTGATCTTGCGCAGGTCGCTTTCGAGGTAGTAGATGCTGTCGTAGGGCAGCTCGGTCTCGGTGCGGTTCTGCCGGATGGTCAGGGTCTTGGGAGCCCGGTGATCCTGCTCGTGCAGAATGGCATCCAGACAGCGGGGCAGCTGGCAGTCCAGGTCGCGCTTGAGGATATAGCGGAACGCATTCACGGTGTAGCCCTCCGGGGCAAATTCCAGATAGGCCGACACATACACCAGGCAGATCTCCGGGCTGCACTGGCGCAGCTGCTTTCCCAGTGAGATGCCGTTCATGGTGTCCAGATCCACATCCAGCAGCGCCACCTGATACAGATCAAGGTCCCGCCGGGCCAGTGTCTCTTCCCCGCTGTGGCAGACGGTGCATTCCACCTGCAGGCCCCGCAGCGCAAAGAAATCCCGGACGAGCGTTTCCACGCGGGCAGCAAATACCGCATCATCATCACAGATCAAAATGTGCATTGTGTCCTCCAACAAAACGCCCTCTCCGTCAGTGCTTCGCACTGCCGCCTCTCCCAAAGGGCGAGGCAATTACTGCTCTGACTTCAGGCTGTGCAAGTTGCTTCCCCATCAGATGCGTTGCCCCCCTTGGGGAGCTGGCGAGCGAATGCGAGACTGAGAGGGTTTATTCCCTTATGCAAAGAACTTGTCGTAGATGCCAAAGGCGAAGATGAACAGCACGATCACGGGCAGACCGTAGGTCAGGTAACCGCGCATCCAATCGTGGATCTTCAGCCCCTTGCCGGTGTTGACCTCTTTTTTATAGTTGTCCCAGCCCCAGCCATAGCGGGAAACGCAGAACAGCAGGTAGACCAGGCTGCCCAGCGGCAGGAACAGGTTGCTGACAAGGAAATCCTCGAAGTCCAGCACTGCACCGCCAAACACGGCAAAGCCATCCCAGGCCCAGAGGTTATACCCCAGCACGCAGGGCATGGACAGCAGGATGATGAGGAACAGGTTGACCAGACTGGACTTTTTACGAGTGCAGCCGGTCAGCTCCATGCCGCAGCAGATGATGTTCTCAAACACTGCCAGCACGGTGGACAGGGCCGCAAATGCCATAAACAGGAAGAACAGGCTGCCCCACAACCTGCCCAGCGCCATGTTGGCAAAAATGTTGGGCAGGGTGATGAAGATCAGGCTGGGGCCTGCGGTCTGATCCACGCCAAAGGTGAAACAGGCCGGGAAGATGATGAGGCCGGCCGTGATGGCCACAAAGGTATCCAGCACCACCACACGGACGCTCTCGCCCAGCAGGGAGTGCTCTTTGCCGATGTAGCTGCCAAAAATAGACATGGCACCAATGCCCAGGCTCAGGGTGAAAAAGGCCTGATTCATCGCACCCACCAAGGTGTTGACGATGCCAACCTCCTTCATACGGCCAAAGTCAGGCACCAGGAAGAAGGAAAGGCCCTCCTTTGCGCCGTCCATGAAGAGGCTGTTCACGGCCAGAATGACCATGATGAGGAGCAGGGCGATCATCATGCCCTTGGTCACACGCTCCAGACCATTCTGCAGGCCCTTAGCGCAGACCAGAATGCCCAGAACGACCACGAACACCATCCAGAAGGTCATAATGCCGGGGCTTGCCAGCATCTCGGTGAACTTGCCCGCCACCTCGTCTGCGTTCAAACCGGAGAGCTTTCCGGCGGCGGTCATATAGAAATAGTGCAGCATCCAGCCTGCAACGGTGGTGTAGAACATCATCAGCAGGTAACAGCCGATCAGGGTGAAGTAGCCGTGGATATGCCACTTCTGACCCGGCTTTTCCAGCACCTGATAGGCGCGCACCGGGCTTTTGCGGCTGGCACGGCCCACAGCAAATTCCATGGTCATAATGGGCAGCCCCAGAATGACCAGGAACAGCAGGTAAAACAGTACGAAGGCTCCGCCGCCGCCCTGGCCTGCCATATAAGGAAATTTCCACACGTTGCCAATGCCGATGGCACAGCCTGCCGACAGCAGGATGAAGCCCAGCCGCGATTTCAGCGTTTCACGTTCCATAATAAATTTGTCCCCTCCAATAATTTCAGCCGCCCGCCTTCTGCACGAAAAACAGGCGAAATCAGTTTATTATATCACAAATTGGAAGAGAATGGAGTGCTTTTTCGTATTTTCCCTTGCAAATTTCTTTCATCTTATATAAAATAGACAAGATGAAATGTGTACAACACGGAAAGGAACAACCGGATGGTCTCAGACGAAACAGCCTACCGGAAGTATCTGGCCGGAGACGAAGCTGCCGCTCAGCTGTTGGTGGAGCGGTATGGCGACGCGCTGACCCTTTACATCAACGGCGTGCTGGGCGATATCCACGAGGCAGAGGATCTGATGATCGAAGCCTTTGCCCATATTTTTGCAAGAGAGCGGCCCATTCAGGATGGCTGCTTCAAGGCTTACCTCTATAAAACCGGGCGCAATCTCGCATTGCGCTGCAAGACCCGGCGGCGGTTTTTTCTGCCGCTGGAGGAACTGCCTTTTGAACTGCCGGACGAGGCATTGGCCGAAACCGGGCTGTTCCAGAACGAACAGCACCAGCAGCTGTACGCCGCACTGGGCAAGCTCAAAAAGGAATACCGGGAGACACTTTTTCTGGTCTATTTTGAAGAACTGAGCTACCGGCAGGCCGCACAGGTGCTGGGACGCACCGAGCAGCAGGTAACGAACCTTGTGTACCGGGGCAAGCAGCAGCTGAAACAACTTTTGGAACAGGAGGGATATCAGTATGAAAACTGATGCCGAACGGATGGCGCTGATCCGCCAGCGCACGGCCCAGCTGCAGCGTCAGGCGCGCGCACGGCAGATGCTGCTGATCGATGCAGGCTGTATGGCGGCCTGTTTGGCGCTGGTGGTCTGCCTGGGCCTTGCCATGCCCGGCTGGGCAGGCACATCGGTCGCGCTGCATGTTTCCCCCACCGGCACCGCCGGGATGCTGAGTGAGCGCGGAGCCGACGGTTATATCCTGGTGGGCGTACTCTCGTTCCTGCTGGGCTCCTGCGTGACCATCCTGCTCTACCGCCTGCGCCGCAGCAGTGAAAAGAAGCACACGAGGGACGACGATGAGCTTTGAGATCATTGACAACACCTTTCAGGTGATCGTGCTGGCTGCGATGGCGCTCCTCGCCTTTATCCTCGCCTTCCGGCGCAGCAGCCGCTCCTGCCTGATCCTGGCGTTCGGCTACGCCAGCTTTATGATGGGCACTTTGTACTACCTGCTCCATCTGATCATTCTGGGCCATGGGCCGCAGGTGTTTTATGTGGCCGAATGCTCCTGGATGGCCTCGTATTTCTTTTTTCTCTCGCTGGAGATCCTCTATTGGGAGGGCCTGCGTCCGCCGTTCTCGCCTTTTGCGCTGGCAGCTGGGGTGGTCTTTGCCGGAGTTGTCATGCGGGTGCAGGTGTTTGGCCCTTCGCCGCTGATGTCCGGTGCGCTGGCGCTCACCTTTGGCGCATTGGCTTACCTCTGTTTTTCGGCTCTGCAAAAGGAAAAACGGCTCCGGCCTTATGAGATCGCACTTTTGTTTGAAATGTCCTTGCAGATCCTTCTGTTCGTTGCCTCCGGGTTCATCCGTGATTACACCCGGTTCAGCCTTTACTATGCTGTGGACATCCTGTTGACCCTCACGCTGGTCAGCTTCCTGCCCCGTATCCTGCAGGAGGAGCCCCATGACCTACATTGAAAACATCTTTTTGTGCCTGGCGCTTCCCATGCTGCTCTCCCTGCTGTTCACATCGGGCAGCCCCCGGCGCTTTACCCTGTTCGTGGTGCTGGGCATGGCCACCTGCCTGCTTTCGGCTTATGTCAGCAGCTTTTTCATGGGGCGGCACCAGTGCAGTGCCGTGACCACCGCCATTGAGATCGCACCTGTCTGCGAGGAGATCCTGAAGCTGCTGCCTCTGCTGCTCTACTTTTTGATCTTTGAGCCGGATTCCCACAAGCTGACTCCTGCGGCCATTGGCATTGCAGTGGGCTTTGCTACCTTTGAAAACGTCTGCTACCTGACCGAAAACGGTGCAGGAAGTTTTGTTTTCCTGCTCATCCGCGGCATGTCCGCCGGGGCCCTGCATCTGGTCTGTGGCATCCTGACCGGTCTGGCACTGGCCTATGTGTTCCGTCGTCCGTGGCTCACCTGCACCGGCACGGTGGGGATTCTGGGGGTCTGCATGGTGCTGCACGGCATCTACAATCTGCTGATCACCGCCGACGGCTTCTGGCAGATGGTCGGGTACTTCTTTCCTTCTGCCATCATCTTCACCCTGTTTGCGGCAAGGCTGCTCCACAGGGGCAGGCACACTGTTTTTCGCTGACCGTTTCCCGCTCTTTTCCGGAGCGGGAAATTTTTTTGAACTTTTTTCAAATTTGGGTGAAAGGAATTGGCGCGAACTGTATTATAGGAGATAGAGAGGACGGAAAGCAGCCGCTCTGATGATCTCTCAAAAGGAGGGACTGTCCATGACCCAGAAGGCGAGTGTTCGTATGGAGGAAATTCGCCGCCGCACACGCAGGCTTCGTCAAAGGCGGGCACATCGAATCAACTGCACTCTCTCCGCAGTTTGTCTGTTTTTGACAGTCGGCATTGCGTCCCTGCTGTATCAGGAGCATGTTCCGGGTCTTTCCATCGTTCTGGCCGGGTACGGCTCGGTGCTGCTGCACAGCGGCGCTGATGCCTATATCGTGGTCAGCGTCGGCTCCTTTGTCACCGGCGTTGTATTCACGTTGCTCGGCATCCGGTACAGGCAGTACAAAACACTGCACCGCCCCTTCTCCCCGGATGCTGCAGACAAGGCTTCCTCCCAAAGCCTCTCTGACGACCAGTAGCGCCCTCCATGCTCTTCTCCCACACACTTTTCTCCATACCCCGAAAAGGCTCTGCCGTTTCTCCCGGCAGAGCCTTTTCCCTTTTAACCAAAAACAGCACGCCGAAACCGAACGGCGTGCTGTTTTTTCTGGTCCTATGGTTATCTGTCCCACTTGTCGCACAGGGCGTTGATCTGGTCGGCAAACTTGGCAAGATCCTTGTTGGCCCCGCCCTCGTTGTGCTCGATGACGCGGAGCAGCCGCTTGCCGGCGCTGACCAGCCGCTGGAACACCGTTGCGGCGCGGGACGCTCCCTCGCTGGGCTTGTGCTCCAGCCGGACACGGGAGCCTTCCTGCAGGCAGACCGCACCTTCGGCCCCAATGGCCCACTGCTCCCCATTGTAAGGGGCACAGGCGGTAAAGCCCTGCTCGGTCAGGGTCTGGGCAAAGATGTTCTCCACCTCGTCCTCACCATGGATGACGAACACCCGCTTGGGCTTGGGGCTGAACGCGTTCACCCAGGCCAGCAGGCCCTCGCGGTCGGCATGGCCAGAAAGGCCCGTCAGCTGACAGATCTCTGCCTGCACGTCGATGGTCTCACCGAACAGCTTGACATTGACGGCGCCATCGATCAGGGTGCGGCCCAGCGTTCCCACGGCCTGATAGCCCACAAAAAGGATCGTGCACTCCGGCCGCCACAGATTGTGCTTGAGGTGGTGGCGGATGCGGCCTGCCTCGCACATGCCGCTGGCCGAGATGATGACCTTGGGCACCCGGTCGGCGTTGATCATCCGGGACTCATCGCTGGTCACGCTGACCTGCAGCCCCGGGAACTGGATGGGATCGATGCCCTGGGCCAGCAGCGCCCGGGTATCCTCGTCAAAGCAGTCGGGGTCGGTATCTTTGAAGATGCGGGTCGCCTCAATGGCAAGGGGGCTGTCGATGTAGACCGGGAAATTGCCGTGGCCGGTGACCAGCCCCTCTTTTTTGATTTCACGGATAAAGTAGAGCAGCTCCTGGGTACGGCCCACCGCAAAGCTGGGAATGACCACATTGCCGCCCCGGTCAAAGGTGCGCTGCAGGATCCTGCTCAGCTCCCCCACATAGTCCGGGCGGGGACCGTGGCTGCGGTCACCATACGTAGACTCCATAAACACATAGTCCGCGTCCCGGATCGTTGTCGGGTCCTTGATGATGGGCTGATGCTGGTTGCCGATATCCCCGGAAAAGACCAGCTTGGTGGTGGTGCCGCTCTCAGTGACCCAGATCTCGATGCTGGAAGAGCCCAGCAGATGGCCCACATCGATGAAGCGGATCACAAGGCCCGGGGCCAGTTCGATCTTAGTGTTATACTCCATGCCCCGGAACAGCTGCATGGCCGCCTCGGCATCCTGCACGGTGTACATCGGCTCCACCGGCTCGGCACCGGCACGCTTCGCCTTGCGGTTCTTCCACTCAGCTTCAAACTCCTGAATGTGGGCAGAGTCCCGCAGCATGATGCTGCACAGCTGAGTCGTGGGCTTGGTGGCATAGATCCTGCCCCGGAAGCCGTTGCGCACCAGCAGCGGCAGCTGGCCTGTGTGGTCGATATGCGCATGGGTCACCAGCACGCCGTCAATTTCACCCGGTGCCACAGGAAAGGGCTGGTTTTCGTAGACATCCTTCCCCTGCTCCATACCGCAGTCGATGAGGTAGCGCTGCCCAGCTGCTTCCAGCAGGGTGCAGCTGCCCGTGACCTCGTGGTTGGCTCCCAAAAATGTGAGCTTCATAGATACACCTCCCAGTTCGGTTTTGCATCCTTAGTATAGCATAACTCGCCGCGTCCATCTGCCCAAATCGTATAAAGAGTTATCGGGCAAAGCGCTGAAATTTTGAAAAAGTTTTTATACAATCTTGACAAACCACCCCCAACTGAGATAAACTTTATTCGTATGACGTAACTTCTACAGAGATTCAAAATAGAGAGGTAGTTATTTATGGTTCGTAACGATTTGCGCAACGTCGCCATTATCGCTCACGTTGACCACGGCAAGACCACGCTGGTGGATGCCATGCTGCGTCAGAGCGGCGCTTTCCGCGACAACCAGGTCGTGGCAGAGCGTGTCATGGACAGCGGCGATATCGAGCGTGAGCGCGGTATCACCATTCTGGCCAAGAACTGCTCCTGCACCTACAAGGGTGTCAAGATCAACATCGTTGATACCCCGGGCCACGCCGACTTTGGCGGCGAGGTCGAGCGCGTGCTGAAGATGGTCAACGGCGTGCTGCTGCTGGTGGACGCTGCTGAGGGCTGCATGCCCCAGACCCGTTTTGTTCTGCAGAAGGCTCTGCAGCAGAACCTGAGCCTGGTGGTTGCCATCAACAAGATCGACCGCCCCGATGCCCGCATCAAGGAAGTCATCGATGAGGTGCTTTACCTGCTGATGGATCTGGGCGCTTCCGATGAGCAGCTGGAATGCCCCATCCTGTTCTGCTGCGGCCGTCAGGGCACCGCAAGCCTGGACCCCGATGTGCCCGGCACTGACCTGATCCCCCTGTTCGACACCCTGCTGGACACCATCCAGCCTCCTCAGGGCGATCCCGAGGCTCCCTTCCAGATGCTGGTCTCCTCTGTTGACTACAACGAGTTCGTTGGCCGCATCGGCATTGGCCGCATCCAGAATGGTGTTGCCAAGGTCGGCGAGGAAGTGGTCGTGTGCGACTGGCACAACCCCGACCTGAAGATGCGCGGCCGCCTGACCAAGCTGTACGATTTCCAGGCCAATGGCCGCCAGCCCTGCGACAACATCACCGCAGGCGATATCGTTGCATTCTCCGGTCTGCCCGATGTCACCATCGGCAACACGCTGTGTGCTCCCTCTCAGGTTGAGCCGCTGCCCTTCGTGAAGATCAACGACCCCACCGTGGAGATGACCTTCTCCGTCAACGACAGCCCCCTGGCCGGCCGTGAGGGCAAGTATGTCACCAGCCGCCAGATCCGTGACCGCCTGCAGAAAGAGCTGCTGAAGGACGTTGCTCTGAAGGTGGAGGATTCTCCCACCACCGATTCCTTCCGCGTCATGGGCCGTGGTGAGATGCACCTGTCCATCCTGATCGAGACCATGCGCCGTGAAGGTTATGAGCTGCAGGTCTCTCCCCCGCACGTTCTGACCAAGGTCATCGACGGCAAGACCTATGAGCCCATGGAGCACGTTGTCATCGACGTTCCCACCCAGTATCAGGGTGCTGTGATGACCGGTCTGGGCCAGCGCAAGGCCGTTCTGCAGCAGATGGAGTCCCTGGGCACCGACCGTGTCCGCCTGGAGTTCCGGATGCCCAGCCGCGGCCTGTTCGGCTACCGCAACCAGTTCCTGACCGATACCCACGGCGAGGGCATCATCAACCAGATCTTTGACGGCTACGACGTCTGGGCTGGCATGATCGCCAACCGCTCCACCGGTTCTCTGGTCAGCTTTGAGACCGGCGAGGCTGTCACCTACGGTCTGTTCAATGCTCAGCAGCGTGGCACCCTTCTGGTGGGCGCTGGTGAAAAGGTCTACGAGGGCATGGTCATCGGCTACACCGCTTCCGGCGAGGATGTGGATGTCAACGTCTGCAAGACCAAGCACCTGACCAATACCCGTGCTTCCGGTTCCGATGACGCTCTGCGCCTGATCCCCGTCAGCAAGCTGAGCCTGGAGGGCTGCCTGGAGTTCCTGGCACAGGATGAGCTGCTGGAGGTCACCCCTGAGAATCTGCGCATCCGCAAGCAGATCCTGAACCACGACCAGCGCATGAAGGCAAAGAGCAAGCTGAAGTAAGCTGCTTCCCTTCCCGATCAACATAAAAAACGGCATCGCAAACCAATCGGTCTGCGATGCCGTTTTGTGTTTCGCTCTTTATTCAGCGCTATATGCGCTGCCCATAGTCCAGGAGTTGGAAGCCGAATACTTTGCGTGGTTGCGCAGGTAGGTGACCCAAGCACCATAGCCGTTTCCGGCCGAGAAGTGGACTCCATCCGGAGCCGCCAGCATCTCCTTCAGATTCCCGTTCTCATCGGCAAAGGTCTCCCACAGGTCAAGGTAGACACAGCCCTTGTCTGCAGCCAGCTTTGCCAGCTGCTCGTTCACAGAGCGCAGGACATCGGACGCAAGACCGGGCTTTTCCGCAGCGGCCTGGGGCCGCACCGGCGGGATGGACTGGACATAGATGACGCAGCCGGGCAGGGCCTGCCTGAGCTGATCCAACATCTGACCATAGTAGGCCAGAAAGCGGTCTGCTGCCCCCAGCGTGGTCAGCGTGTTGGTGCCCAGCAGGATATAGAGCTTTTTCGGCTGGGCCGCTGTCAGCACATCCATTGCCACCTCTGAGCCGCGCACGCTGCTCTTGACCGCGCTGCGATTTACGATGGCATCGGGGCCCACACCGGTATAGCCGCAGATGAGCGCCCCGCCCAGGTTGATGCTGTAATCGGAGAAGCCCACGGTCAGGCTGTCGCCCAGCAGGGCCGCATCCGAAAAGTAACTCAGATCCACCTGCCCACAGCTGGGCTGACGGATCACGCTGCTGTCATACGCCTTGACCTGGTAGGCCCCCGCTGCCTGCCGGGCGGGCCCGAACTGTTCCAGCGTGACAGCCGACGCATCGTCGGCTCCACTGCCTTCCCCTGCCGTACCGCCGGCGCTGTCTGCCGCAGAGGCTCCCGTATCTCCCTGCATGGGCAGCGGAGCCAGGATATTGGCCGCTGTGCCCGCCGCCGGACTTTGCTGGACAGCCTCGCTCTGCTTTTCGCCATTTTCCAGAATGGCCGTGACGGCCAGCGACAGCAGCAGGATCGCTGCAATGACCCCCGCCAGCCGCAGGCCGGTGCCTGCCTTGCTGCGCCGTCTCCGGCCATGGGTGGAATGATATTCGTGTGAGATTCCCATTCTCTTTCCCGCCTTTCCCTGTTTTCTTTTCTCTATCATTACGGTCAGTATCCCCGAAAAATTGCAAAGTTTGCATTCTGCACTCCGACCGACCCTGTGTTTTTGTAGGATACGCCAAATATTGTATCATAATTTTTTTGCCCGTGCAACCAATCAGGTCTTGCATACAACAGAGAAATAGTTTACAATAGTATTGTTGCAGGAATTGCACAGTTTTCATTGAATCAGATGCACATCCTGCATTCTTTTTGTACGACTTGCGGCGCGCATCCGCAATCTCCTTCCCCGGGCAGTGCAGGGCTCTGGGAGGACACAGAAGGACTTGCCGCGCTTTGCAGGACGTGAAATGTTGTTCTTTTGGATAAGGAGGACGTATGTCAAAAAATGTCATCATCGGCCAGAGCGGCGGCCCTACCGCCGTTATCAATTCCAGCTTGGCAGGCGTATACAAAGCTGCCTGCAGTCTGGGGGCCGATAAGGTCTACGGAATGAAGTACGGCATCGAGGGCCTTTTAAAGGAAGAGATGCTGGAACTGAACGTTCTGCTGGATGACCGCATGAGCATTGAGCTGCTCAAGCGCACCCCGTCCAGCTATCTGGGCAGCTGCCGCTACAAGCTGCCGGACCCGGACGTGGACTCTACCCCGTTCATCAAGCTGTTCACCCTGTTTGACAAGTACGATATCTGTGCGTTGTTCTACATCGGCGGCAACGACTCGATGGACACCATTGCAAAGCTCTCCCGTTACGGTGCCCAGGTGGGCAGCAGCGTCCGGTTCATCGGTGTGCCCAAGACCATCGACAACGACCTCTGCCTGACCGACCACACCCCCGGCTACGGCTCTGCTGCCAAGTACATTGCCACCATCCTGAAGGAGGTCATCCGTGACTCCTCCGTTTACAACATCCGCAGCGTGACGGTGGCCGAGATCATGGGCCGCCACGCGGGCTGGCTGGCTGGTGCGGCCTGTCTGGCCGGCGGCGATGACTGCGAAGGCCCCGATCTCATTCTGCTGCCCGAAGTTCCCTTTGACCCGGACAGGTTCCTGACCCGGGTGGACGAGCTGCAGCGGGTCAAGCCCAATGTCATCATTGCAGCCAGCGAGGGCGTTAAGACAGCCGACGGCACCTATCTGTGCGATCTGGTCTCCACCGCCGGGCAGCTGGATGCCTTTGGCCACAAGGCCATCCTCAGCGGCACCAGCCGGTATCTTTCTGACCTCATCCACGACAACCTGAACTGCAAGAGCCGTGCCATTGAGTTCTCGACCCTGCAGCGCTGCGCCAGCCATCTGGCCAGCCGCACCGATGTGAACGAGGCCTATGCCGTGGGCGGCGCTGCCGCTTCCGCTGCCTTTGCGGGCGAGACCGGGCGGATGATCTCGCTCAAGCGCATTTCCGATTACCCCTACCAGTGCATCACCGAGTCGGTGGATGTCCAGCAGGTGGCAAACCTGGAGAAAAAGGTGCCGCTGGACTGGATCACCCCGGACGGAATGCAGGTGACGGCGGCATTTGAGGAGTATGCCCGCCCGCTCATCCTGGACGAAGTGACACCGGTCTACGTCAACGGTACCCCGCGCCATATCTGCCTGTAAGCTTCATTTGCGCGTTTCCTCCCCCCTCGTGGTCTGTTTTCGTGCTCCTGCACGATAATATAAAAGCCGAAACAGAAGAAAAGGAGAAATCATCATGGGTAAAAATGCAATCGTTGGTCAGTCTGGCGGCCCTACCTCCGTCATCAATGCAAGTCTGGCAGGCGTATTCGAGAGCTGCAAGAGCCGCGGCGCTGAGATTGTTTACGGCATGTGCAACGGCGTTGCCGGTCTGCTGGAGGAGCGCGTGGTGGATCTTTCCACCGTGCTGACCGACGACCTGGATATCGAGCTGCTCAAGCGCACCCCGTCCAGCTTCCTGGGCAGCTGCCGCTATAAGCTGCCCGATTGGCACGATGACGAGACCGTTTACAAGAAGCTGTTCGCCATCCTGGAAAAGCTGAACATTGGCTACTTCTTCTACATTGGCGGCAACGACTCCATGGATACCATCGGCAAGCTGGCCGAGTACGGCAACCGCATCCAGAGCGACATCCGCTTCATGGGCGTTCCCAAGACCATCGACAACGACCTGATGGTGACCGACCACACCCCCGGCTACGGCTCTGCGGCAAAGTACATCGGTGTGGTGATGAAGGAGATCATCCGCGATGCCACCGTTTACGGCACCAATTATGTCACCGTGGTCGAGATCATGGGCCGCAACGCCGGCTGGCTGACCGCTGCCGCCTCTCTGGCCAAGAGTGATGACTGCGAGGGCGTGGATATGATCTGCCTGCCCGAAGTCCCCTTCAACGTGGAGCACTTCATTGAGAAGGTCCGCGCCATGCAGGAGAAGAAGCCCAGCATCGTGATCGCTGTTTCCGAGGGTGTCAAGCTCGAGGACGGTCGTTATGTCTGTGAGCTGGCCGATGATGTGCACGCAGTGGACGCTTTCGGCCACAAGGCACTGACTGGTACCGCACGCTATCTGGCGAATGTGGTCGCCCGCAATCTGGATACCAAGACCCGCTGTATCGAGCTGTCTACCCTGCAGCGCTGCGCTGGTCACCTGACCAGCCGCACCGATATCACTGAGGCTTACCAGGTTGGCGGCGCTGCTGCCAAGGCTGCCTTTGAGGGTGTCACTGGTCAGATGGTCGCCCTGAAGCGCATCTCCAACAGCCCCTATCAGTACATCACCGAGCTGCACCCCATCAGTGAAGTTGCAAACCTCGAGAAGAAGGTTCCCCTGAGCTGGATGAACGAGAATCACACCCAGATGACCGAGGAATTCCTCGAGTATGCCCGCCCGCTGATCCAGGCTGAGCTGACTCCGCTGTACATTGCAGGTCTGCCCCACCACATCTACATGAAAAAGTAATTTCTCCTTTGAATCCTTCTAAGGCATAGCAAAACTCCCGCCCGGAGCCGGGCGGGAGTTTTTTGCTGTACGGCTTATGAATTACTGTTTGCCCAGCTGCCAGAACGCCACGGCGCTGGCGGCAGCAACGTTCAGGGAATCGACCCCGTGGGACATGGGGATCTTGACCGTGTAATCGCAGGAAGCGATGGTGGTATCGGAAAGGCCGTCTCCCTCCGTGCCCAGCACAATGGCAAGCTTCGGTTCCAGGGCAAGGGCTTCGTCATCAATGCTGACCGAACGGTCACTCAAGGCCATGGCAGCAGTCCTGAATCCCAGAGCGTTCAGCTGGGCAAGCCCCTTTTCGGGCCAATCGGCGGGCGTTTCACCGATCTGCGCCCAGGGCACCTGAAATACCGTACCCATACTCACGCGCACGGCCCGGCGGCAGAGCGGGTCACAGCAGGAGGGATTGATGAGAACAGCGTCCATGTTCAGCGCTGCCGCACTGCGGAAGATGGCACCCACGTTGGTGGAATCCACAATACCCTCCAGCACGGCCACCCGCCGGGCATTCCGGCAAAGCTCCTCCACGGTGCGGGGCTTCGGACGTTGAAAGGCGCAGAGCACACCCCGGGTCAGCTCGTAGCCTGTCAGTGCAGCCAGCAGCTCCCGGTCAGCAGTATAAATGGGTGCATCCCCGCAGCGGGTCAGGATCTCCGCCGCTGGGCCGGTGATCTGCCTGCGCTCCATCAGCAGGGAGACCGGCACAAAGCCTGCATCCAGTGCCCGGGAGATCACCTTGGGGCTCTCGGCAATGAAGATGCCTTTTTCGGGTTCCAGCCGACTGCGCAGCTGGTTCTGCGTCAGGCGGGCGTAGGGGTCCAGCTCCGGCGCGTGAAAATCCGTGATCTCGATGATATTGGGCATGGGGAGATTCTCCTTTTTCTGTATGAATGATCCTATTGTAGCACAACCCGGATGCAATTGCAAAATACATGGCAGGCATATTCGTTTCACATGGTCAAAACCGCCAAAAATCACCTTTTGTTTTTGACAAATCCGTCAACCCGCGCTATAGTATAGGGGTAAAAAATCAGAGGGGGAATTTGCATGAATTCCAAGAAAAAGCGCCGCGGCCAGATGTCGGAAGCCTTCTGCACGGCAATGTTCCTTTCACTGTCCGGCGGCCTGCAGGACGTATACACCTATCTGTTCCGGGGCAAGGTGTTTGCCAACGCCCAGACCGGCAACATCGTGCTGATGGCTGTCCATGCCTTTGCCGGGGAGTGGGGGCGTGTGCTGCATTATCTTGTGCCCCTGTGCTTCTTTGCGCTGGGCGTGTTCGCGGCAGAGCTGATGCACCAGAAGCTGCAGAATCTGCAGCGGCTCCACTGGCGGCAGCTGGTGGTGCTGTGTGAGATCGTGATGCTGTTCGTGGTGGGCTTTTTCCCGCAGGAGTGGAATCTTATGGCCAATGCGCTGGTCTCGTTTGCCTGTGCGATGCAGGTGCAGACCTTCCGCAAGGTGAACGGTTATGCCTTTGCCAGCACCATGTGCATCGGCAACATGCGCAGCGGCATGGACTCCCTCTGCAGCTGGGTGCTCAACCGCAATCCTGCCGCCCTGAAAAAATCCCTTTATTACTGGGGCATCATCCTCCTGTTTGCGCTGGGCGCGGGCCTGGGCAGCCTGACGCTGGACCTCTGCGGCGCAAAGGCCATCTGGTTCTCCTGCCTGCTGCTGGCCGTCAGCTTCTGCCTGATGTTCCTGAAAGAAGATGTGGAAGAGATCAAAGAAGATCTTGAAGCACTGGAAGCAAAACATTAAATAAAACATTAAATCAAGGAGTTTCCCTCAGTTTCACGCTGTTTACCGCCATGCCAAAGGCTCTCCTAATAGGGGAGCTGGCGAGCGCCAGCGAGACTGAGGGTTTATTTTTTCCGAATCCATCCAACACTTCCCCGGTCTCCTTCGTCCTACAGGCAGAACGACGCAATGAAAGGAGGAAGCCCCATGTGGGAGCTGCTGTACGAGACCTTCTGGGACAGGCTGGAACACTTCTGTTTCAATCTCTGCCGGGACGAAGCCCGGGCGGAGGATCTGACCCAGGAAGTCTTTCTGCGGGCACTGCAGAACCGGAGCCTTATCAACAGCTTTACAGAGCGGCAGTGCAAGGCCTGGCTGTTTACCACAGCGCGGAATCTCTACTGCGACCAGCTCCGCCGGACGGCAAAGGAGGAGCAGCTGCTCAGCACCTTTTTCCCGGAAGAGGACAGTGCTGAACCGGATTCCGCACTGGACACAGTGGAAGCCGCCAGTCTGCTGGCTCTGCTCACCCCGGAAGAGCGGCGGCTGTTCACCCTGCGCTATACAGCGGGCTACAATGCCAGCGAGATCGGTCAGCTGCTCTGTCTCCCGCCCGGCACGGTCCGCAGCCGCCTTGCCCAGATACGCCATCGCCTCAAAACTGAACTTACGGAGGATTAAATGATGAAAAAGAACCTGAATGTGGACGCTATGATCCTGGACCTGCGCAATGTGCAGGAGGATTTTCTTGACCGCTATGAGCAGATCAAGCTGGACTGCATGATCGCGCTAACCTCGCCCCGGGTGCAGACGCTCCTGAGCCAGCACAACATTTCTCTGGATTCGATGCTCTGCAAAAATGTCCCGGAGGAGGTCTCGGTGGGTGTGGTCAATGGCAAGGTCACGCTGAGCTCTGCCAGCCAGACCGCCGCCGGGCAGGTACTGGTGGTCAACGGCAAGCTGATGATCACACCGGATGCTGCGGAGGTTTTACAGAAATACGCCTGCATTCTGGTCAACGGTATGATCTACTGCCCGCAGTGCCTCTCGGCAGTGGTATCCGCCCGCTGCATCCTGAACGGAAAGCTGGCGGTCTACCCCGATGATGCAGTGCTCCTGCCGGGAAGCTCCATCAAGCTAGACAACACCTTCCTGCTGCGGGCACAAAGCCGCCTGTACTGGAATGAACATCGCTTCCTGGCGGTTGACCCCAGGCTCGACACTGCCGCACTGGCCGCAAAGGGCTGCAGCTTTTCCGCTCCAAAGGCCATCCTGTGCGCAAGCCTTGCGCCCGTTCTGGCCCCGCTCTTCCCGGATTCCACCGAGCTGATCATCGTGCCGGACGGCACCGCCGTGGTGGAAGACGACCTGGAGCTGACTGCCTCTTCCCTGCGCCGGTATGGCACCCGTCTCTATGTGCTAGGTGATGCTGTCATCCCCGCAGAGAGCGCAGACCTGCTGGCTCAGATCGAATTCCTGCATGTTACCGGTGAAGTAGAGCTGCCTGATGCTCTGGAAGCGGCCTTCTTTGCCATCCCTGAGCTGGAATGCGGCAAAGTAGTCCACGAGGACGCTCTGCCCAAACAGACCCGCGCCAAAGCAAAGGATGAGGAGCCCGATCCGGATACCGTGACCCTCAGCGGCATCCAGCTGACCCTGTAATCCGCACTGTTCCTCCCTGCCCCGCTCTTTCCGGCAGAAGCTCTCTGCTGGAAGGAGCGGGACTTTTGTTGATTTTTTATTGCACCCGCTCCTCTGATATGATATACTAATTTTTGTATTGTGCAATTCCCCGGGCACACTTCCGCTGTGGAACCCGCTGCCCGGGCAGGATATGGGAACCGAAATCAGGAAGAGGAGCAACGAATGAAAAAAGGATTTGACAACGACAAATACCTGCAGATGCAGTCGGAGCACATCCGGGAGCGGATCGCGCAGTTCGACAACAAGCTGTATCTGGAATTCGGCGGCAAGCTGTTCGATGACTACCACGCCTCCCGCGTGCTGCCCGGCTTCCAGCCCGATTCCAAACTGCAGATGCTGCTGCAGCTGAAGGATCAGGCCGAGGTCGTTATCGTCATCAACGCTGAGGACATCGTCAGCAGCAAGGTGCGCGGTGACTATGGCATTACCTATGATCTGGACGTTTTGCGTCTCATCGACGCATTCCAGGAGCGCGGCCTGTTTGTGGGCAGCGTATGCGTGACCATGTACACCGCTGCCCCCGAGGTGGAAGCCTTTGAGAAGCGGCTGAACAGCCTGGGCATCCGCACCTTCCGGCACTATAAGATCCCCGGCTACCCCAACGACGTTGCCCGCATCGTGAGCGACGAGGGCTATGGCCGCAACGAGTACATTGAGACCCAGCGCCCGCTGGTGGTCATCACGGCTCCCGGCCCCGGCAGCGGCAAGATGGCCACCTGCCTGTCCCAGCTGTACCACGAATACAAGCGGGGCGTGAAGGCCGGTTATGCCAAGTTTGAGACCTTCCCCATCTGGAACATCCCCCTGAAGCACCCGGTCAACCTGGCATACGAGGCCGCTACCGCCGACCTGAACGATGTGAACATGATCGACCCGTTCCATCTGGAGGCCTATGGCAAGACCGCGGTCAACTACAACCGCGACATTGAGATCTTCCCCGTGGTCAACGCCATGTTTGAGCTGATTGCAGGCAAGAGCCCCTACCACTCCCCCACCGACATGGGCGTGAACATGGCCGGCAACTGCATCGTGGACGATGCGGCCTGCTGCGAAGCTTCCCGCAACGAGATCGTCCGCCGCTACTTCAAGGCCCTGTGCGACCTCAAGAACGGCGCACAGATCCAGAGCGAGGTCTACAAGCTGGAGCTGCTGATGAATCAGGCCGGACTGACCCAGGGCAGCCGCCCGGTGGAGCAGGCCGCCCATGCAGTCTCTGAAAAGACCGGCGGTGCCCCCGCTGCCGCCATTGAGCTGCCGGACGGTACCGTTGTCACCGGCAAGACCGGCCCCCTGCTGGGTGCCGCTTCCTCCGCTCTGCTCAACGCGCTGAAAAAGCTGGCCGGTATCGACCAGGAGCTTGACCTCGTTTCTGCCGCCGCCATCGAGCCCATCCAGACCCTCAAGACCAACTATCTGGGCAGCAAAAACCCCCGTCTGCACACCGACGAGATCCTGATTGCCCTGTCCAGCTCGGCCGCGCAGACTCCCACTGCTGCAGCCGCCCTCAAGCAGCTCTCCCACCTGAAGGGCTGCGATATGCACTCCACCGTCATCCTGTCCAGCGTGGATATGGATACCGTGAAGAAGCTGGGCATGTATCTGACCTGCGAGCCCACCTATGAGGAAGCAGACCGGATGTACCACAAGAAGTAAAAAATAATGACCCTCTCTGTCATTGCTTTGCACTGCCGTCTTTCCCCCAAGGGCTAGGCGGCCGCATCTGCGCGACGGAGAGGGTCATTTCTATTTCCGGGTCTGTTCCCAGTAGGCTCCCATGCTCTGGCCGGGCTGGTCTGTGACATCATCGTTCAGATAGTCTGCAAGGCCAAAGGCTTCCGGCTTCCAGCTGCGGGCGGCATCCACGGTGGGGTATTCCACCTCAGCGTACCAGAACGCAGTGGGCTGGCCCTCATCCACATAGTTCACCTCCAGCACAAGGCCATCGGGCAGGGCGTAGCTTCTGCGGATCTTCCCGATCAGGGGCTTACCGATGATCTTTGTTTCCAGTTCATCAAACAGTTTCTTGTCGATGGGGCGCTCGATCTCCTCCCGTGCAAGCCCGCTTCCGGACTTGAAGCAGAGGATATAGGCCGTCTCGCCGCCTTTGAGCGCCTCCTCCCGGATGCGCACGGTGGGCCGCACGCTGATATATCCCTGCCGCATGGCAAACTCTTCCTTGAGCGGCAGAGCCGGGAGGTTTTCGCCCTCCGGCCAGCCGTTCACCATCCATTTGCGTTCGATCTCCATGACGTTTTCCTCGTTTCTGTGTTTTTGTATTTATTCTAGCACGTTTTTATGTTAGAATAAATATCAGTATGAAATTTTAGCATCCTCACCCTCTCAGTCAATGCCTGACGGCATTGCCAGCTCCCCCAAAGGGGGAGCCAAGAGCCGCTCTGTATTCAAGCTTGATGAGACTAAATCGAAAATCGCCAAAGGCTCTCCCTTTGGGAGAGCTGGCGAGCGGAGCGAGACTGAGAGGGCGAGCCAGTTATAACAGGAGCAACTATGAAATCTTCTCGCAATTACCCCGTTTACACCGTCAACAAACACGCCGAGGGCCTGCTGGTGGGCGGCCACCCCTGGGTGTACGAAAACGACATCCTAAGTTCCCCGGAAGCAGAGCCTGAAAACGGCACGCTGGTCGATGTGGTCAGCACAAAGGGTGCCTATCTTGGCACCGGTTTTCTCTCGCTGAAAAGCAAGATCCGGGTGCGGCTCATCTCCCGCAACGCCAACGACACCTTTGATGCCGCTTTCTGGAAGCGTCGTGTCGAATACGCCTGGGCCTACCGCAAGACCGTGCTGGAGCCCGCCGACCTGACCGCATGCCGTGTCATCTTTGGCGAGGCTGACCAGTTCCCGGGCCTGACTGTGGACCGGTTCAACAATATCCTTGTCACCCAGACCCTGAGCGTGGGCATGGAAAAGCTCAAGCCCATCCTCTTCCCCCTGCTGGCAGAAGTCCTGCGCGCTGACGGCCAGACCATGGAGGGCATCTACGAGCGCAACGACGTGGCGCTGCGGGCCAAGGAGGGCCGGTCACAGAACAAGGGCTGGGTTGACCTGCCCGGCGAGAGCCACCCGGACAGCACCCAGACCGAGATCTGCGAGAACGGCGTGTTCTACCACGTCGATTTTGAGAACGGCCAGAAGACCGGCTTTTTCCTCGACCAGAAATACAACCGCCGGGCTGTGGCCCGCATTGCTGCCGGGCACACTGTGCTGGACTGCTTTACCCACACCGGCAGCTTTGCGCTGAACGCCGCCAAGGGCGGGGCTGCCCGGGTCACTGCCGCTGACATCAGCGCCGAGGCCATTGCCATGGCCCAGCGGAACGCCCAGCGCAACAACCTGACCAACATGGATTTTCTCTGCGAGGACACCTTTGAGCTGCTGCCCCGGCTGGAAAAAGAGGGCCACCCTTACGACTTTATCATCCTTGATCCGCCGGCCTTTACCAAGGCCCGCCGCACAGTGGAAAACGCCATGCGCGGCTATAAGGAGATCAACTACCGTGCCATGAAGCTGCTGCCCCGGGGCGGCTATCTGGCCACGGCCAGCTGCTCTCACTTTGCCACCGAGGAGCTGTTCATCAAGATGCTGCACGCCGCCGCAAAGGATGCCCACCGGCAGCTGCGGCAGATCGAGGTGAAGCAGCAAGCACCGGATCACCCCATCCTGTGGGGCGTGCCCGAGACCAATTACCTGAAGTTCTTCCTGTTCCAGGTGATCTAAAAGTAATACCAAATACGATATCTCCCAAAAAAACGAGAACGTGTTTGTGCAGAATCGTCAGTTTTGTCAATTGCCTTTTGAGCCGTTCCGGGATATAATCAAACCATAGACAGCAACGGCGCTGTGGGTCACCTCCTGACTCGCAGCGCCGTTTTTGTTAAGATGCTTTCGTACTTCTGGGTGCGGCATTGCGGCAGACCAGAATGCAGACGAAAGGGTAAGAAAAATAAGATCAAGTAAGGAGTAGGATTTATGGCAGCAAATGTTATGGAAATCTACGGCAGCAAGGTCTTTAACGAGCATGTAATGAAGGAGCGCCTGCCGAGCGCTACTTACAAGAGCCTGGAGCGCACCCTGCACAAGGGCGCACCCCTGGATATCGAGGTGGCAAACGTTGTGGCCAGCGTGATGAAGCGCTGGGCCATGGAGCTGGGTGCCACCCACTACACCCACTGGTTCCAGCCGCTGACCGGCATCACCAGTGAGAAGCACGACGGCTTTGTGAGCCCCGTGGGCGACGGCACCGCCATCATGGAGTTCTCCGGCAAGGAGCTGGTGCGCGGCGAGCCCGATGCTTCCTCCTTCCCCTCCGGCGGCCTGCGTGCCACCTGCGAGGCCCGCGGCTACACCGCATGGGACCCCACCAGCTACGCTTTCGTGAAGGATGACGTGTTGTGCATCCCCACCGCATTCGTCAGCTACACCGGCGAAGCACTGGACAAAAAGACCCCCCTGCTGCGCTCCATGAACGCACTGTCCGGTCAGGCCATCCGCATCCTGAAGCTGTTTGGCAAGGATGTTGATTACGTCTCCACCACCGTCGGCCCCGAGCAGGAGTACTTCCTTGTCAAGAAGGAGGATTACGAGGCACGCCAGGATCTGATCCTCACCGGCCGCACTCTGTTCGGTGCTCCCTCTGCCAAGGGTCAGGAGCTGGAGGAGCATTACTTCGGTGTCATCCGTCCCGAGGTCTCCGCATTTATGAAGGAGCTGGACGAGGAGCTGTGGAAGCTGGGCGTTCCCGCCAAGACCAAGCACAACGAAGTGGCTCCCTGCCAGCATGAGCTGGCCCCCATCTTCGACACCACCAATGTTGCCATTGACCACAACCTGCTGACCATGGAGATGATGAAGAAGATCGCTCCCAAGTACGGTCTGGTCTGCCTGCAGCACGAGAAGCCCTTTGAGGGTGTGAACGGCAGCGGCAAGCACAACAACTGGTCCATGTCCACCACCCACGAGAACCTGCTGGACCCGGGCGACACGCCCATGGAGAACCTGCAGTTCCTGGTATTCCTGGCTGCTGTCATCAAGGCAGTGGACGAATACGCCGATCTGCTGCGTACCTCCGTTGCCACCCCGGGCAATGATCACCGTCTGGGTGCCAACGAGGCTCCCCCGGCCATCATCTCGATCTTCGTGGGCGAGGAGCTGGAAGCTGTCATCGATGCCATTGCATCTGATTCGCCTTATGCCGGCCCCGTCAAGATGAAGATGGATCTGGGCGTGGATGTCCTGCCCAAGTTCAGCAAGGACACTACCGACCGCAACCGCACCTCTCCCTTCGCCTTCACCGGCAACAAGTTCGAGTTCCGTATGCCCGGTTCTGCTGAGAACCTGAGCGATGCCAACACCATCCTGAACACTGCTGTTGCCAAGGAGCTGAAGGGCTACGCCGACGAGCTGGAGGGCGCTGAGGACTTTACCAGCGCTGCCATTGCTCTGGTCAAGCGCACCATCCGTGACCACCGCCGTGTCATCTTCAACGGCAACGGCTACACCGCCGAGTGGGAAGAGGAAGCAGCACGCCGCGGCCTGCCCAACAAGAAGAACACGCCCGCCGCTCTGCCCGCACTGATCGACCCGAAGAACATCCAGCTGATGGAGGATTTCGGTGTTCTGACCAAGATCGAGATGGAGAGCCGTTACGAAGTCGAGATGGAGCACTACTCCAAGATCATCAACATCGAGGCTCTGACCATGCTGGAGATGGCCCGCAAGCAGCTGCTGCCCGCCATCAACGCCTACATGAGCGAGGTTGCCAACACCGCCGCATCCAAGCTGGCCGTCAGCGAGGCCATCAGCGTGCGCAGCGAGACCAAGACTCTCACCCGCCTGTCCACCGATGCCGATGCCATGAGCGATGCCATCGATGCCCTGCAGGCTGCCGTGGATACCGCTGAGGCCATGACCGATGAGAGTGCCAAGGCTGTCTCCTTCCACGATGACGTTCTGCCCAAGATGGATGCTCTGCGCGCCGCTGCCGACGATGCCGAGACCATCTGCGGTGAGGACTACTGGCCTCTGCCCAGCTACAGCAAGATGCTCTACTACGTCTGATCTTTCTGACATAGCTTGATAAGCATCGCTGGGTTGTTGGATTTTTAAGCCATTCCCCTTTTCCTATTTCTTACACCAGCCTAAAGACCTGCTTTGCGCATACGAAGCAGGCCTTTAGGCGTTTTTTAAGAACGTAAGCTGATTTTTCCAGTTTTGCACTGCTGTGCCATTTGCCGCGCCCTGCGGCTCGGAGGGAACCACTATGAGCTATAATACCCAACAGGACATCCTTGATTTTGTGGAGGACAGCAACGTCAAATTCGTCCGCTTTGCCTTCTGCGATATCTTTGGCACCCAGAAAAATATCGCCGTACTTGCCAGCGACCTGCCCAAGGCCATGGAGGATGGTGTCTGCTTTGACGGCAGCTCCATTGCCGGTTTTATGAAGGTGGAGGAGAGCGATCTTGTGCTCCGGCCCGATCTTTCCACCGTGACCATCCTGCCCTGGCGGCCCACCGAGGGCCGGGTGATGCAGTTCTTCTGTGACGTGGAAAAACCGGACGGCGCTGCCTTTGGCGGCAACTGCCGTGGCTTCCTGCGCCAGATGAGCCGCAGCTTCCGCAAGCTGGGCCTGACCTGCAACGTGGGGGCTGAGTGCGAGTTCTACCTGTTTGAGAATGACGACCGGGGCCGCCCCACCCGCATCCCCATCGACTTTGGCGGCTACTTTGATGTAGCCCCGCTGGATGCAGGTGAGAACCTGCGCCGGGACATCTGCCTGACCATGGAGCAGATGGGCATGAGCCCCCAGCACAGCCATCACGAGAGCGGCCACGGTCAGAACGAGATCGACTGCCACTACGCCGGCCCCCTGAAAACAGCCGACAATGTGATGATGTTCAAGCAGATCGTGCGGGCTGTTGCCATGCGCAACGGCATCCACGCCAGCTTCCTGCCCAAGCCCCTGCCGGATCAGGCAGGCAGCGGCCTGCACATCAACCTTTCGCTCTGCATGGACGGCCGCAATCTGTTTGAGGGCGACATTGCCCCGGACAGCATTGCAGGCAGCTTTATGGCGGGTGTTCTGGCCCACAGCCGGGAGCTGACCGTGTTCACCAATCCCCTGCCCAACAGCTACCAGCGCTTTGGCTGTGACGAGGCCCCCCGCTATGTGAGCTGGAGCCGCCAGAACCGCAGCCAGCTGGTGCGCATCCCGCAGGTCAAGGGCAACAACTGCCGCATGGAACTGCGCAGCCCTGACCCTGCCTGCAACCCCTATCTGGCCGTGGGTCTGGTGCTGGCCGCCGGTCTGGATGGCATCGAGCACCGGATGGTGCTGCAGGCCCCCATCAACAAGAACCTGTTCGATCCCACCGAGGCCGCAGGTCTTGGGCTGGAAAGACTGCCTTCCACGCTGGAGGAGGCCGTGCAGGCCGCGCAGGAGAGCGAATTTCTGCACCGCGTGCTGCCGGAAGAGCTTTCGCATCGGTACTATGAGGAAGAACTGAAGCGCTGTGCCGCCCTGAAAGCTGCCGCCGACCCGGCAGAGTACGAGCGGGTGCACTACTTCAACGCCATTTGAACCGCTTTTGAGGGAAAGTACGAAGGGGCAATGATTCGGCCCCTTGCCTGGATGTAAGAGAAAGGAGCGATTCAAATGGGACGTGCTCTGATCGTGAGCGCCGGAGCAAGCTCCAACGAGTACATTTCCGCGCGGCTGGCAGAGCTGGGATACACCCGGCCTACGATCATCCCCAGTGGTGCCGAGGCCCGGCGCAGGATGCTGGAATCTGATTTTGAGTTGATCGTGGTCAACGCGCCTTTGCCGGACGAGTTCGGCCACGAGCTGTGTTCCTCTGCCGTAGAAAAAACAGACGCAGGCGTGGTGCTGCTGGCCAAGGCAGCCGCCGCCGAGCAGCTGCTGGCCCCCATGAGTGAGCAGGGGGTGCTGCTGCTGAGCAAGCCGTTCTCCAACACGCTGTTCCTGCAGGCCATCCATCTGGCCGCGGCCAGCAACCACCGCCTGCAGCTGCTCCGGCAGGAAAACGCGCGGATGCAGGAAAAGATCGCACAGGTACGGCTGGTCAGCCATGCAAAATGCTGTCTGGTGGAGCGGGAGCAGATGAGCGAGGATGCCGCCCACCGCTACATTGAAAAGCGCGCCATGGACACCCGGCGCAGCCGTGCAGAAATTGCACAGGAAATCCTTGATTCTTACGAGGATTAGGATTATAATCTGGTGTTGTATGTTTTGTTCCGGATGCGGTCGCATCCGTACTGGGAAAGAATGATCTCTGAAAGATAAATTAGAGGAGGACTGAACAAATGGCAAAATTCATCTTTGTGACCGGCGGCGTTGTCTCCGGTCTGGGCAAGGGCATCACGGCGGCTTCTCTGGGCCGCCTGCTCAAATGCCGCGGACTGAAGGTCGCCAGCCAGAAGCTGGACCCTTATGTAAACGTGGACCCGGGTACCATGAGCCCCCTGCAGCACGGTGAGGTGTTCGTGACCGATGACGGCACCGAGACTGACCTCGATCTGGGCCACTATGAGCGCTTCATCGACGAAAATCTGAACAAGTACTCCAACCTGACCACCGGCAAGGTGTACTGGAACGTGCTGAACAAGGAGCGCCAGGGCGCTTATCTGGGTCAGACCGTCCAGATCATCCCCCACATCACCAACGAGATCAAGAATTACATCTACAACATGGCATCCTCTACCGATGCCGATGTGGTCATTACCGAGATCGGCGGTACCACCGGCGATATTGAGAGCCAGCCCTTCCTGGAGGCCATCCGTCAGGTGGGCCTGGAGCAGGGCCGCGACAACTGCTGCTACATCCATGTTGTGCTGGTGCCCTATATTTCCGGCTCCGACGAGTACAAGTCCAAACCGGCCCAGCACTCCGTCAAGGAGCTGCAGGGCATGGGCGTGAACCCCGATATCATCATCCTGCGTGCTGACGGCAGCGTGGGCGGCGATATCCGCCGCAAGATCAGCACCTTCTGCAATGTCAAGCCTGAGTGCGTCATTGAGAACCTGACCATGCCCAGCCTGTACCAGTGCCCGCTGATGCTCCACACCAACGGCCTGGATGATGTGGTGGTGGAAAAGCTCAAACTGGACGTGCCCCCCGCCGACCTGACCGAGTGGAAGGGTGTGGTCTCCCGCATTGCCACCCGCAGCAAGACCTGCACCATTGCGCTGGTGGGCAAGTACGTCAAGCTGCACGACGCTTATCTTTCCGTGATGGAGAGCCTGTACCACGCCGGTTTTGAGAACGACAGTCAGGTAGACATCAAGTGGGTGGAGAGCGAGGATCTGATCGATCAGGATGCCTGCAAAGAAGTGTTTGCTGACGTGGACGGCATCATCGTGCCCGGCGGCTTTGGTGACCGCGGCATCGAGGGCATGATCCAGGCTGCACAGTATGCCCGTGAGAACCAGATCCCCTACTTTGGCATCTGCCTGGGAATGCAGATCATGGTGATGGAGTTCGCACGCGGCGTGCTGGGCTATGCCGATGCCAATTCCAGCGAGTTCACCCCCGATGGTGCCCACAATGTCATTGCTCTGATGGCCGACCAGCAGGGCAACATCCCCAAGGGCGGCACCATGCGTCTGGGCAAGTACCCCTGCACCGTCAAGCCCGGCACCAAGATGGCCGAGTGCTACGGCGAGGCTGAGATCTGGGAGCGTCACCGCCACCGCTACGAGTTCAACAACGAGTTCCGTCAGGAGATGGAGGATGCCGGACTGGTCATTTCCGGCACCAGCCCTGACGGCCGTCTGGTGGAGACTGTGGAGCTGCCCGGCCGTGACTTCCATCTGGGTGCACAGTTCCACCCCGAGTTCAAGAGCCGCCCCAACCGCGC
>ENA-ORKM01000036-ORKM01000036.1-human-gut-metagenome-genome-assembly--contig:-NODE-36-length-37536-cov-5.63163_pt1 | contig 37536 bp, 49 predicted proteins | sample MGYA00243059_ERZ508807 | MGnify/ENA primary metagenome ERZ508807 (study PRJEB26277, sample SAMN04329813) | human gut metagenome | biome: human-associated habitat | host: Homo sapiens | place: USA... | reverse complement strand
CAATAGTTGGGCTTGCCCCTGCGAAGATAGCTAGCTGCCGGGTCCTTTTTTTTTACTTATTTTTTTACTTATATATTCAAAAGCCAAGTCTTTATTTACTTAGACTTGGCTTTTTTCTTACACAAATATTTAGATACATCTTAAAATAATATTACATGTTTTTAGTAATTGTTAACAAAATGTCAAATATTTCACAAATGTTTAATAAGTTATAAATCTTTTTTACCTAAAAGCGTTTTCAGGTAAATTTACTCTTTTTTAAACAATATTTATGTGGTATATTTATGATGATTAATAATGAGTCTATGGAGGACATATTTTGGTTTAAAGAATTGGTATTTTGACTTCTGGTGGTGATTCACCGGGAATGAATGCTGCAATACGCGCGGTAACACGTGTTGGATTAAATAGTGGTCTTGAAGTATTTGGTATTTACAATGGTTATAAAGGGATGGTTGAAGGTTATATTGAACCATTAACTCGTGAAACTGTTGGAGATATTGTAAACAGAGGAGGAACTATTTTAGGATCAGCTCGTTTACCAGAATTCAAGGACATCGAAGTCAGAAAAAAAGCTATTGCTCAATTAAAGAAGAGAGGTATTGAAGCCGTTGTAGTTATTGGTGGTGACGGTTCATATCGTGGAGCATTATCTTTAACTTAAATGGGCTTTAACTGTATCGTATTACCTGGTACAATTGATAATGATATTACTTGTACTGATTATACGATTGGTTTCCAAACAGCATTAGAAACTGTAGTTGAATGTGTCGATAAACTAAGAGACACTTCTAATTCACATCACCGTTGTTCTATTGTTGAAGTTATGGGAAACCGTTGTGGAGACTTAGCGTTATGGTCAGGTATTGCTTGTGGAGCCGAAATTGTAGTAACAAGTGATACAGGATTTGATGAACAAGATGTCTTAGATCGTTTAAGAGATATCGATATTATTAAAAAGAAAAAACACGCGATTGTTGTAATTAGTGAAAAGATTACTGATGTAGATCAATTTGCGAAAAAGGTTAGTTTGAATACAGGCTTTTCAGGAAGAGCAACTGTTTTAGGCCATATTCAACGTGGGGGATCTCCATGTCCATTTGACCGTTTGTTAGCATCACAAATGGGTGAAAAAGCTGTAGATTTATTGATGCAAGGCATTGGCGGACAATGTATTTCAATTCGTGATAACAAGATTATTTCTTATCCAATTGAAGAAGCATTGAGCATGCCACAAGAATCTCGTAAACCACTAATGAATTTATTTGATCGTTTGGTTTAGGATATATTAGAAGGAAGGATATACATATGAGCAAAAAAACAAAAATTATTTGTACTATTGGTCCAGCTAGTGAGAGCAAAGAAGTTTTAACAAAACTTGTTGAAGCTGGAATGAACATCGCACGTTTAAATTTCTCTCATGGAGACTATGAAGAACATGCGGAACGTGTTAAACGTATTCGTGAGGTTAGTAAAGAAACAGGAAAACCTATTGGTATTTTATTAGATACTAAAGGTCCTGAAATTCGTTTAGGTGATTTCGAAAATGGTGGATGTGATTTTGTTGAAGGTGACGAAATCGATTTAGTAAAAGAAGAAGTTTTAGGAAACCACGAAAGATTTACATTACGTTGTCCGGAAGTATTTAACGACGTTAAAGTTGGTGATTACATTTTAATGGATGACGGAAAAATGAAAGTCACTTTTACTGAAGTAACTCCTGATCGTATTCACGGTGTTGTAAACAACCCTCACTTCTTAAAGAGTCGTAAAGGATGTAACTTACCAGGCATTAAATTAAGTATGCCATTTATTTCTGAAAAAGATGAATCAGATATTCGTTTCGGATGTAAAATGGATGTTGATTATATTGCAGCAAGTTTTACTCGTCGTAAAGATGATGTATTAGCAATTCGTCAAATTTTGATTGATGAAAATAAAGATATGATTCAAATTTTCCCTAAAATTGAAAACCAGGAAGGTTTTGATAATATCCGTGAAAATTTAGAAGTAGCAGATGATGTTATGGTTGCTCGTGGAGATTTAGGTGTAGACGTAAGTTTAGAATTAGTACCTATTTATCAAAAACGTATGATTGCTGCTGCAAACGAAGTTGGTAAACCAGCTATCACTGCAACACACATGTTAGAATCTATGCAGGAAAACCCTCGTCCAACACGTGCAGAAGCAAGTGACGTAGCTAATGCTATTATGGATGGAACAGACTGTATCATGTTATCTGGTGAATCAGCTGCAGGTCATTACCCAGTTGAATCTGTTCAAACAATGACAAAGATTGCAAATGCTATTGAACCAATGATTCCTTATAAAGATCGTTTGAAAGCTAATGTTAAATCAAGTAAACGTACTTTAAATGATGCAATTGGTATTTCAGTAGCTGATACTGCATTGGCAATTGATATTAAATGTATTGTTGCATTTACACAAAGTGGAAATACAGCTCGTCGTTTAGCTAAATTCCGTCCATGTGCTCCAATTTTAGCTGTTACATTTGATGAAGTGACTCAACGTAGTTTATTACCAGTTAATGGTGTAACTCCAGTCGTTTCAAATATTCAAAATAATAAAGAAAATGATATTGATTTAGCTCGTAACTTAGCATTACAAGCTGGATTCAAAACAGGAGATCACATCATTGTTGTTGCTGGATATCCAATCGGATCAGGTAACACAAATATGATGCGTATTGCACAAATCTAGTTAACATTGCCCTCATCTTGAGGGCTTTTTAATACAAAAAAGCTGTGGGGTTATTCCACAGCTTTTAATGATTCAACCATTTGAATGTTATTTAATTTTTTATGCATGCACAAATTGATAATCGTATTGAAACCAATTGTCATCACAAAACTAATCACATAAGACATTGAATTGATTGTTCTACCAAACATAATATCATCCATTTCAGCTAAGTTCATAATCAAGTGATGTAATCCAACACCAATTACTAAACCAATCAATGAACCTAAAATGGTTAGTAGAACGGTTTCACGATTGATATATGCATCTACTTCTTTTCTTGTAAAACCAAGAACTTTAATTGTTGCAATCTCACGTTTTCTTTCGGAAATATTAACATTGCTTAGATTGTATAAAACTACAAATGCAAGACATGCTGCTGAAATAACAAGTACAACAACGATATAGGAAATACTACTAATCATGTCTTTAAAGTTTTTTTGTAGAGATGAATAGAAAGTTACACTTTGCACACCGTCAATATTCATAATTTTATTACCTAAATTACGTTCAAACTTCTTAGTTGTTTTTTTAGATTTAATTAAGTAAATATGCGTTGTTTTTGCATTTGTATTCCAACTCTTGTATAACGATTCACTTGCATAGATATGGTGGCCAACATAATTTGTAAATACACCTTTGATTTTAGCTTTAATAACTTTATTATTGGCATCTTTAAAAGTAATCATATCTCCAGCCTTTTTATTCAATTTAGTAGCCATTTTTTGAGATATTAATACTGAAGAATCATCAAGATCAAATTCTTTGTTACCGTTAAATAAAGTACAGAAATCTTTGAATTTATCACCATTTGAAATAATATGGACCGTAGTAGAAATGTCTTTATTGTCAATCTTCGTAGTTACCGCAAGATGATCTTCCTCATATACATCTTTAACACCCTTTAAAGAATGTATTTGAGATGTCATTTCACTTGATTTGGCTGAAATTGTGGCATCATAGTGATAGATGACATTATATTGTTGGTTTACAATATCAGAAATACTATCGTTAATACCAAAACCAGCCACCAATAAGGCAGAACATCCTGCAATTCCTATAATTGTCATGAAGAATCGTTTTTTATAACGGAAAATATTTCTTGCGGTTACCTTCTGTAAGAAAGACAAACGTTTCCATATAAGTGGAATTTTTTCAAGCATAATTTTCTTACCGGCTTTTGCAGCTTTAGGACGCATTAACTGACTAGGCATTTCAATTAATTCACTATAAATAGAATATAGTGTGGCTAGTAAAGTAATACCAGTTACAGAGCCACTGGCTAATAAGATAAGACCAGGCTGGAATAAAAAATGAATTTTTTCAATGTTATATAAAGTGTTCCAAGCATTAAAGATGACAGTTGGGAACAAATACATTCCTAAAGAACATCCTAAAATAGATCCTAAAACACTTGCACTAAATGCATAGATTATATATTTAAGTGCAATATGACTTTTTGAATAACCAAGAGCTTTTAAAGTTCCCATTTCATTTCTTTGTTCATCAACCATTCTTGTCATCGTTGTCATGCAAACTAGAGCAGCCACTAAGAAGAAGAATACAGGGAATACTTTGGCAATACCATCCATACGGTCTGCACAGGCTCCATAATCACGATAAGAATAATGGGAGTCACGATCTAAAACAATCCATTTACCTTCCATCTTATCAATTTCTTCTTGCGCCTCATTTATTTCTCTTAAGGCATCGTGTTTTCGAACATTAAACTCTGCTTTAGATAGTGCTAGCTTTTCAATGTTTGAATTTATTTCATTTTTGGCATCTTGAATTTTGGATACTCCATCCTCATATTGAGATTCACCATTTATTAAATTAACATAGGCACTGTTTAATTGATTTTTTGCATTTAATAACTGATTTAACTGAGATTGTAATTCAGCCTTTTTTGCGACACCTGCTTGGATTTGGTCGATCGCATCCTGAAGTTGTGGTATAGCCGCTTCTAACTCAGCTTTTTTAGCTATTGTACTGTCAATTTCAGCGATTTTTCCTTGCAGATATACTTTTCCATTGTTTAGGTTTTCAATTACTTTATTCTTTATAGCTAAAGATGATTCATCTGTAGTAGGTGTGTTTTGAGCCTTTTCAATTGAGATGTCTATCAAATCAATAGAATCTTGAATCATTTTACGTTGCATATTAAGATCATCCATTGCTGCATTAATTTGATTCAAACCATTTTCAGCTTGTTCTTTCTGAGACAATAACTCAGGAAGTTTTTGTTCACTCTCTTCAATTTGAGCAATCGCATTTTGTAAAGTAGGAATATTATCTAATAATTGTAAATTTGCATAATATTCATTCCACCCTTGATTAATTTGATTTTTAGAATTCTGGAGCTTAATTTCATTACTTTGAATCTCTGCAAGACCCGAATCAATCTTATCTTGAGCATCATTTAATTTATTTTCTGCATCATTCAATTCATCGTTTGCTTCCTGTTTTTTTTCATCTAATTTAGATTGATAAGACTGAATACGTACATCGATTTGTTTGTTTGCGATTTTTTTGATTCTTTTTAATACAGGATCAACAACATCAAAATATGCATCGCTATAACAATCTAATTTTTTTGCACCCTTAACACAAACATCAACTTCTGTATAATAATCCTTTAAAACATTTGAATTTTGTATATATATAAAAGAGTTTACCGTTCCTGATCCAATATTACTTGATCCTTTCTCATAAGATAAGTAATTCGGATTATAACAAGTACCTACAATTTTATATTTTGTGTTTTTCAAGGAGTTAGATAAAGCTTCATCTGTACCACTCTGTAATTTGATTGTATCTCCAATATGGAAAGTACCATATAATTTATTTGTAGCAGAGCTAGCCTCAATCAAACACTCATTTTCTCTTTCAGGCATTCTTCCTTCGACTACACGGATCTTATTCATCTTTTGATCAATCTCATAAGAAATGACTTTAATAACCATTTGTGTTGAATCAATCTGAGACAATGTATCCATTGAAAAGTTTGGCTGTACGGCTTTGACACCTTTTAATTTTTGAATGGCCTTTACATCTTTCTTGGTAAGTCCCAAAGTTGAATAGATTTGTATATCTTGAACATTATATTTATCAAAATACATATCGGCACTGTTTTTCATATCCGGTGCACTCGCTTTAATGCCGGCAAAGAATGCCACACCAATTGCGACAATACAAAGGATAGATAGAAAACGACCGAGGGAGATTTTAATTTCACGGAAAATATCTTTTAAATAAGAAGAAGGCATATTAATACTCTATGTCATTTACATCCATAGGATGCTCATTACATGTAATACTTTCAATTTTTCCACTACGAACTTTAATGACCTTATCTCCCATTGGTGTTAATGCTAAGTTGTGGGTAATAACTATGACAGTTTTATTTTGCGTTCTACACGTATCTTGTAAGACCTTAAGAACCTGTTTACCTGTTTGATAATCCAAAGCACCTGTGGGTTCATCACAAAGTAAAAGCTTTGGGTTTTTAGCTAATGCCCTTGCGATTGCGACACGCTGCTGCTCACCGCCAGAAAGCTGGCTAGGGAAGTTGAACATTCTATCTTTTAGTCCAACAAGTTCTATAGTTTCATCTATATCAAGTGGTTTCTTACAAATTTGTGTTGCAAGTTCAACATTTTCGCGAAGAGTAAGATTTTGAACTAGATTATAAAACTGGAAAACAAATCCAACATCATATCTTCTATAAAGTGTCATATCCTTTTCTTTATAAGAACTGATTTCACGACCATCTACAATGATTCTTCCTTCACTGACAGTATCCATTCCACCCAGTAGATTTAGGATAGTACTTTTACCAGCACCACTGGCTCCTGCGATAATCACAAACTCGCCTTGTTGTATTTCAAAACTCACATCATCTAACGCATGTATGTCGATTTCGCCCATATGATAAGTCTTTTTTACATTTTCAAAAGAAATGAAAGCGCTCATACAAATCACCTCAAACTAATTATATCAGACATTTGAGAAAATTAATATTTCATGTTAGGATTAGGATGATTTCAAAAAAAGGAGGGTTTTAATGAAGGTTCGAGTATTGACAGAAAGTGGTTGTGGATTAACCAAACAAGAAGCACAAGCGTTAGGAATTGATTTTTTACCTTTACAGGTTCAAATAGAAGATAAAACATATTTAGATGGGGTGAATTTAACAGTAGAAGAATTAAATTCATTCTTAGAAAGAGGCTTTATGCCTCAAACAAGCATGCCACCATTAGGCGATATTGAGGCTTTATTAGAATCATATAAAAATAATGGTATTACGGATGTTATTTTGATAACTCTATCAAATGGATTATCAGGAACAAATCAGGCAATACAGGCATCTGGTAAATGGCATGGGGTTAAAATTCATACATTAGATATATATACTACTTTAGGTGTGGAAAAATATTTGGTGTTATCAGCTCAAAAATTAGTTGAACAAGAAATACACCCAGAAGAAATCATTTCACGTTTAAAAGACAGCGTAGATCATTCACGTGGTTTTTTAATTCCAGAAGATTTAGATCATCTAGCTAAGGGAGGACGATTAACTCCAATGGCAGCTAAGCTTGCAGGAATGTTGAAAATTAAACCAATCTTGGAAGTATCTAAAAATACTGAAGGAAAAGTCGATGTTTTTGATAAAGTACGTACAATGTCCAAAGCTATTAAAAAAGCTGTTAAAGTGATTTCAAAAGATGCGAATGCACAAGATTATGAATTTTATGTATTAAACGGAGAAAATCAAGAAGGTACACAAATTGCGATAGATGAGCTACACGATGTGTTTGGCGAAGATATTCAAATTCATACAGATCCAATGTATGCCGTTATTGCAGTACACACAGGATTAGGTGCTGTAGGCGTTCAATTTGTGAAAAAAGTAAAGGGGGCCTAGCCATGAAGATTGCATTTGTGACGGATACCGGAACAGGCCAGCATCCAGACTATTGGAAAGAAAAAGGAATTTATTGTCTTCCATTACAAATTACTTGTGATGGTGAATCAAAAGATGAATATACCGAAATTACATATTCTGAAGTGATTCAAAAATTACATGAGAAAAAGGTTTTAAAAACATCTTTACCAAGTTTAGGCAAAATTCAAGATTGTTTTGAAGAATTAAAAAATGAAGGATATGACACAATTTTTGCGGTTCCTATTTGTCGAGGATTATCCGGAACATTAGATTCTATGGAAATGATTGCGAATCAATTAGAAATGAAATTTGTAGGCGTTGATTGTTATTGTACAGCGGTTGAACAAGGATGTATGATTGAGACAGCTAAAAAGATGTATGAAGCAAACATTCCAATTGATGAAATTATTAAAAAACTACAAAGCATTGCGGATAGTTGTGAAACTGTGTTGTTGTGTGATGATTTAGATCATATGAAACGTGGTGGAAGATTGACACCAATGGCTGCGGCACTAGGTGGTTTATTGAAAATCAAACCTGTTTTACACATTGGTAAAAGTACGAATGGAAAAGTAGATGTATTAGATAAAGTTCGTACAATGAAACGTGCTCAAGATCGTGTTATTAAACATTTAAAAGAATTGAATGTAGATTCTAATTATACATTTATTGTTGCGCACGTTGATGCATTAGATGCTGCAAAAGAGTATGCTCAAAAGATTGAAAGCCAAATAGAAGGCGCTAAAGTAAAAGTAATCAATTTAGTAAGTGCAGTCGGAATTCATACGGGACTTGGCTGCTTAGCATTACAAGTGTTCAATGAAATGAAAGACTAGAAGTATCAAGAATGATGCTTCTTTTTTCTTCTTCACTATAAGAAAAACGCCTATATCCATTGGATAGGCGTTTCATTGTTTTTAATTAGATATTCATTCGCAAGCTTAAAATGATTGTTTCCAAAGAAACCTCGATAAGCACTTAAAGGACTTGGATGCGGACTTGTAAGAATTAAATGTTTTGGATTTGTTAGTAATTTCTTGGCCTGGATAGCCTTAGATCCCCATAATAAAAATACAACAGGGCCATCCTTTTCATTGATCCATCTTAAAGCTTCATTTGTAAAATTCTGCCATCCTTTATCTTGATGAGATAAAGGTTTATGCTCTTCAACTGTAAGGATAGTATTCATTAATAGTACTCCTTGTTTAGCCCAGTCGGTCAAATCACCCGTGCGATGTACAGGAGTTTGATACTCATTTTCTAGTTCTTTATACATGTTTTGTAAAGATGGAGGTAAAGGAAAGTTGCTTGGTACACTAAATGAGTAACCTTGAGCTTGTCCTGGACCATGATATGGATCTTGTCCTAAAATAACAACTTTTGTATCTTTTAAAGAAGTTGTTTTAAAGGCTGCAAAAATATTTTCTTTTGCAGGATAAATATTTTTTGTCTTATATTCCTTAGCTAAAAAATAGCGTAAATTTAGTAAATAATCTTTTTGTATTTCTTGATCAAACAGTTGATCCCAGTCATTATGCATAATCATGTGATTCACTTCTTTCTTTAGTGATATAATAATACCATGAATGTACAAGAGAAAATTAATAAAATGGAAAATTGTCGTGGAAAAAACCATGACCTATTAGAATTCAGACAATGGTTAACGGATGCAATGCCAAATCATACAGCCTTAAAAAAGATTCAGGTAGCTGGTACAAACGGAAAGGGAAGTACTTCAATTTGGCTAAGAGATTTGTTGATGAAAAAAGGATATAAAGTAGGGGTTTTTACATCTCCACATTTGATTCATCATACAGAAAGAATACGCGTGAATGATACATGTATTACTTTAGCTGATTGGGAAAGAATCTATGATCAATATGAAGAGTTATTCTTATTACATAAGATGACAATGTTTGAAATGGATCTATGGATGTCAATGGCCTATTTTATTGAACAACAAGTTGATTACTGCATTATTGAAGCTGGGATGGGTGGTCGTTTGGATGCGACAACAGCTTTGGATTATAAAGCCTGCTTAATTACTAATGTAGGACTTGATCATACGGAATATTTAGGGGATACATTTGAACAAATCGCTTATGAAAAATCAGGTGTATTTAAGCCAAATGTTCCTGCTTTGACAACCGAAGATAAACCGGAATGCCAAAAAGTAATGGAGCTTGTTGCAGATTATATGAAAACACCACTATGTTTTATTGATTGTCAAGAAACTGATGTATTGAGATGGAATGGTATGACATTTCATTTGAATCCACCATTATATCAGGCTAAAAATTTATCTCTAGCATTAGAAACGTTGAATGTACTGGGAATTTGGCTCGAAGAAAATGAAATTCAACAGGTAATTGATCATTTTCAATGGGCAGGCAGATATATGGTTCTTAGAAAAGACCCATTGGTTTTATTAGATGGAGCACACAACGTACATGGAATAACAGCGTTGATACAATCTTTGAAGGATTTTACAGGAAAGATTTATTTTTCGGTATTAAAAGAGAAGGATGCACCGCATATGATTGAATTACTTCAATCCATTAGTAAAGACATTACATTAGTAGAAATATCGAGTGCTCGTTTATATCCATTAGAAGAATTAGGGTATCCTATTATTACAGTGGATGAGTTGATCTCAAGACTTTTAGATACAAAAGAAGACAGTTTATTATGTGGTTCTCTATATTATGTAGGAGAAGTATTAGAAAAATGGGGCAATGTTTGACACACCCTATTTTAGCACTTACAATTGTTCTGTTGAGACTGGAGCGATAATATGTTTACAATAGAGGATTTTTTGCGTGTATCGAATCAAATGAGGGATTATTATGCAAAAAAAATAAAAGATAGTTTTCAAGAATTTAATTTTTCACCAAATGAAATATCTATCTTGATTGTTTTAAAGAATAATTCAACTATTACAACAAGTACGGAATTAAAAGTGGTGTTAGGCGTTTCAAAGACTCTGATTTCTAGAAGTGTTGATTCGTTGGAAAAAAAGGGACTTATTTGTACTTGCATAGATGAAAAAGATAGTCGAATACACCATTTACAACTCACAGGCGAGTGTAAACCTATTTTAAAGATTATTGATGAAGAGATTGGTAAAATCAATAAAACATTATTTAATGATGTGTCTGTAGAAGAAATGAAAAGCTTGAAGCAGACGATGAGTAAATTACAGAAGTGTGTTGAAAAAGAAGAATAGTTATATAGCATATAACCACTAAACTTGCTACAATAGAAGTAACAAGGGAGGTGTTCTTATGGACAACACAGTTTTGTATGATCTTTCTTATGGTATGTATGCCGTGGGTGTAAAAGACGGCATGCGCGAATGCGGATGTATTGTGAATACTGTATTTCAGGTTTCTACGATAGGACCGCTAATTGCCTTGAGTATGAACAAGGATAATTATACTTGTTCATTGATTGAAAAAAATAAGTGTTTTTCTTTATCAATCTTGCCTGAAACAATAGATTCACAAGTAATTACGGATTTAGGTTTTCAAACAGGAAAAGATAAAGATAAGTGGGCGAAGTTGAATCATCATTTGTTTAGAGAATTGCCTGTTGTAGATGATGCGTTAGGATACATGATGTGTGAAGTACAAAGTCAGATGGATGCAGGAACACACTTTGTATTCTTGGCAAAAGTCGTTGATGCCAAGAAAGGTGATTCTGGTAAACCAATGACCTATGCATATTATCATAATGTATTAAAACAAAGCGCACCGGCAAAAGCACCTACATACAGAAAAGAAGAAAAGTGGGTATGCAGTGTTTGTGGATATGTATATGATGGTGATGATTTTGAAAGTGAACCAGATGATTATGTATGTCCAGTTTGTGGAGCTAAAAAAGACATGTTTAAATTGCAGTAAAAAAGGTGGACCATTAACGGTTCACCTTTGGTTTTAACTGGATACAGCTTTTCATTGCTAAATACAAAATAACAACTTGGAATGGTAATGAAATTAAGTTTTTGATTAATTTAGGCCCCACAATCACTAGGAATGGAGTTCCCCACAACATAGATGTAAATAGTGTGTTTAGAAATAAACTGACAACAACATCATATGTAATACGACATAAGATGACGCGAACCCAAGTAATTTTTTCACAGTTATAGAAATATGCTGAGAAAATGCATGCGCTTGCCATTGTAGAAATCATAAAAATTGGATAATATGCACCCACAGGTTTGACCATGTAATTGACTAAATCTAATAATGGTGCAAGGACTAAGTTTGGAACTGGACCATATAACATGCAGCTAGCAGCAGTCGCAATGGATGCAAAGCCTAGTTTTAACTGATTTGTGATTTGAATGGATCCAAACAAGTTAAGAATAACATTTAGGGCAAAAAATAGAGAAACACCTACGATAACATGCACGTTTTTTAATGAGCGTGCATTTTCTTTTAACATTACAAAGTATTGATTCATATATAAAAAGACCTCCTTTTTCCATATTGCGATACAAAAAAAGAAAGTCTTTAATTTTTTCGATCACAACAGCGGGATGCAAAATATGTACCGCAAGAATAACTTTTCGTTCCTTAACCAACTCCCCGTGTTAAAGACACTTAACGCACATATTTTTACTCTGTATGTAGTTGAATTATATGTATTAAAAAGAGATCTGTCAACAGATCTCTTTAATTGTTATTCGATTGTAGCTTTGTCTAATGCTCTAACGAAGTCATACAATGCAGCTGTATCTAAGTTTTTGATCTTTTTGTTGTATAGATCATAGTAACTTAAACCATTGATTGCTACATATGGACATAAAGCAGAAACTTTTTCGTAAACTTCTTTATAAGCAGCAGTACTTGCAGCTTGATCAGTTGTGTGTAATGCAGTATCTAATAATGCATCTAAATCAGGATCTGATAAACGAGCTGTATTATCTGTTTGACCAGTTTGGCATAATAAGTTAATACCAGTGTCATCACCTGAACCAAATTGCCATCCCATGTAAGATACTTCCCATTCATTAACAGTATCATCACCTTGAACAGTCGCCATCATTGTGTTGAATTCACTTAAGTTTGTCTTGAAATCAACGCCAAGTTCATCGCCCCAAGCTTTTTCTAGCATTGGAAGCATTGTATCTAATTGATCTTTACCTTTTGTAGAAACCATACGAACAGTTAATTTTTGTCCATCTTTTTCACGTTTTCCATCACTACCTACAGTCCATCCAGCATCATCTAAGATTTGTTTAGCTTTTTCGATATCATAATCATAGTAAGTCATGTTGTCATCTTTTTCTTTACCAGTAACGATATCACCTAATTGTGATGAAATTGGGTTAGCCATTAATACTGGAACGAAACCAGGTTGAGTTTTCTTAACATCCTTACTTCCTTTAGAGAATGAGTAGTAGCTATCAACAAATGATTGACGGTCAATCGCATAAGTTAATGCTTGACGTACAGCAGGATCTGCAGTGGCTCCAGCTTCACAGTTGTAAATAAAGTATTGCATTGAGCTTGATGCGTAGTTGTTGTAAGTTAAGTTCTTATCTAAACTTGCAGTACCAACTTTATCAGCGTTATCAGCTTGTGGTAATAAATCAACTGTTCCTTTTTGAAGTTCTTGAAGTTCTGTTGAAGTATCACAAATCTTCATTACAACATTATCAATTTGGTATTCTCCATCTTCAGCTTTAAATTTATCATTCTTGACAAATGTAGCAGCTGAATCTTTTTGGAAGTTTTTCAATACATATGGTCCAGTACCAATTGGTTCACTAGCCTTGTCTTCAAACATCTTTGTATCACCTTTTTTGTATTTTTTGAATTGTGAATTAGAGATGATTGGGAATGTACCAACTTGGCTGATTGCATCGATTCTTGGTGTTGCCAAGTGGAAAGCAACTGTGTAATCGTCGATTTTTTCAACACCACTTAGAGTTTCGGCATCTCCTTCGTGATATTCTTTATAACCTTCTAAGTAATCAACGTAAGTTGAGAAACGACCAGTATAGCTTGGGTCAGCCATAGCTGTAAATGTCAATACAACATCATCTGCATCCAATTTAGATCCATCAGAGAATTTCACTCCTTTTTTCAATTTGAATGTTAATGTTGATCCATCCTCACTAATAGTTGGTTGTTCAGTAGCAAGTTCTGGTTGTAATTGATTATCACGATCATAGCTCAACATACTTTGATAAACCATTTCAATAACGTAATCATCATATACAGTTTGATAATACAATGGAGAGAAAATTCCATTGAAACCTGTGTTTAAGCCCACTGTCAACGTTTTACCATTTGCACCAGATGATCCACTAGCACAACCAGTCATCATTGCAGCTGCCATACATACGGCACCGGCCTTCTTTAAATAGTGACTTGTTTTCATAATTTGCACCTATCCCTTCTTGTGATGTCACTAGTGTAAAACTTTACAATGAAAAATGCAAGCAAAATTTACATTATTTTACATCTGTATGTAAAATAATTACAATTTATACATAATGTATATATTATATGAACAATATGTTATTTATCATATACACATTTTATGAATAAACTATGAGAAAAAGTTCACATTGTTTTTGTGGTAAATAAAGCATTTTTGGACTATACTTTGATAGAAAAGAGGTAGTTAAAGTTATGATTATTGATGAATTAGAAAAAAAGGTCCAAGGAAAGGGAGTACGAATCGTATTTACCGAAGGTTGGGATCCACGTGTACAAAAGGCAGCTATTGATTTGAAAAATAATGATGTTGTTTGCCCAGTATTGTTAGGAACTCCAGAGGAAATCGCTGGTTGTGCACAAAAGAATGGTTTAAATGTTGAAGGAATCGAACAAATCGATCCAAATAACTTTGAACATATGGACGAAATGGTTCGTAAAATGGTTGAGTTACGTCGTGGTAAAATGGACGAAGAAAAAGTTCGTACAGCATTGAAGAGCACAAACTATTTTGGAACTATGTTAGTTCAAATGGGATATGCTGATGGATTATTAGGTGGTGCTACATATTCTACAGCGGATACTGTACGTCCTGCATTACAATTAGTAAAAGCAGCTCCAGGAAACAAATTAGTTTCTTCTTGTTTCATTTTAATTAAAGAAGAATCTCAATTGATTATGGGTGACTGCTCAATTAACATCAACCCTAACACAGATGATTTAGTAGAAATCACAATGCAAACAGCTAAGTCAGCTCGTCAATTTGGTGTAGAACCAAAAGTTGCATTATTATCATATTCAACAATGGGTAGTGCAAAAGGTGAATGTGTTGCTAAGATGACTGAAGCAAGTGATCGTTTGCGTCGTATTGCTGATTTCGATATTGATGGAGAAATGCAATTTGACTGTGCAGTAAGTGAAGAAGTTGCTCGTTTAAAAGCCCCTAATTCAAAAGTTGCTGGACATGCAAATACTTTTATCTTCCCTAACTTGTCAAGTGGAAATATTGGATACAAGATTGCTGCTCGTTTAGGTGGATATGAAGCAGTTGGACCAATCTTACAAGGATTGAACGCACCTATCAATGACTTATCTCGTGGATGTACTTCAGATGAAATCTACAAGATGGCTATTGTAACTGCTGCTCAAAAAGATATGGATATCTAATTTAAATAATTATATTTTTCGATAAAAGAATCTCAATTGAGGTTCTTTTTTTCGTGCTATGAAAAAAGAGATGATTTTTCATCTCTTAAACTACGATATTAAAAACATGTACTGCAATATTGAAATAAACTAGAATAGAGCAAGTATCCACAATTGTTGTGATTAATGGACTGGCCATAATAGCTGGATCTACACCAATCTTATTTGCAAATAATGGAAGAATACAACCAATTAATTTTGCAACAATAACAACAACTATTAATGAAAGGGCAACGACAATTGCGATATTAAAGTTTTGGTATTGAATGAAAATACGTAAACCATTAGCTGCAGCTAAAATAAATCCAACAACAAGTGAAATTCTAAATTCTTTAAACATGACTTTAAAAATTTCTTTAAAATGAATTTCTCCCAAAGCTAAACCACGAATAATCAAAGTTGAACTCTGTGATCCACAGTTTCCACCTGTATCCATTAACATTGGAATAAAGGATACTAGTAATGGTACGGCGCTGAAGGCATTTTCATATCGGGTGATAATACTTCCTGTGATTGTGGCAGAAAACATTAAGACAAGTAACCATAAGATACGGTGTTTTGCTTGTTGCCAAACCGTAGTTTCAAAATATGTTTTTTCATTGGGTTCCATGGCAGCCATACGAGAAATATCTTCGTTGGTTTCATCAACCATAACATCCATGGCATCGTCAAATGTAACAATACCAACAAGACATCCATCACTATCAAGTACGGGCATCGCAATCAAGTCATATTTTCTAAATAAGTGAGCAACCTGTTCCTGATCTGTATGAGTGTGTACAGAAATAATGTTCGTATTCATTAGATTTGTGATATTTTCATCATCATCACTTGTCATTAAGCTTTTAGCTGTCACAATACCCATCAATCTTTTATTTTCAGTGACATAACAAGTATAAATTGTCTCTTTATGGATACCAATATTCTTAATATGGTTCATGGCCTGTTTTACAGTCATTGTTTTTTTCAATGTGACATATTCAGTCGTCATGATGGAACCGGCACTGTCTTCAGGATATTTTAAAAGTTTGTTGATGGTTGAACGCTTATTTGAATCTAAGTTTTTCAAAATACGCGTTACTAAGTTTGCAGGTAGATCCTCTAACATATCTACTGTATCATCCATATAAAGATCATCCAATAGTTCTTTTAAATCAGTTTCTTAAAACAAGTCTTCCATATAAGTCTGTATCTTCGAACTCATTCATGATTATACATTTGCATCTTTTTCTTTAGAAAATAAACTGAATGCCAAATCACATTCTTTCGCATCTAACTCTTCTAAAAAGGCAGCTGTATCCATATCGTTCATTTCGGAAAGTATATTTTGTGCAGTTTTGTATTTTTTGTCTTGTAGTAATTGAATGAATTCTTCTTTGTTCATCATAATTATGTACCTCTGCTTTCTTTAAATAATTCAAACTATTCCCATCCGGATCCGTACACATACAAGCCTCACCTCCTTATATAAAGAAAACGCCATTGCCTAAACAATGACGTCATTAACCTAAATATCACCGTTCAAGCTTTAGTATCACAGGGCATATTAATTACATTAAGCCAAGCCTTTGCGACTTAGCCTGCTGACCAACGAGTCGTGTCTCCACAACTTTGCGGCAGTAATCTTAGGAAATCCAAATCCCTGCGGTAACCTCACCTACCGTATATCTTTATGTACGTGAAAAGAATAATATAAATTAGTAAGTGAGTCAACCTTAACAGTATAAAAATTATGTTAAATCTATATAATATGAAAACTATCCTTATTTTTAAGAATTTCTGGTGTTTTTCTAAGAATGAAATCTAGAAATGTCTTGCCTGCATAAGATAAAGTATCGTAATTATTATAGGCAATGCCAACATGACGAAATAGATTTTCTTGTATTGGAATCAAACACAAATCGTCATAATCACTTAAAGCATTTTGATAAAGTATGGAAATACCTAAGTTCTGACGAATCATAGCTAAAATAGTAAAGTCATCATATACTTTATGTTTGATTTGTACGTGTAATCCTAGATTTTGAAATGTTTTTATTGGTAAAGAATATTCTCCCTCATCCAATTGAATAAAAGGATATTTTGCGATTTGTTTCATGCTTAATACTTCATAATTAGCTAACACATGACTTTGTGGCACCAACGCAAACATTTCATCATAATACAATTCTTGATATTGAACTCGTTGGATGGCATCAATACAAGTGAATCCTAAATCAAGATTTCCTTCTATTAATTGTTGTTCAATATTTGTATATTCACTTTGATACAGTTCAAATTGTATGTTTGGATACATTTCAATGAATTCTTCCATTAATGAAGGCAAAAGATGTCGAGATACACTTGTGAATGTACCAATTCTTAATGTGACTTGGTCCAACCCTTTCATTTCCTGCTTTTTAGTACGAAGATTATCAAGACTTGCCTGAACAGATTTTAAATAGGGAAGATATGTATGTCCATCTTTACTAAGAATGACACCACTTTTTTGTCGAATGAATAAAGTGGTTTCTAATTCTTCTTCTAAAGATTTTATTGTTTGAGAAACTGCACTTTGTGAATAGCCAAGATCTTTAGCCGCTTGACTAATTGTTTTTGTTTCTAATACTTTGAAAAAAATATCATATTTTGTTAGATTCATATCTATCACATTTCCTTATGGAAGTATTATAAATATTTGATTTACAAATAACAATACAGTCCTTATAATGCAAAAAAATGGGAGTGAGATTATGGAGTTTAAAAAAGGAATCAAAGATAGTATTCCAGTTGGACTAGGATACTTTGCAGTTTCCTTTTCACTTGGAATCATCGCAAAAAATGTAGGTTTATCACCGATACAAGGCTTTTTGACTAGCCTATTCATAAATGCATCGGCAGGAGAATATGCGGTCTTTTTAATGATTAGTACACATGGTACTTTCATTCAGATGGTTATCATGACTTTAGTCAGTAATGCTCGCTATTTCTTAATGAGCTTTGCGCTCAGTCAAAAAATCGAAGAAAAAACGAATCTGCTTCATAGGATGTGTATAGGTTTTGATTTAACAGATGAATTATTTGGTTTGGCAATCAATCACGAAGGGAAAGTGAATCATAAATATATATATGGTACATATTTGGTGGCACTTCCATGTTGGGCACTAGGAACTGCATTGGGAATAGTTGCTGGTAATAGTCTTCCTACAAAAATTGTAGCAAGTTTAAGTGTTGCGTTATACGGTATGTTTTTGGCTATTATTATTCCTCAGGCAAAAAAAGATCGTGTGATTGGACTACTCATTATTATAAGTTTCTTATTGAGTTACATTTGTAAGGATGTGCCAATCTCAGGTGGAACAAGAACCATTTTATTAACAATCATAATTTCAATGGCCGCGGCCATTATAAAACCTAGAAAGAAGGAAGAAAATGTCTAATCCAATGATGTATGTAGCTACAATGGCGGTTGTCACATATTTGATTCGTGTCTTGCCGTTAACGCTTTTTAATAAACCTATTACCAATATATATGTTCAGTCATTTCTATATTATGTTCCGTATGTGACTTTGGCTGTGATGACTTTTCCTACTATATTATATGAAACTAATTCTCAGTTAGCAGGACTTGCAGCGCTAATAGTTGGAATTATGTTGGCATGGAAAGACAAGAGCTTATTTCAAGTATCCATTGCATGTTGTTTAGTCGTTTTAATAATGGAATATATAATATGAAAATAATGCCACAAAAGTGACATTATTTTTTTAGTATATCTATTGTATGTGAACTTGCACCAATGAGCTCTTGTCTTTCACAAGTGGCAAGATGATATTTGATGAACAATTCAAATGTTTCATCATCCATCTTATTTAAAATTGGGCGCATATAATCACTTGGACCATCAGCGGCAATAATTTGGATTCGTACTAAACCAACATCTTCATTTAATTGATTAATTGTATCTAGACGAATGTAACTATATAAATCATCTATATTTGTTTGCGTTTGAAATGTTTCATCGAGTTTTTTTGCTGCTAATGATTCTTTGATGTGTCCATCTCGAAAGCCGTGGACCAAGACGCTATATTCATTCATAACGTAAGCTACAAAAATAATTCCACCTTTTTTTGTAACGCGTTTAGCTTCGGATAATGCTTTTAATTTATCTTCATAACTAAATAAGTGGTACATAGGTCCAAATAGTAGGGTGATGTCAAAAGTGTTATCTTGATATCTAGATAAATCTAAAGCGGTTCCTTGATAGGCTTTCACATTGCTTTATTTAGCTTTTAAAACACCAAGATTATATTTAACAAGTTCAATCGCATCGACTTGATATCCTTCATTACTTAAGGCAACGCTATATCTGCCGGTTCCGGCTCCAATATCCAATATGCGATCTTCAGGCTTTAAATATTTATGGATATATTTCATGCTTGTTGTATATTCAACTTGGCCATGTCTTGATAAGAGTCTTTTATCTTCACAAAATTTACCGTAATAATTTTCTAATTTACTCATGTGTTTTTTCCTCAACTTCTTTAATATAATAAGGTATATGTTTGGATTTTTGCAACGTTTCATGTATGATTATTTGTGGATAAAAACATATGTTTTATGAATGTAGAAATAGATAATAAATAATATGGAGGTCAACTATGGAAAAAGAATTTAAGGCGATATATGGACAGGCAATGTCGATTGTGACACATAAGCCTAGTCAATACGCAAAGAATATCACATTGCGTTATCCTATGAAATCGACATTCAAAGGGAATAAGATACGTATTTGTTTAGATAACTTTACAGGAAAAGAAGGCGTGGTCTTTGATTCAATTACAATTGGACGAGTTATTAGTGGACGTGATTTAGATCCAACATCCATTGTGGATATTACTTTTAATGGTTCAAAAGGACTTCATCTTGATGTGGGAGAACAATGTTATAGTGATCCATTGGATTTTAAAGTGCATGAACAAGAAACAATCGCAATCAGTTTCTATTTAAAAGAATTCACCCACTTACGCTGTGGCGTATATACACAAGGACCATTAAGTACGGGCTATTTTGGAGAAGGTGATTTCTCTCATGCAGGTATTATGGATCATGCTTCAAGCATGAAGACGCCATGGGTGTTTTTCTTAAGCGAAGTGGCTGTTTTGACAGAACCAGAATATAAAGTTATTACTTGTTATGGTGATTCTATTACTTCGCAGGATTGGCCTGATTATTTACAGAAGTTAATGTGGGAAAATAATAAAAAAGTGTCTGTAGTTCGAAAAGCCGTTAGTGGTACACGTATTTTAAGACAATATTCTTGTGTACAGTATGAAGCATATGGATTAAAAGGAGATTATCGATTTGGTCACGAGATGCATGTGGCTGGAAGTGATACTTTAATTATTCTGCAAGGAATAAATGATATTATTCATCCAGTCGGTGTTGAAAAGAATGAATTTAGACCATGGCAAGATCTTCCGTCAAGTCAGGAATTGATTGAGGGCTTAAGAAAATATGTAAAGCACGCGAAATCATTAGGGATGAAGGTCTATATTGGGACGTTGATTCCGATTGAAGGCTGGCGTACTTATGCATATTTTAGAGAGAACTTGCGTAATGAAGTCAATGAATGGATTCGTACAACGGATGAAATTGATGGCGTAATTGATTTTGATAAAGATATTTGCGATGGACATAAAATGCAAGATGCATTTGATAGTGGAGATCACTTACATCCAAGTGATGAGGGATATGCGCAAATGGCAAAAACCGCATACAATAAAATGTCCATGGAGTAATTCCATGGACATTTGTCATATATGAAAGAAATAGGCAGAAAGAGATAAGTATAGTGAGTAAATGAGGTAACTGCTTATTTCTATATATAGAATAAGGAGAAGAGCTTAAGTAATCTTAAAAAGAAGGTGAATAGAATGGTACAAATTGGAGTTTATGGCTTAGGTGGTATTAGCCGTCGCGTAATACAAGGTGTTTTGTTTTCACGTAATGCGAATCTATATGCAGTGTGTTCTTCTAGTATAGAAAAAGCGGATGCTTTTAAAGAGGAGTATGGGGCAAAAAAAGCTTACGATAACTATGAGAAGATGTTGCAGGATACAAATATAGATATGATATATATTTGTACGCCAAATTATTTGCAAGCCAAACATATTCAGCTGGCATTGGCAAATCATAAACATGTAGTTTGCGAAAAACCAATGTGTGTATCTAGTGAAGAATTACATGCATGCTTTGATTATGCACACCAACAAAACTGCTTTTTAATGGAAGCCCATAAAACGGTTTTCACACCATTAAATCAAAAATTATTTGAAATGATTTCAAATGAAGAAATTGGTGAAATAAAATCAATGGATGCTCAATATGCAACAAAACTGACAGAAACAATTTCAGACTGGCATTTTAACCAGCCAGGATCTGGATGTATGTTTGATATTGGGGTTTACCCTATTTGTTATGCAAATAGAATGGCGAATAGCTCAATATTGAAAGTATCTCGATTTCAGGATGAAGCTTTGATTGAATATGAAAATGGGTGCGTGGCACATATCGCAACAAGCTGGGATGTGGATATGGAAAATACAGCTCATGTATATGGTACAAAGGGTAGCGTTACTTGTAAGAATTTTTGGAAGAATACAGAACTTGTAATGAATGATAAAAAGATTGTGGTAGAACAGAAATCGGATTTTACTGGTGAAATCGAACATGCGTGTACTTGTATAGAGAGTGGTTTGATTGAAAGTCCTATAATGTCAAGAAATGCAAGCTTAGAAATTCTTAAGGTCATTGGGGTATGAGAAGAAAAGTTAAATTAAGTAGAATTTTAATTCTTATATTAATTCCTATTTTAATTGTGAGTGGTAGTGTTTATGTGATTTACATGTTGTTTACACAAGAAGAATCGGTAATAGAAGAAAAGAGCTATTATGATTTAAATTTATTTTCTTTGGAAAATGGATTAATGACATATAAAGATTCTTTGTATAAGGTATCCACTGGAATTGATGTATCAAGTCATAATGGAGCTGTTGACTGGGCAGCAGTAAAGACGGATGGAATTGAGTTTGCGATGATAAGGATAGGTTATCGTGGTGCCCAAGAGGGAATCTTACATGAAGATGAATATTTTAATACAAATATTCAACAAGCTATTCAGAATCATCTTAAGGTAGGTGCTTATTTTTTCTCGAGTGCAATTTCGGCTGAAGAGATTGATGAAGAAGTAGATTTAGTGTTGAATAAAATTAAGGGATATAAGATTCAAATGCCGGTTGTTTATGATATGGAAGAATTTGATCAGGGTGGAAGAATTGATGATTTGTCTCTAGAACAAAGAACGAAGCTGGCCCTACGGTTTTGTAAAAAGATCAAAGAAGCTGGATATCAACCAATGATATATGGAAATATGACTTGGTTATATCAAAATTATGATTTTGAAAGAATATCAAAATATCCGATTTGGCTAGCAAGTTATACAACAAGTTGCCCGATGGAAGATAAATTTGATATATGGCAATATTCAAATAAAGGTCAAGTGAATGGAATAGAAGGAGATGTAGATATGAATATATATCTACAAAAGAAATGATATGATAGATTTTGAGAAATCGCAAAATTAACACAAAGTATATTGAAGGATTTGTAGATGAACTTTCAAAAAAGGGATTTGTTGATAAAACAATAAAGAATCATTATTTCAATGTGGATTTTTATTTAAACGATTTTTTTGTTGAGAGAAGATGCTTTAACTATGGAAAATGGTTGCAAGGATGAATACTTAAGTGATTTCTTTGGATACTTTTTCATACGTAAGTGTATGTGGAGCACACCGGATACAGTTAAGTCAACAATCGCAAGTCTTAAAAAGTTTTATCGATTATCAAAAGAAGATTATGAAGAATTCACGGATACAATTCGTGTTAATAAGGAATATTGGACAGATTGTTGCAGTGAATATAATGATGGAATAAGTGAATGGTGATTAAAATGGAAATAAATGATGGATATATGCCGTTTAAGGGCTTTAAAACATACTATCGTATTGTGGATGGAGGAGATAAGACTCCATTGATTTGTTTACATGGAGGACCAGGATCAACACATAATTATTTTGAAGTGTTGGATTGTATTGCCAAGACGGGAAGAAAAGTGATTATGTACGATCAACTTGGCTGTGGTAAATCATTTGTAGAAGGTCATGATGAATTGTGGAATCAAGATACGTGGATGGAAGAACTTGAAGCGTTGATGGAGTATTTAAATATTGAATCTTGTCATTTGTTGGGACAATCCTGGGGTGGTATGTTAGCCATTGCCTATGCGATTGAAAAGAAAAGCGTGAGATTGAAGTCTTTAATTCTTTCGAGTACATTATCTTCAGCTTCACTATGGGCAAAAGAACAACATCGTATGATTTCATTTATGTCAGATGATGAGAAACAAGCAATTTTAAGTGAAGACTATGAATCTGATCAATATCAATTGGCTAATGAGCATTATATGCAGCTTCATTGTGCAGGGCCATTTGATGAAGATACGCCAGAATGTGTTAAAAGAGAAAAGAAAGCTGGGACTCGTGCCTATTTAATTGGTTGGGGACCTAATGAATATACTCCGCTTGGAACTTTGAAGGATTTTGAGTATACAAATCGATTGAACGAAATTCAAGTTCCGGCACTAATAATAAGTGGAACGAATGATTTATGTACACCATTAGTTGCCAAAACTATGTATGATGGAATTAAAAATGCAAAATGGCATTTAATGCCAGAATGTCGTCATATGTGTTTTGTGGATGATCATGATACGTATTGTCACAATTTAGAGGATTGGTTAGCGTCTGTTGATTAAAAACAGATGCTTTTTTACATGTTTTGAAAAAATAGGTGTATTTTTATTGTTTAAAACAATATTTGTGACCCACTGACATCAGTTGTCACAGCTATTTTTTGGAAACAGTTAAAAAAATAAAAAATTAAACGTGTTAAAACACGATAAATAAGGGCTTTAAAAGAATTATTAAATTTTTTTAATTTAGGGGTTGAATGCATGAAATATATGTGTTAGAATACAGGAGCTTGCGATGAAGTGCGAGGTTGCTGACCCACTGAGAACCGTTGTCATGGGTGTGGCCAGGTAATTCGCATGGAGCATGTTTATCTAGAATAAACGAAAGGAGTTAAACATGGCAAAAAATACTATGAGAATTCGCTTAAAGGCGTATGAGCACAGAATCTTAGATGATAGTGCAAAGAAAATTGTCGAAGCTGCGACAAAACACGGAGCTAAAAAGGTTGTAGGACCAGTTCCATTACCTACTGAAAAACAGGTAGTAACAATTCTTCGTGCGGTTCACAAATACAAAGATTCACGTGAACAATTTGAAATTCGTACGCACAAGCGTTTGATTGAGATTGTTGCACCAAACAAGGAAACGATTGATTCTTTACAAAGACTTGAACTTCCTAGCGGTGTCGACATCGAAATTAAACTTTAATGGAGGTGTCAATGATGAAAGGACTATTAGGAAGAAAATTAGGAATGACACAAGTCTTCACTGAAGATGGTGTATTGATTCCGGTAACTGTAGTTGAAGTAACACCAAACGTTGTTTTACAAAAGAAAACAGTTGAAACAGATGGTTACAACGCAGTTCAATTAGGATTTGAAGAAATCAAAGAAAAACGCACAACTAAAGCAAACATCGGACACTGTAAAAAAGCAAATACAAGTCCAAAGCGTTTCATTAAGGAAGTGCGCGACTGTGACATGGATGTAAACGTTGGAGATTTGGTTAACGTTGATATCTTTGCTGCAGGAGAAACAGTAGATGTAATCGGTACAAGCAAAGGTAAAGGTTACAACGGTACAATCGTTCGTAACAATGCTCACCAAGGTCCAAAGACTCACGGTGGATCTAAGAACATTCGTCACATCGGTTCATTAGCTACAAACGGTATTACTTCACGTCAAGGACGTATTATGAAGGGTACTATCATGGCTGGTCAAGAAGGTGGATATACTACTACAAATCAAAACTTGACAGTTATTAAAGTTGATACAGAAAACAACTATATGTTAATTAAAGGTAACGTTCCTGGACCTAGAAAAGGCTGCGTAATGGTACGTACTGCTAAAACTAGCAAGGGAGATAAAGAACCTGTTACTTTAGTTGACTATACTGCAAATAAGGAGGTTCAATAATGGCTACTATCGACGTAATTAACCAAGCTGGTGCAGTTGTTGGTTCAATCGAATTGAACGACGCTGTTTTCGGAATTGAACCACACCAACAGGCTATGTATGATGCATTAGTAATGCAAATGGCAAGCCGTCGTCAAGGAACTGCTGACACTAAGGGTCGTAGCGAAGTTTCTGGTGGTGGACGCAAGCCTTACCGTCAAAAAGGTACAGGACGTGCTCGTCAAGGTTCTATCCGTGCTACTCAATTTAGAGGTGGTGGAACTGTATTCGGAGCTACTCCACGTAACTATGCATACCGCATTAACAAAAAAGTTCGCCGTTTAGCAGTTAAATCTGCATTGAGCGAAAAAGTTCAAGAAACAGCATTCAGCGTTTTGGATAAATTTGAAATTGCTGAACCAAAAACAAAAACATTTGTTTCAATTATTGAAGCTATCCAAGCGCCTAAGAAAACATTGTTTGTTGTTGCAGATAGCGAAGATGCAACAAACGTTTACTTATCAGCACGTAATATTGCTGGAGCTACAGTAATGTCTGCTTCTGCAATCAACACTTACGATTTAGTAAATGCAAACAAAGTTGTTATGACAAGCGCTGCCGTAAAACAAGTTGAGGAGGCATTGGCATAATGAAAGATTACAGAGACGTAATTATCCGCCCAATCATCACTGAAGCAACTATGAAGATGATGGCTGAAGATAACAAAGTAACTTTTGAAGTAGTTAAGGGTGTTAGCAAAATCGAAATTGCTAAAGCTGTTGAAGCTGCATTCAATGTAGAAGTTGTAAAAGTAAATACAATGAACTGCAAACCAAAAACAAAACGTGTAGGTCGTTATGTTGGAAAAACAAGCGCTGTACACAAAGCTATTGTAAAAATTAAAGAAGGACAAACAATCGAATTGTTCGGTTCTGAAGAATAATCAGGGAGAAGACGCTATTTCCTGAATAAATATTGCGATAAGGAGGAAAATTAAGTTTATGCCAATTAAGAAGTATAAACCAATGACACCTGGACGTCGTGGAATGACAACTTTGGCTAAAGATGAAATCACAACATCTAAAGTAGAAAAAAGTTAGTTAGCTCCATTGAAATCTACTGGTGGAAGAAACAACACAGGACGTATTACTACACGTCACCAAGGTTCTGGTCACAAAAGAACTTACCGTATCATCGATTTCAAACGTAACAAAGACAACGTGCCTGCACGTGTTGCTACAATCGAATACGATCCAAACCGTTCAGCAAACATTGCATTGTTAAACTATGCTGATGGTGAAAAACGTTATATCATCGCTCCAAAAGATTTGAAGGCTGGTATGACAGTTGTATCAGGAGCAGAAACAGATATCAAAATTGGTAACTGCTGCGAAATGAGAAACATGCCTGAAGGTACATTCATTCACAACGTTGAATTGAAACCTGGTAAAGGTGGACAGATGGCTCGTAGTGCTGGATGTTCAGCTCAGATCTTAGGTATTGAAGAAAAATATGTAACTTTACGTTTAGCTTCTGGTGAAGTTCGTAAAGTATTGGCTAATTGCCGTGCTACTGTAGGTACAGTTGGTAATGAAGATTACAGCTTAGTTAACTATGGTAAAGCAGGACGTAACCGTTGGAGAGGTATTCGCCCAACTGTTCGTGGTTCTGTAATGAACCCTAATGATCACCCTCATGGTGGTGGTGAAGGACGTACTCCTATCGGACGTAAATCACCAATGACTCCTTGTGGTAAAAATGCATTGGTTGGTAAATCTCTTTTTATCAAGAAGGCTAGTACTAAATTAATTGTACGTCGTCGTAAGGGTAAGTAGGAAAGGAGGTAAGATACAATGAGTCGTAGTTTGAAAAAAGGACCTTTCTGTGATGACCATTTGATGAAAAAGGTTGTTGCATTAAACGAAGCCGAAAATAAAGAAGTTATTAAAACTTGGAGCCGTCGTTCTACAATCTTCCCTCAATTTGTTGAACACACATTTGCCGTTTATAACGGTAAGGAACATGTTCCTGTTTATGTAACAGAAGACATGGTTGGACACAAATTAGGTGAATTCGTTCCAACACGTAAATACACTGGTCATGGATCAGATGATAAGAAATCTAGATAGTAGGAGGAGAAGAAATGGAAGTAAAAGCTACCGCAAAAACTCTACGTATTCAACCTCGTAAAGCAAGACTAGTCTTAGACTTGATCCGTGGAAAAGACGTAGAAGAAGCAGCTGCTATTTTGAAATTCTTACCTAACAAAGGTGGATACCTTGTTGGTAAAGTATTACACTCAGCTGTTGCTAACGCAGTTAACAATAACGATTTAGATGAAAGCAAGTTATATGTGAAGGCTTGCTGGGCTGACGAAGGAATTACTTTGAAACGCTTCATGCCTCGTGCAAAAGGTAGTGCGAGTGCTATTCACAAACGTACAAGCCACATTACAGTTGTAGTGGCTGAAAAAGAGTAGGAGGTAAGCTATGGGACAGAAAGTAAGTCCAATTGGAATGCGTGTCGGAGTCATTCGTGACTGGCAATCAAGATGGTACGCTGACGATAAAGAATTTGGAACATTATTAATGGAAGATGTTAAGATTCGTGAATTGGTTGAAGCATACTACGCTAAATTATCAAACGAAGCTGTCGACAAACGTAAGGCAGACCCTCAAATCTCTCGTATCGAAATCGAACGTACTAAGGGTCGTATGACAGTTATCATCCGTACAGCTCACCCTGGTGTAGTAATCGGTCAAGATGGAAAATCAATCGAAGGATTGAAAAAACAAGTTTCAAAAATCGCTTCTGCAAAGAACGTACAAATTAACGTTGTAGAAGTTGCTAATCCTAACTTAGATGCTCGTTTAGTAGCTCGTTGGATTGCTAACGAATTGGAAGGACGTAAATCTTTCCGTGCAACTCAGAAAAAAGCTATTCAAAACACTATGCGTGCTGGTGCAAAAGGTATCAAAACTGCTGTATCTGGACGTCTTGGTGGAGCTGATATGGCACGTACTGAAGGATATTCAGAAGGAGTTGTTCCTTTACATACACTTCGTAGTGATATTGACTATGCTTGGGAAGAAGCAGCGACTCAATATGGTCGTTTAGGTGTAAAAGTTTGGATCTGCCGTGGTGAAGTATTACCTGGTGAAATGGTTAAAGAACCAGAAGCTCCAAAACAACGCCCAATGCGTAAAGGAAAAGGACGTCGTCGTCCAGATGCTCGTTCAAACCGTGCCCCTAAAGATGCTGCTAAAGCTGCAGCACCTGCAGAAAAAGGAGGTAACGAATAATGTTAATGCCTAAACGTACAAAGTATCGTCGTCCTCACCGTTTGAGCTACGAAGGTCGTTCAAAAGCAGGTCGTACTATTGACTTTGGTGAATATGGATTGGTTGCTGAATCAGGAAACTATGTAAGTAACCGTCAAATTGAAGCAGCCCGTATTGCTATGACACGTTATATGAAACGTGGAGGAAATGTTTGGATTCGTATTTTCCCTCACATGGCACGTACTAAAAAACCTCTAGAGGTTCGTATGGGTTCTGGTAAAGGTGCTCCTGAAGGATGGGTAGCAGTAGTTCATCCAGGACGTGTAATGTGCGAAGTTGGTGGAGTAAGTGAAGAAGTAGCTCGTGAAGCTTTACGTCTTGCTGCTCACAAATTACCAGTTAAGACTCGTTTTGCTAGAAAAGGAGAAGTGAAGTAATGTTAGCTAAAGAAATCCGCGAAAAAACAAATGAAGAGCTTCTTCAGGAAATCGATACGCTTAAAGATGAACTTTTTAACCTTCGTTTCCAGCAAGCCACAGGACAGTTAGAAAATACAGCTCGTTTAAAAACTGTTAAGAAAACAATTGCTCGTATTAAAACTGTATTGACAGAGCGTGAAAACGCTGGCCAAGAGTAGGGAGGACGTATCTATGGAAAGAAACGCTCGTAAAGTATACCGTGGTACAGTTGTGTCTGATAAAATGGACAAAACTATCACAGTTATGGTAGAAACTAAAAAAACACACCCATTATATGGTAAACGTGTTAAATATTCTAAGAAATTTAAAGCTCACGATGAAAACAACGAAGCACGTATCGGAGATAAAGTAGTAATTATGGAAACTCGTCCATTATCTGCTACAAAACGTTTCCGTTTAGTTGAAATCGTTGAAAAGGCTCGTGGTTAATACTAGGAGGAGAAAGCAATGATTCAAAACGAAAGTCGTATGCGCGTTGCTGACAACACTGGAGCTAAAGAAGTTTTAGTTATCCGTTGTTTAGGTGGTAGCGTAAGAAAATTTGCAAACATCGGTGATGTCGTTGTATGTGCTGTTAAACAGGCTACTCCTGGTGGATCCGTAAAAAAAGGTGATGTAGTTAAAGCCGTAATCGTACGTACACGTCGTGGTGTTCGTCGTGAAAACGGAACTTACATCAAATTTGATGATAACGCATGTGTAATCATTAAAGATGACAAGACGCCAAAGGGAACTCGTATCTTCGGTCCAGTTGCTCGTGAATTACGTGACAAAGACTTCATGAAGATCGTATCTCTTGCGCCAGAAGTATTATAGGAGGTGTGTCTAAGTGAGAATTAAAAAAGGTGATAAAGTAAAAGTTATTACAGGTGCTTACAAAGGCACAATCGGTGAAGTAAAAGCTGTATTCCCTAAGGAAGACAGAGTTATCGTTGAAGGTGTTAACATGGTTAAAAAACACTTGAAACCAACTCAAGCAAATCCAGATGGTGGAATCGTTGAAAAAGAAGCTAAAATTCACGTTTCAAATGTAATGCTTTATGATGAAAAAGCAAAAGTTGCTAGCCGTATTACAACAAAAGTTGAAGTTGTAGATGGTAAAAATGTAAAAACACGCGTCTTCAAGAAGAGCGGTAACGAAGTGAAGTAGGAGGGTAGAAGATGAATCGTTTACAAGAAAAATATAAAAACGTAGTTGTCCCTCAAATGATGAAAGATTTCGAATACAAATCTGTCATGGAAGTACCTCACGTTGAAAAAGTAGTTATTAATATTGGTGTAGGTGATGCTATCACTAACGCTAAATTATTAGACGAAGCTGTTGAAGAATTGACAGCTATCACTGGTCAAGCTCCAGTTGTAACAAAAGCAAAAAAATCAATTGCGAACTTCAAATTGCGTGAAGGTATGCCAATTGGATGTAAAGTTACTTTACGTAAAGAAAAAATGTATGAATTCTTAGATAAGTTATTCAACATTTCATTACCTCGTGTACGTGACTTCCGTGGAGTTAGCGATACTAGCTTCGATGGTCGTGGAAACTATACATTAGGTATTAAAGAACAAATCATTTTCCCTGAAATTGATTTCGATAAAGTAGACCGTACTCGTGGTATGGACATCGTAATCGTTACATCAGCGAAAACAAACGAAGAAGCAAAGGCATTATTAACTCAAATGGGTATGCCTTTCAAAAAGTAGGAGGAGCTTTTAAATGGCAAAGAAATCAATGATTAACAAACAACAGCGTCCTCAAAAATTTAAAGTTCGTGAGTACACTCGTTGTGAACGTTGTGGTCGTCCACACTCTGTATTAAGAAAGTACAAATTATGTCGTATTTGCTTCCGTGAATTGGCTTACAAAGGTCAAATTCCTGGAGTTAAAAAGGCTAGTTGGTAAGGAGGTATATTGCATATGATTATGACTGATCCTATTGCGGATATGCTGACTAGAATCCGCAATGCTTTGCAACAAAAGCATGCCTCTGTCAGTATGCCAGCGAGCAATGAAAAGAAAGCAATTGCTCAAATTTTGAAAAACGAAGGTTTCATCGTAGACTTCAACGTTGAAGGCGATGTTAAGAAAACTTTGAATATCGAATTGAAATACGGACCTAACAATGAAAAAGTTATCAGCGGTTTACGTCGTATTTCTAAACCTGGTCTTCGTGTTTACGCTAAAGTTGAAAACTTACCTAGCGTATTAAACGGATTAGGTATCGCAATCATTTCTACAAGTAATGGAATGATGACTGACAAAGAAGCAAGAAAGAACCACTTAGGTGGAGAAGTTATTGCTTACGTTTGGTAATAAATATATAGGAGGATAAAACGTAATGTCACGTATCGGGAATAAACTGATTACCGTTCCTGCAGGAGTTACTGTTGAAGTAGCTGCTGGGAATGAGGTGACTGTTAAAGGACCTAAGGGTTCTTTAACACGTACATTCTCTTCTTTGATGGAAATCCACGTAGAAGATAATGTTGTCACTGTAAAACGTCCAAATGACGAAAAACACACAAAACAATTACACGGAACAACTCGTGCTTTGTTACACAACATGGTAGTTGGTGTATCTGAAGGATTCACTAAAGACTTAGAATTAGTTGGTATCGGATTCCGTACAGCAATGAAAGGAAACGTATTAACTTTAAACGTTGGATATTCTCACCAAGTTGAGATGCCAGTTAAAGAAGGCTTAGAAGTAACTTGTCCAACTGCTACAACTATCAAAGTTGCAGGTATCGATAAACAAGAAGTTGGAGAATTTGCAGCAAATGTTCGTGCTGTTCGTAGACCAGAACCTTACAAAGGAAAGGGTATTCGCTATGTTGGTGAAATCATCCGTCGTAAGGAAGGTAAAACAGCAGGTAAGAAATAGTAGTGGGAAAGGAGATCAAAAATGTTTACTAAAGTATCACGTAATGAAACTCGTGTACGTCGTCACAAACGTGTACGTACAAAAATTAGCGGAACTCCAGAATGCCCACGTTTATGCGTATTCAGAAGTAACGCACACATCCATGTTCAAATCATTGATGATGTTAACCAAAACACATTGGTCAGTGCTTCAAGTGTTGACATGAAATTAGAAAATGGTGGAAACGTGGAAGCAGCTCGTTTGGTAGGAACTGAAATTGCTAAGCGCGCACTAGAAAAGAATATTAAAGAGGTTGTATTTGACCGTGGTGGATATGTTTACACTGGTCGTGTACAAGCTTTAGCAGAAGCAGCTCGTGAAGCTGGCTTGGAATTTTAGGAGGTCGCACAATGGCAATGGATAGAAAACCAAAAAGAGACCAAAAAGAATTTGAAGAACAAGTAATCTCAATCAACCGTGTAACTAAGGTAGTTAAAGGTGGACGTCGTTTCCGTTTTGCTGCATTAGTTGTAGTTGGAGATCGTAAAGGCCGTGTAGGTATTGGTACAGGAAAAGCTAACGAAGTTCCTGATGCAATCAAAAAAGCCGTTGAAGATGCTAAGAAAAACATCTTCACAGTACCAGTAATCGGTACAACAATCCCTCACGAAATCACTGGTAGATATGGAGCAGGATCTGTGTACATGCGTCCAGCTATCGAAGGTACTGGTGTTATCGCTGGTGGTGCAACTCGTGCAATCCTTGAACTTGCAGGTATCTCTGATATCTTAACTAAATGTTTAGGATCACGTACAAAAATCAACGTTGTTCGTGCAACAGTTGATGCATTACAGAACTTAAGAACTGTAGAAAGCGTTGCTGCGCTTCGTGGTAAGAAGCCAGAAGAAATTCGCGGGTAATAGGAGGTAAATCAGATGAAATTACATACAATGAATTTAGCCGAAACTCGCACAGAACGTAACCGTGTTGGTCGTGGACCTGGAAGCGGAAACGGAAAAACTAGCGGTCGTGGACAAAAAGGTCAAAAATCAAGATCAGGTGGAGGAGTTCGCTTAGGTTTTGAAGGTGGTCAAACACCATTAGCAAGACGTTTACCAAAACGTGGATTCACTAACTTCAACCGTAAAGAATATGCTATCGTTAACGTTGAAACATTAAATCGTTTCGAAGATGGAGCAACTGTTAATGCAGCAGCTTTAATTGAAGCTGGTATTATTAATAAAGAACTTTCTGGACTTAAAGTTTTAGGTAACGGTGAGTTAACTAAAAAATTAACTGTTGAAGCAGTTAAATTCTCTAAGTCAGCTAAAGAAGCAATTGAAAAAGCAGGCGGAAAAGTAGAGGTTCTATAATATGGCAGGCAAGATAAAGGCAATGTGGACGAATAAGGATATCCGCAATAGGATTCTATTCACCCTATTTGCCTTTCTTGTCTATCGTTTGGGATCAGCCATTACTGTACCTGATGTAAATACAACAGATTTAGTAAATGGTCTTGGGGAAAACTCATTGTTCGCAATGTTAAATCTATTAGGAGGTGGAGGACTTGAACAGTTCTCTGTCTTCGCTTTAGGAGTTACTCCCTATATCACAGCTTCTATCATTATTCAGTTATTAAGTATGGACGTTATTCCTCACTTAACAGAGTTGAGTAAAGCAGGGGCTAATGGTCGTAAAACATTAGACAAGTACACAAGATATCTTGCGGTCGTGTTTGCCTTTGTGCAATCATTCTCATTAGTATATGGCTTCTCAAAAGCATATACAGGTTTGATTGTCGGCGGTGTTACAATCAGTAAGATTTTATATATTGCTACAATATTTGCAGCAGGAAGCATGTTTTTAGTGTGGAGTGGATACCAATTTTCCATGAACGGGAGCGGATTTGGTATTTCTATGGTAATTATGGCGGGTATTGTTGGGCGTATGCCACAACAATTCTCTAGTGCATGGTCAAGCTTAATTTCAGGTGAGTCTGCGCCTTCCTATGGGGCTTGGTTATTTGCTGCGTATATATTGATATACTTATTAATTATTTTCTTTGTTACGTTGATTAATACAGCGGAAAGAAGAATTCCAATTCAATATACATCTAGTTCAATTTCATTGAGCAAACCAAGTGAAGCAAACTACTTGCCATTGAAAGTCAATTCAGCAAGTGTTATTCCGGTCATCTTTGCTAGTTCATTGATGATGGCACCAATTCAAATTGCTTCATTCTTTCCATCAAATGATTTCATTAAAGAGATGCAAAAATGGTTAGGATTGAAAACATGGTATTCACTTGTAATTTATGTATTATTGATTTTATTCTTTACATTCTTCTATACGAAGATGCAAATTAATCCAGAAAAAGTTGCTGAAAACTTGGGTAAATCCGGATCATATATTCCTAGTGTTCGACCAGGTTCGGAAACAAAAGACTATATTAACCGTGTTTTATCAAGAATTACAGTATTAGGATCTGTTGCTTTAGCATTTATTGCTGTTATGCCACATGTCATGCCATTAATTTGGCCTGATCTTCCAAGCTCAATGGCTTTGGGTGGAACAGGAATGATTATCGTTGTTGGTGTTGCTATTGAAACAGTACGTCAAGTACAAGGATTGATTACTCAAAAATCTTACAAGAAATATTACGAAGACTAAGATCTTCAGGAGAATAGATATGAATATATTTATTATGGGAGCTCCTGGTTCTGGTAAGGGAACATTCTCTACTAAGATCAAAGAAGAATTCAATTTGAATCATATTTCTACAGGAGATATTTTCCGTGCAAATATTGCTGGTGGAACTGAATTGGGTCTACAAGCAAAAGCATATTCTGAAAAAGGTTTATTAGTACCTGATGAAATCACAAACAAAATGGTTAAGGATTACTTAAACACTTTGGAAGATAAAAAGAACGGATATTTATTAGATGGATATCCAAGAACTTTGGCTCAGGCAAAAGCTTTTGAAGAAATGACGAATGGAACAGATTTAGCAGTTGAAAAAATTGTTTATATGGATGTTCCATTTGACGAATTAACTCGTCGTATTACAGGTCGTCGTACTTGTAAAAATTGTGGAGAAATCTACAACATCTATTCAAAACCAACAAAAGTTGATGGTGTATGTGATGTTTGCGGTGGTGAATTAACACAACGTAAAGATGACAACGAAGAAAGCTTAAAGGTTCGTTTAGATGAATATGCAAAGAATACTGAACCAGTAATCGCATATTATGAAGAAAAAAATATGGTTTCAAGAATTGATGCGTCAAAATCTATGGAAGAAATTTGGCCAGAATTAAAAGAAGCCTTGAAAAACAAGTAAGTTGCGCTTATAATATATAAGCGCAACTTTGCTTGCGATTTATACATTCACGTTTCTGTTAAAATCCGCATGTACACATACGCATTTTAGCAGGGCCATTAAAATACGTGAATCATTACGTAGGAGGAAGAAAGATGAAAGTAAGACCATCTGTTAAACCAATCTGCGACAAGTGTCGAGTAATTCGACGCAAAGGACGTGTGATGGTAATTTGTGAAAACCCAAAACACAAACAGAGACAAGGAAACTAAAGTAGGAGGAAACTAAATGGCTCGTATAGCAGGAGTAGATATTCCAAACGATAAACGAGTTGTCATTTCATTGACATACATCTATGGAATTGGATTGACAACATCAAAGAAAGTATTGGAAGAAGCAGGCATCAGTGAAGATGTTCGAGTAAAAGATTTAACTGAAGAACAATTAAATGCAATTCGTAAAACGATCGATGCAATCAAAGTCGAAGGAGACTTAAGAAGAGAAGTACAATTAAACATCAAGAGATTGATGGAAATTGGATGCTACAGAGGGATGCGTCACAGAAAAGGATTGCCAGTACGTGGACAAAGAACAAAGACAAACGCAAGAACACGTAAAGGAAAAGCCAAGACAGTGGCTAACAAGAAGAAGTAGTAGGGAAGGAGAGTAAAGAATGGCAAAAGTACAAAAGACACGTAAAAGACGTGTTAAAAAGAATATTGCGCGAGGATGTGCACACATTCACTCGACTTTCAATAATACAATCGTAACAATCACAGACGAAAGTGGAAATGCAGTAGCATGGAGCAGTGCCGGAGCATTAGGATTCAAGGGAAGTCGTAAATCAACACCATATGCAGCACAGTTAGCAGGAGAAGCAGCTGGAAAAGCAGCAATGGATCACGGAATGAAGACAGTATCCGTAGATGTAAAAGGACCTGGACCTGGACGTGAAGCAGCTGTCAGAGCATTACAGGTAGCTGGTTTAGAAATTACAATGATCAATGATGTAACACCAATTCCACACAACGGATGTCGTCCACCAAAACGACCTCGTGGATAGTCACCATACTAAGGAGGTGTCCAAATGAGCACAAAGTATAAAATTTCGACTATCGAAGAAACAACAAATGTAGGTAAATTCTTATTAGAACCATTAGAATATCGTTATGGTACACCATTAGGTAATGCACTTCGCCGTGTATTATTATCTTCAATTCCTGGAGGTGCGATCTTCAGTATTCGTATTGACGGCGTATACCACGAATTTACAGGTATTAAAGGTGTAAAAGAAGACGTTGCTTCAATTATTTTAAATTTGAAACAATTGATTTTAGATATTGATATTCATGACAATGAAGTTTATACACTTCGTATCGACCAGGAAGGACCAAAAACAGTCTTAGCAGGTGATATCGAATGTCCAACAGGAGTTACTGTATTAAACAAAGATTTACCAATTTGTACTTTGTCTGAAGGAGGTTCTATGCACATGGAACTTCAGGCTCGTTTAGGCCGTGGATTCGTACGTTCTGATGTAAATAAAAGAATGTACCAAAATGAAGGACAACCTCTTGGTATTATTTATACAGATTCTCTATACTCACCAGTTAAAAATGTTAGCTATGTAGCAATACCAATTAAAGGTGAAGATGGAAGTATGTATGATTCATTAGAGTTAGAAATTACTACAGATGAAACAATTAAACCGAGTGAAGCATTAGCTGTAGCAGGTAAAATCTTACGTGATCACTTATCAATTTTGGCATCAGTTGATGAAGCTAGTCTTGAAGTGAAAGAAAAAGAAGTTGAAGTTTCAGAAGAACCTGTAGCACATACTACTCATAAAATGATTGAAGACTTAGAACTATCAGTTCGTTCTTATAACTGTTTAAAACGTGCTGGTATTGCGACTGTTGATGAATTAACTCAAAAAACAGAAGAGGAAATGATTCACGTTCGTAATTTAGGATAGAAATCATTACAAGATGTTAAAGACAAAATTAAAGAATTAGGATTGTCTTTTAAGCAGAATAACGGATAG
>ENA-ORKM01000023-ORKM01000023.1-human-gut-metagenome-genome-assembly--contig:-NODE-23-length-44906-cov-12.4469_pt1 | contig 44906 bp, 39 predicted proteins | sample MGYA00243059_ERZ508807 | MGnify/ENA primary metagenome ERZ508807 (study PRJEB26277, sample SAMN04329813) | human gut metagenome | biome: human-associated habitat | host: Homo sapiens | place: USA... | reverse complement strand
ATCTGCTGCATTACCTTTATCGAAAATAAAACGAACTATGATGAATATTTGCTGGCGGAAAAACAGCCGGAAGAACTTGTTGTTTATCACGGCGGCTTTCTGAGCCCGCGGAAGAAAAAACTTTTTGAAAAACTGGCTGCTGCGGCAGGGGAAACCATGCAAATTCGATTCTGGGCAGATATTGATCTGGGCGGTTTTTGCATGTTTGAAAACCTGCAAACGGTGTTCCCACAGCTTGAACCCATGCGTATGGAAGGGCGCTTTGTGGAACAGTACCACAAAAATGGCCTGAAGCGGCCGGAGCAGTATCTGAAGAAGCTGAAGGAAGAGCGGAATGCGGGAAGACATACGCTGTTTGTTGATGCAATTGATAAGATTTTGCAATATGGGGTCACAATCGAACAAGAAACATTTCTGGAGTAGAATTCATGCGAAGATAAAAACGCTTGTTGACCTATAGAAACGTACTATTATTCTTTTCAACGCCCTGCAATTTTGGAACCCGCCCAGGCTGCAATTAAGTCTCCCCGGAAATAAAATCTGATAGGACAAAGAAGATAAAAGCTCTTGGTTTCTGTAATGGAGGCCAAGAGCTTTTTGCATCTTGTTTTGTAAGCTGAAAGAGGGTACAATGATAGCAGAAGTACGCACATCGACGAGGTGATAAGATGCTGAACATTTTTTACGGTGATATGAAGGAAGCTGTGTATAATACAGCTTCCTATTTCAAATATGATTACGAGGAAGACTGGATCGTTGACCCGATGGTCAAGGAAATGATTCGGGATGTGGATAAGTCTACCGTTATCGACAGTGGTATCATTGACAGCCCGGTCTTGGGTAAAATTCCACCGATTGGTTTGTCTGGTGGCGTAAAGACACTGATTTTGGTAAAGTTTGAGCCAGAGAAAGTGTTCAATGTATCGACTTGTGGCGACAACTGTGCAAAGTGGCTGCTCAAAATTGCAGAGCAGGAGGATCGCACGGTGAATTTGCGTCACCTGATGGATTTTGGCAAAAAGCCATTTACAATAAAAGTGCTGAATACGAATCAAATCGTTCACAGTATGGAAGAGCTGATTTTGGCCGCAGGTGAGTTTGTGTAAAGGGGCTGACAGAAATGAAAGGCATTCATAAAGTGGTCGTTGGCACAAAGTACCTGAAATATGAATTTGAACTGCGCCGCAACTTGACCATCATTCGCGGGGATAGCGCAACGGGTAAAACGACCCTCGTGGATATGATCCGTACCCATATGAACGATGGAGAGAGTGGACCGGTTACTCTAAATTGTGATAAAAGTTGCTACGTGGTAGAAGGAAATCTTTGGAAGGGACAACTTGACAATATTCAGGACAGTATTGTTTTTATCGACGAAGGAAACGAGTTTGTCAGGACCAAAGATTTTGCACGTGCGATTCAGCAGACGGACAACTATTACGTCATCGTGACCAGAGAGGGTTTGTCTGCCTTGCCATACAGTGTGGAAGAAGTGTATGGTATCCGAACCTCTGGTAAGTATGGCTCACTGAAACAGAGCTATCATTCGTTCTATCGAATTTACCCGGATAGTACGACTGAAAATATTAAACCGGAGAAGATCTTGACAGAGGACAGCAATTCGGGGTATCAATTCTTTGATGCGGTCTGTGCAGAGCATCAAATGCAGTGTGATACTGCAAATGGAAAGTCAAATGTGTTTTCCTATTTGAAGGCGCATAAGGATGAAAAGATTCTGGTGATTGCAGATGGCGCTGCCTTTGGCCCGGAAATGGATAGGGTGTTGCAGTTGGTGCTGACAAGAGAGAATCTGGCACTCTATTTGCCAGAATCTTTTGAATGGCTGATACTTTCTTCTGGAATCCTGAAAGATACGGAGGTTGCACAGATATTGCAGACACCGTCTGACTACATCGATGGCAAAGACTATTTCAGCTGGGAACGTTACTTTACTGCACTTCTGACAGAGAAAACGGCTGGAACTTATCTGAATTATACTAAGAAAACGCTAAATGAGGCCTATTTGAGTGATGGCGTGAAGAACGCAATTTTGGGACAGATGCAGAAAGTCGAATTGAAATAAAATCAAAAGAAGGATCGTAATGAGGACACAGTATACATTAAAGGTTTATCCGGCAGGGCTTGGGCGCAGCGTATACAGAACGATAACCATCTGTGGTACGGATACACTGGATCAGCTCTGCATGGCGATTTTGAGTGCATTTGATTTTACGGCAGAGCATCTGTATGAATTTTGTATGGACAACAAGATGTACAGCGAAGACTGCTACCGATTCAATCCGATGGAAGATGACCTGTTTGACGAGGATGATGCAGAGGGAACCGATATTGCATTGGATGAACTGGGGCTGGTCGAAGGACAGAAATTCTCGCTCCATTATGACTTTGGAGATGATTGGATGTTTGCCATCCGTGTGATGAAAATAGAAGAAATAAAAAGACATCGCAAGCCGATGCTGCTCAGTTCAAAAGGAAGCGTTGAGCAGTACCCGGAGGGAGAAGAATGATGTCCAATGCCCTGTAATTTTGGCACCCGCCCAGGCTGCGATCAAGAACCCCCGCAAGTAATGGCGTGAGGGCTTGAGAAAGCACCAATAAAGTATATGACCGCCCCGGTTTCTGTGATAGGAAACCGGGGCGTTTTTTTGCGCTCACGGAGGGGCAGATGAAAAACGCAGTATGAATATATACTATATAAAAATGAATATATGCTAAAATTTCGGGAAAATACTTGTATTTTCATTAAAATGGGTGTATTATAACACCTGCCGACGAAATGCCGACAATCAACAAGAGAGGGATCGATACTATTATGTCTTTGAAGAAGAAAATTGCTGCGGCTTTCATCGCTTGTGCGATGACGCTTGCCGTGGTTCCTTCCGCCTTCGCCTGCACGGCACTCTATGTCGGCAGCGACCTCACCGAGGATGGCACCACCATGTTTGGCCGGATCGAGGATCTGGGCACCAACGATTACAACAAGCTGTTCAACATCAGCCCCGCCGGGAAGCACACCGCGGGCGAGGTGTACGAGGGTTGCTACGGCTTTACCTACACCTTCACCCACGACAGCTACCGCTACACCGCCCGCCGGGACGACAACGGTCTGGGTGTCTGCCCGGACTGCGACAGCACCCACGAGCACACCCCCTATGAGGAGGCTGGCACCAACGAGAAGGGCGTCATGGTCTCTGCCACCGAGTCTCTCTACGGCACCGACGCCGTGCTGAGCGTAGACCCCTATGTGGACAACGGCATTGAGGAAGCCGAGATCACCACGGTGCTGCTGAGCGAAGCTTCCACGGCCCGCGAGGGTGTTGCCCTGCTGACCTCCATCTACGACAACGCCGGTGCAGCCGGCGGCTCCGGCGTGTTCATTGCCGACCAGAATGAGACCTGGTTCGTGGAGAACCTGACGGGCCACACCTACCTTGCCCTGAAGCTCTCCTCCAGCGTGGTCTTCATGCAGCCCAACGTCGCCGCTATGGGCAAGATCGATCTGGATGACACCGACCATGTGGTGGCCTCTGCCAACCTGATCTCCGTGGCCCAGAAAGCCGGTACCTTTGTGGGCGATGCCGCTGCCAACGTCATCGACCTGGATGCCTCCTACAATGGCGACATCGCATCGGACCGCATGGCAGCCGGCCTGAACTACCTGTACGGCACCGACACCTTTACGAAGGACAACTACAGCGAGACCGACTTTGCCATCAGCAACGTCGGCGAGAACGGTGCCATCGTCCCGGTCTACTCCAACATCCAGCTGACCAAGAAGTTCTCGGTGGAGGATTCCATCCACTTCTTTCAGACCGAGCCCATCGGCAAGACGGGCAATGTGGAGACTCATCTGTTCCAGGTGAGCGCCACCGGCGATCTGAACACCGCCATTACCGAGTGGACCGCTTTTGACGACGACGTGTACAACGCCTTCGTCCCTTACTATCCGATGCTGACCACCGACACCGCAGATGTCTACAAGGTCTCGGTCCATAAGGTCACCCGTTCCGACGAGCAGCCCACCGAGGGCGTCTGGTATCAGGATGCCAAGGGCCGCTACTACACCTACCCGGACGACTGGACCGACTCCTTCTACGGCGTGCGTGACGCCCTCTCCAACCTGCTGACCTACGGCAGCAATGGCAATCAGGTCACCGCAAAGGATCGGGAAGCAGCCAAGGCCAGCTATGCCGCGCTCCAGCAGGAGATCATGGCCGACTACGCCGATATGAAGGCCGCCGTTGCCGCCGCCGACACGCTTGAGGCCAAGCAGGCTGCCGCCACCAACGCCAGCAATGCCATGAGCCAGAAGGTGTACAACACCACCCTGAAGATGTACAATAAGCTCCAGGCCAAGACAGCCGCCCGGGCATGGGTCAGCTCTCTGCTGCACTGAGGCTTTGCAGCGCCTGAGGCGTTTCCCATAAAACCGCAGCGCCCCCGGTTTCCATGACAGGAAGCCGGGGGCGTTTTGTGTATGACTGCTCCTTGCAAACGCCGCCCATTCGTTCTATATGACAAGGCAAAACTGCCGGAATTCTATTTGCAGGAAGAAAATTTGGAGAAGATCATTGCGGAGATGGAGTAAAACACACTGGAAATTCACAAATAGCGTATCACCGTTACTCCGAACGCTCTGTAATTTTGGCACCCGCTCAGGCTGCGATCAAGAATCCCCGCAAGGTTTTGCATGAGCGCTTGAAAAAGCACAAGTAACGCAATCGAACCGCCCCGGTTTCCGTAACAGGAAGCCGGGGCGGTTTTTGTGTCATTTGCTGAATCGGAAGGATCCGCTTGTAAAGTTGGGAAAAAAGGTGTAATATTGGTGTACAGAGATTTAGAACAATGCATGATATGTAATACCTCTGTGATCTGCATCAGCGGATGTGCTCCGAATGCTTGATAGGGAGCAACACTTTCCCCGCCTTGCGGGGGTAACAGCCGGAAAACGGCAGACATCAAAAAACTGAAAAAACCCATGAAAAAAGCAGCAAAAGTCCGCTTTATAGGACTTTCTGTGTGCTATTCTATCCTCAGAGAAGCTCCGATGGTGCGGAAAATGCGATTTTCCTGACTGCAGTGGAGGTGGAACAGGATGAAACAACGAGGTGTTCCCTACGAAGTGCGGCTGTTTGCGGGCAAGACAGACCCGGTGAACAGCGGCTTCTGGCTGCCGCTCTGGATGCACCTGAGGGATACGGCGGGTATTATGGTATATCTGGTGCAGAGGTGGCTGCCGGAAAGCGTCCGTCAGCATATCGAGCTGGACGAGGACCTGCTGACACAGACCGCCTGCTTTCTGGGGTTGGTCCATGATCTTGGAAAGGCTTCCACAAATTTCCAGGGTCCTATCATGGCACAACTGCCGGAGCCCAGACAGTGCCTGGAGAAATATACAACGCTCAGTTACCGGGAGCAGAACCGCAAGTATTCACGTCACGCGTTGGCGAGTGAGGCCATCTTGCGGTGGCTGAAATGCCCCAACGGGCTTGCATCGGTAGCAGGCGCGCACCATGGCAAGCCACAAACCGGGAAGGACGTATTTGACCAGCTGGGCGATGAGGAAGAAGAAGGCAGCTGGGAATCCAACTATTGGCCCGAGGGGGAACAGAAATTCTGGGAGAGCTGCTGGCGGGAACTGTTTGACTACGCCTTGCAGGAAAGCGGCTTTTCCAGCGTGGACGAGCTGCCGCAGTTGACCATCCCGGCTGAGATCTTGCTGGCCGGCCTACTCATCATGGCGGACTGGGTCGCCAGCAATACCCGGTATTTTCCGCTCATCCCTGTGGAAGAGGTGGGCAGCGATACCCTGTATCCTGCCCGTGTCAATCGGGCGTGGGAAGCGCTGGACCTGACCTCTCCGTGGGAGGTGCAGTCAGATGTGACGGAACCGGGGGCGTTTGCGGAACGGTTCGGCTTTCCGCCCAACGAAGTCCAGCGGGCCATGCTGGAAGCTGTCAGCCAGGCCCAGGAGCCGGGGATGTTCATTCTGGAAGCACAGATGGGCGTGGGCAAGACGGAGGCCGCGCTGGGCGCGGCAGAGATTTTAGCCAAGCACGGCGGTGAGGGCGGCATCTTCTTTGGTCTGCCCACTCAGGCCACCGCCAATGGTATCTTTGGGAGGCTGCTGGCATGGGCCGAAAAGCAGCCGGATGGGTTGGAGCACTCCATCAAGCTGGCCCACGGCATGGCCGAACTGAACGAGGCCTACCTCCGGTTGCAGCAGGACACGGTGCGGGTGGAGGAAGATCTGGAAGCGGACCCCGATGCTGACCCGGAGAGCCGGGTGATGGTGCATCAGTGGTTTCGCGGCAATAAGCAGGGACTGCTGGCTGATTTTGTCATCGGCACGGTGGATCAGCTGCTGATGGCGGCGTTACAGCAAAAACATGTGATGCTGCGCCATCTTGGTCTTGCGGGCAAGGTGGTGGTCATCGACGAGTGCCACGCCTACGATGCTTACATGAACTGCTACCTTGACCGGGCGCTGACCTGGCTGGGCCGGTACAAAGTGCCGGTGATCCTGCTTTCAGCTACCCTGCCCGCCAAGCGCCGGGTCGAGCTGGTCAGGGCCTACCTGAATGGAAGAACCGCTCCGGACGGCTTATGGCAGACCTGCCGGGGCTATCCGCTGCTGACCTGGACGGACGGCAAACGGGTGGAGCAGATGACCATCCCACTGGAAACCGAACCACGCAGAGTGGAGACATTCCCGCTGACCGAGGAACAGCTGACTGACACTCTGCGCAGTGCCTTGCGGGAGGGCGGCTGTGCGGGCGTGATCGTCAATACCGTGAAAAAGGCGCAGGCCATTGCGGCTCGTCTGCGGGCAGAACTGCCGGAGTTTGAGGTGGTGGTATTCCACGCTCAGTTCCTTATGCCCGACCGTGCCGCCAAAGAAGAGGCGCTGATGAAGCGCATCGGCAAGCACTCCACCCCGGAACAGCGGGATAAGCTCATTGTGGTGGGCACGCAGGTGCTCGAGCAATCCCTTGATATCGATCTGGATTTTCTGGTCACAGAGCTCTGCCCCATGGATCTGCTTTTACAGCGCATCGGACGACTGCACCGCCACGAGGGGCGGGCTTGTCCCCGGCCGGTGGCGCAGGCCCGCTGTGCCGTGCTGGACACTGGGACGGAGGACTTCGACGAGGGCAGCAAGGCGGTTTACGGGGAATGGCTGCTCTGGCGCACCCGCAAGTTCCTGCCCACCGCCATCACCCTGCCCCATGACATTGCCCCGCTGGTGCAGGATGTCTATGGCTGGGAGCCCGACCCTTTGCCCGCCAGCCCACAGAGCACTGCGGCCCGGGCAGAGTACGAAAAGGCCCAACAAATCAAAATGAGCAAGGCAGAGACCTTTACCATCCTGCCGCCGGAAGAGCACAGAAAGCGCCCTTCCCGGAATACGCTGGACAATTGGATGGATGATGTGGGTGCGGTCAGTGACAACGGTGCCCGCGCGGCGGTGCGTGACGGAGACCCTTCCATTGACGTGCTGGTCTTGATGCGGGATGCGGCGGGAAATGTCTGCTTCCTGCCCGATGAAACGGGGCATCCCGGTGCCAGCGTGCCCACGGACGAGCCGCCTCAGCCGGAGATGGCGCTTCAAATTGCACGGCAGAAGCTGCGCCTGCCCGGATATTTCAGCAAACGGTGGTCGGTGGAACAGACCATCGACGCACTGGAAGCCCGGAACCGGGACGTGTTCGGGCTGTGGCAGCAGTCGCCGTTGCTGCGGGGAGAACTGATCTTACTGCTGGATGACCACCTGACCGCACAGCTTGCCGGGCAGGTGCTGCAATACGACCGTGAAAACGGTCTGACCTACCGGAAGGAGGAAGAGAATGAAGCAAATTGAGTATAATTTGCTGGAGGAACGCTGGATGCGGGTGCGCGGGCAGGACTATACCGTGCAGGAAGTCTCTCTGCCGGATGCCCTGCTGCACGCCCACGAATACCGCGACCTGGCCGGAGAACTGCCCACGCAGGATGCCGCCATGCTGCGGCTGCTGTTGGCGGTTCTGCACACGGTGTTTTCCCGGGTGGATGGAAACGGTACGCCGGCCCCCTTTGAGGAAACGGACGATGCCCTGATCCGCTGGGAGGAGCTGTACCGGCTGGGGCATTTTCCGGAAGCGCCCATCCGGGCCTATCTGGAGCAGTGGCGGGACCGCTTCTGGCTTTTCCACCCGGAACGCCCCTTCTGGCAGGTGCCGGAAGCGAAGATCGGAAGCCCATTCCGGGCCAAAAAATTGAACGGTGAAATCTTTGAAAGCGAAAATAAGGACAGCTTGTTTTCTGCCTATTCAGGCGAAGCGAAAGAGCGGCTGACCTATCCACAGGCGGCAAGATGGCTTGTTTTTTTGAATAATTACGACGATACTGCGGCAAAGAAAAAGGCAAAGGATAGAACGCTGCCTTCTATGGGGCCGGGCTGGCTGGGCAGACTGGGCGTTGTCTATGTAAAAGGTGCAAACCTGTTTGATACTCTGATGCGAAATCTGATGTTCTTGCGGGATGGTGGAAAGCTCTGGGAAGAGGATGCTCCCTGTTGGGAGCTGGATGCAGCCCGGACAGAGGAACGCACAGAAGTACCCTGCCCGGATAACTTTGCTGGACTGATGACGATGCAATACCGAAGAATTTTGCTGAAGCGTCAGGAAGGCTGGGTGACAGGTTGTACTGTGCTTGGTGGAGATTTCTTTGATTCAACGAATGCATTTGCCGAACCGATGACGCTCTGGAATAAAAAAGAAGAGAGCAAAAATAACCCACGATACTATTACCCGCGTGTGCATAGTATGAGCAAACAACTTTGGCGAGAGTTTTCGGCTCTGACTGGAATCGATAGCCATGTTCCCGGAGTGATCTGGTGGAATACCTTACTGCAAAACGAGAAGATACTGAGCAGAAAAGAGCATTTGCAGATATGTGCGCTTGGTGTGGAATATGGCAAGATGAGCAACTCCATGACAGACTGTTATACGGATCAGCTTTCTATGGAACTGGCTTTGCTAAATGAATTGGGCCGTGCATGGCAATCTCGAGTAGAGGATGAGGTGGAAAACTGCGAGCAGGCCGCGCAATGCGTCGGCCGCCTTGCCTGGGAGCTCTCCCTTGCGGCGGGAGATAAGAACGATACGACCGCGGAATCCGCCCGCACCCAGTTCTACTTTACCATCGACCAGCCGTTCCGGCTTTGGCTGCAGAGCATTGACCCCGAAACGGACAAGCTGGACGAAAAAGCCGATGAATGGCAGGAGAAAGCCCGCAAACTGGCCGCAGAGCTAGGCCGCCAGATGGTGGAGCGGGCCGGAAATGCCGCCTTTGTGGGCCATAGGGTCGAGGTGAAAACAGGCGGTAAAAAGGACGAAAAGAAAACCGTTCTGTATACGGCCCCCAAGGCCTACAATAGCTTCCTGTACAATCTGCGGAAGCTCTACCCGAAGAAAGAAGGAGGAACAGCATGATAACGGATGCGATCCATGATTATGTGGCCGGACAGCTGAGCGGGCTGTGGAGCCTGCCCAAACCCCAGCGGCGTGCCCGGCTGGCAGAGCTGCGCCGGGGCGTTGGGCATCAGCCCGGCGACCTGCCGGCGCTGTGGGGCAGCTTCCTGCAGGAACTGCCCAAAGAGCTCTGGGGCAGGGAAACGGCGGCAGGAGAGTGCCGGGAACCATCGGAAGCCGAGTGGGCGGTCTACCTTGCCCTGACTCTTTACGCCCTGCACCAGCAGGGAGAAGAGAACATTTCCATGAATGAAAAGGGCTGCACGCTGGGCAGGGCGGTGCGCCTGCTGGCCCAGAATTCCGCAGCTGCCGCGCAGGACTGGACCGAGAGCAGCGTCCTGCGCCGGTTCAACGCACTGGCCACAGCGGATTCTATGCCCGAGGTGTCCCACTACCTCCGGGGGATGGTGCAGCTGTTCCGGGGAAACGAACCGAAGCTGAAACTGGATTACCCCCGGCTGGCTGTGGAGCTGTACCGGTTCCAGCTCCCGGATCAGGCAGCCAATGTCCGCCTGCAGTGGGGCCGGGACCTCTACCAGATGAATGCCGACACACCTGAAACCGAAGAAAAGGAGAATTGAAATGGATACCAAGCGTCTGTATGTTGATTTTCATGTGCTGCAAACGGTGCCGCCCAGCTGTGTGAACCGCGACGATACCGGCAGCCCCAAGACGGCTGTCTATGGCGGTGCCACCCGCGCCCGGGTATCCTCTCAGGCGTGGAAGCACGCGATCCGAGAGATGTTCAAAGATGAGTACATGCTGAATGCTGAAGATATCGGCAGCCGAACCAAAAAGATTGCAGATGTGGTGGAAAAGCAGATCAAACTGCTTGCACCGGATGCGGACGCAGCTAAACTGGCAAAGAAAGTAGTCAAAAACACAGGGTTTAAGGTGGACGAGAAGAGCGGAGAGGACAAACTTAAGACATTGTTCTTTTTGAGCGAGGCCCAGGCCAAAGCATTGGCTGAATTGGCGATTGCAGATTGCAATGACCCGAAGCAGTATAAAGATGCACTGGGGACGGCTCCTTCGGTAGATATGGCGTTGTTCGGAAGAATGGTGGCAGATGCGCCTTCCCTGAATTACGATGCCGCCGCTCAGGTGGCCCACAGCATCTCCACCCATGCCGTGCAGAACGAGTTTGATTACTTCACCGCTGTGGATGACTGTGCCCCGGAGGATTCGGCAGGTGCGGGCCATCTGGGCACGGTGGAGTACAACTCTTCCACCCTGTATCGCTATGCCACCGTCAACATGGTGGAGCTGGTGCACCTGCTGGGGGCTGAAAAGGCAGCCCAGGCTGTCCGGGTGTTCGGCGAAGCCTTCATCCGCTCCATGCCCACCGGAAAGCAGAACAGCTTTGCCAACCGCACCCTGCCGGATGTTGTCTATGTCACCCTGCGGGAGGATCAGCCTGTGAACCTCTGCGGTGCTTTTGAAAAGCCGGTGCGCAAGAGCCCTGAAGGCTATGCGGAACCCTCCAAGACGGCGCTGAAGCAATACGCGCAGCAGGTGTATGCCTGCTATGCGGATGCTCCGGCCCAGAGCTTTGCTGTGGGCATCGGGCTGGACGAGCTGGCCCCGGCCATGCCCCTGAACCAGATGCTCACCGCGCTGGAACGTGCCGTAAAGGAGAAGCTGCCCGGAAATGAGGTGTGACCATGGCAACGCTGTTGCTTCGGCTGGCCGCGCCCCTGCAATCGTGGGGTGCGGATTCCAAATTTGAGACCCGCAAAACGAACCGGGAACCCACCAAAAGCGGTGTCATTGGCCTGTTGGCAGCGGCACTGGGCCTGCGCCGGGACGATGCCGCAGGCCTTGCCCGGCTGAACGGCCTGCACTTTGCCGTCCGTGCTGACCGGGAGGGCAGCCTGCTGGTGGACTTCCACACAGCCAACCGGGAAGAGGATCGGAAAAAAGGCAAGGCTCCCTATGTGACCTACCGCCATTACCTGCAGGATGCGGTCTTTCTGGTGGGGCTGGAAAGCGAGGACACCGCCCTGTTACAGGAGCTGGAAACGGCCCTGAAACATCCGGCCTACCCGCTGTATCTGGGGCGGCGTTCCTGCCCGCCCACCCTGCCGCTCTGCCTTGGCATCCGGGCCGGGGAACTGCTGGATACCCTGCGGGCCGAACCGCTGCTGGTGAAACAGAGGAATGGGGCCCCCTTGCGCATCGTGGCAGACGCGGACCCGGCGGATGCTGCTGCCGTGCCCCGGCGTGATCTGGCGGTGTCGTTCAGTCCCATCCACCGGCAGTACGGCTTCCGCCCGGTGCGGGAGTGGAACACAAACCCGCCGGAAATGCCCGGCGCGACCGAACATGACGCAATGGCAGAATTGAGGTGAGAAACCATGTATCTATCCCGCGCAGAACTTGACCCGACCCGCCGTGAGACCATGGTGGCGCTGATCTCGCCCCAGAAATTCCATGGTGCGGTGGAAAACGCTTTTGCCGGTGCGCGCCGCCGCAGGCTGTGGCGGCTGGATCAGCTGGGAGAAAAACTGTACCTGCTCCTGCTCAGTGAGGAACGGCCGGATCTGACCGCCCTGTGTGCGCAGTTCGGCACCGGTGCGCCCCCGGAGACCCGGCCCTATGACCCGCTGCTGGAACGGGTGACAGCGGGCAGCTGCTGGCAGTTCCGCCTGACTGCCAACCCCACCCGCAGCAAAAAAGACTCTGCCGACCATACGGCTCGGGGCACCCTGAAACCCTGCTATCTCGAGGTGGAGCAGGAGGAATGGCTGTGGGCGCAGGCCGCAAAGCACGGCTTTGCCGTCTCGGAGGGGTCCTTCGCAGTGACCCGGAAGCAGACCTATCACTTCAAGAAAAACGGCACCCGGCCCGTTACCCTGCTGGCTGTGACCTACGAGGGCATTCTGCAGGTGACGGACCCGGAGGCCTTCAAGGCCCTGCTGTGCGAGGGCGTTGGCCGGGGCAAGGCCTATGGCCTTGGCCTGATGACCATCATCCACAGGGGAGGAGACCATGGCTGAGATGCCGGGCATTGCGCGGCCCGAACGGCAGGCGCTGCCGCAGCTTCGGGACCGGATGACCTTTCTGTATCTGGAACACTGCACCCTTGGCCGGGACAATGGAGCCATTACCGTAACGGATGAAAAGGGAATCGTTCAGGTTCCGGCAGCGGGCATCTCTGTCCTGCTGCTGGGGCCCGGCACCCGTGTGACCCACCGTGCCATGGAGCTGATGGGGGATACCGGTGTGGCAGCGGTCTGGGTGGGGGAGCATGGCGTGCGGTTCTACGCCCATGGCCGTGCCCTGAGTGAGCACTCCCGCCTGCTGGAACGGCAGGCGGAGCGCTTTTCCAACCAGCGGGAACATCTGGAAGTGGTGCGCAAAATGTACCAGCTCCGTTTCCCGGATGAGGATGTTTCCCACCTGACCACCCAGCAGCTCCGGGGCCGGGAGGGCAGCCGGGTGCGTACGGCATACCGCAAGGCCGCAAAGGCCACCGGTGTTAAATGGAATGGCCGGGTGTATGACCCCAATGATTTTTCTGCAGGCGACCTTGTCAATCAGGCTCTTTCGGCGGGCACGGCCTGCCTGTACGGCCTGGCCTTTGCGGTCATCACTGCGCTGGGCTGCGCGCCGGGACTGGGATTTGTCCACGTCAAGCACGAGGGCTCTTTTGTGTACGATATCGCCGATCTGTACAAGGCCGAGGTGGTCATCCCGCTGGCCTTCGAGGTAGCGGCGCAGGCTCCGCAGGATCTGCCCTCCGTTATGCGCCACCGTGTGCGGGATGCCATGGTGGAACATCATATTCTGGAGCGGATGGTGCACGATGTCCGTTGGCTGCTCCTGAACGAAGAGGAGCAGGCGGCGGAACCGGAAGCGGTCTATCTCTGGGACAACAAGATCGGCACCGTTGCCAACGGCGTAAACTACTTCGATGCGGAAGAAGGTGAGGAGCCATCGTTGTCCTGACTATGACAAACTGTCCGCCCAGCCTGCGGGGTGACCTGTCCAAGTGGCTGTGCGAGATCAACACCGGCGTGTATGTGGGCAATGTGAGCAGCCGTGTGCGGGATGCCATCTGGGATCGCGTCTGCGAAAACCTGAAAAATGGGCAGGCAACGCTGGTGTTCAATACCAACAACGAACAGCGGATGGATTTCCGCACCCACAACACCAGCTGGGAGGCCGTTGATTTCGAGGGCATCAAGCTGATGCGCCGCCCGCTGCCCCAGACGCAGGCCCCGGCGGCTGATCTCAAACCGGGATTCAGCAACGCGGCCAAACGCCAGATGGCTCAGAAAATGGCCCGGAAGAAAGCCGCCGCCCCTGCCAAGGAAGAAAGCTACACCGTGATCGACCTTGAAACCACCGGTCTGAACGCCGCCTCAGATGCCATTGTGGAATACGGCGCTCTCCGTGTGCGGGATGGTCAGCCTGCCGAAGAATTTTCGGCCCTTGTCCGGGGCACAGAACCTCTGCCGGATGTGGTGGCAAAGCTCACCGGCATCACGCCGGAGGAGCGGAGCGGCGGTATGGAGCCGCTGGCCGCGCTGGAGGCGTTTCTCGCATTCGTGGGCAAAGATACGCTGGTGGGCTATCACCTGAAATTTGACCTCGATTTCTTGCGTGCGGCCTGCATTCGGAATGACAGACCCCTGCTTACCAACCGCAGCATCGATGTTTTGCCCCTTGCCCGCCGTAAGGTGTCGGGGGTGATGAACTATAAGCTGCTCACGCTGGCCCGGCATTTTGAGGTTGCCCAGCAGGAGACCCATCGCGCCCTGCCCGACTGCCGCCTGATCCAGCAGGTCTATGCAAAACTGAATGAAACGGGATCGGCCCGCTGATAAAAATGCCGCTTCTATGGGATCTTTTTAGTCTTTTCCCCGCCCATGCGGGGGTGATCCCTTCGATTGGCTGTTTGTTCCCGCCGAACACAACTTTTCCCCGCCCATGCGGGGGTGATCCCAGCGGCGATACTGGAAAGCATATCGGCGGAGACTTTTCCCCGCCCATGCGGGGGTGATCCCCGTGGGGAGTCAATACAGGGGTTGCACCCCTGCTTTTCCCCGCCCATGCGGGGGTGATCCCCCCCACCAAGCCCTCAAATATGCCGTGAAAGGCTTTCCCCCGCCCCTGCGGGTGTGATCCCGCTCGAGACCAGTACGAAGAAACACTCAAGCTCTTTTCCCCGCCCAGGCGGGGGGGAGCCTTAGTTCTGTTGCGATAAGGAGATACTCGCTTTCTTTTCCCCGCCCATGCGGGGGTGATCCTGTGCGAGACCAGACCGAAGAAACGCTCAGGCACTTTTCCCCGCCCATGCGGGGGTGATCCTCAGATACACAAACTTCACACACATTGATGTGCCTTTTCCCCGCCCATGCGGGGGTGATCCCTGAAGTTCCTTTCCGCTACTATCATAATCATCCTTTTCCCCGCCCATGCGGGGGTGATCCCAAGATCACCCAGTGCCGCGGTGACAGTGCCCACTTTTCCCCGCCCATGCGGGGGTGATCCAAAGACCAAAGCCCGCAGCATGGCAAAAGCTGACTTTTCCCCGCCCATGCGGGGGTGATCCCGAGAATGTGGAACAGACCACGTTTGAAAGGGGCTTTTCCCCGCCCATGCGGGGGTGATCCTCAGTAATACTCGATCTCCACCAGTGAGGTGGCTTTTCCCCGCCCATGCGGGGGTGATCCCACCTGATCGGCAGTCTTGTTCTTGTAGACGAACTTTTCCCCGCCCATGCGGGGGTGATCCTGTGTGGCAACACACCAAAGACGGAGCACAAAACTTTTCCCCGCCCATGCGGGGGTGATCCTATCACCGAAATCGCAACCGCCATTCTTCCCAGCTTTTCCCCGCCCATGCGGGGGTGATCCTCGTGTCAAGTTCGATATACAAAAGCTGAAATTCTTTTCCCCGCCCATGCGGGGGTGATCCTGTTACCCACACCCGCAATCATCTTAGCGATCACTTTTCCCCGCCCATGCGGGGGTGATCCCACCTGATCGGCAGTCTTGTTCTTGTAGACGAACTTTTCCCCGCCCATGCGGGGGTGATCCTGTGTGGCAACACACCAAAGACGGAGCACAAAACTTTTCCCCGCCCATGCGGGGGTGATCCCGATTCCGGCGCAGTTACCAACGCGAACGGCATCTTTTCCCCGCCCATGCGGGGGTGATTATGGCGGCACCATCCACCATGTGGTGGAGTGGATCTTTTCCCCGCCCATGCGGGGGTGATCCCCACCGCCAGCCGACCGACCGGCGCACCAGCAGCTTTTCCCCGCCCATGCGGGGGTGATCCTGCGCCCGGTGGCGGGGCGCTGTCCGTGGGTGGCTTTTCCCCGCCCATGCGGGGGTGATCCCGCCTGTCCCGACTACTGGGGCGGCGTGGCTGCCTTTTCCCCGCCCATGCGGGGGTGATCCCTGATGCGGGGCTGTCCTCTGGGCAGGCTTGCACTTTTCCCCGCCCATGCGGGGGTGATCCCCAGCCGACGAGCTTCTTAAAGCGGCCTGCATGCTTTTCCCCGCCCATGCGGGGGTGATCCCACCACAGCAAACAGCTGTCAAGCGACAGCCAGCTTTTCCCCGCCCATGCGGGGGTGATCCCCTGCATCGTTTCAGCCGTGGCGTAATCTTTGCCTTTTCCCCGCCCACGCGGGGGTGATCCCAACTTGACTTTGTGCTTGCGCAGAGGTAACATCTTTTCCCCGCCTGTGCGGGGGTGATCCCTATGTGGTCCTGTACCAGATGCTCTGCCTTATCTTTTCCCCGCCTGCGCGGGGGTGATCCTAACTTCCATGATTTCATTCCTTTCATTCCTGACCTTTCCCCGCCTGTGCGGGGGTGATCCTGTGCCCTTTGGTCAGTATAAGGTTAACGATAACTTTTCCCCGCCTGTGCGGGGGTGATCCCATTTTTTCATCGATCTCGGCTGCGCTGTGGAACTTTTCCCCGCCTACGCGGGGGTGATCCCTGTTCATAGATGCTCGGCGTTATGTTCTCGGTCTTTTCCCCGCCCACGCGGGGGTGATCCCTCTGCCGCATACAGCACCTACCTGACGAACATCTTTTCCCCGCCCATGCGGGGGTGATCCCACCTGATCGGCAGTCTTGTTCTTGTAGACGAACTTTTCCCCGCCCACGCGGGGGTGATCCTGGAACTGCCATACCATGAGAACGCCTGGTTCCCTTTTCCCCGCCCACGCGGGGGTGATCCCATAGATATCCGGGAGTAGGAAGGACGACTGTACTTTTCCCCGCCCACGCGGGGGTGATCCCATAGCGCAGATCGTTTTTGACGCGGTGCAACGCTTTTCCCCGCCTGCGCGGGGGTGATCCTATCCGAGATGTCGATGCCAAACTCCCGGTAGCCTTTTCCCCGCCTGCGCGGGGGTGAACCCATGGCAGAGATCACCGCTGCGGTCAGTTCCGCCTTTTCCCCGCCTATGCGGGGGTGATCCTTATAATCCTTTTTGCCGTACAAAAAGTACGGACTTCTCCCCGCCTGTGCGGGGGTGATCCTGCCCCGACCGACCTGCGCGGGCGGCCCATCAACTTTTCCCCGCCCACGCGGGGGTGATCCCGGCCCGTGCAAGGATGCACTCGACAAGCTGGACTTTTCCCCGCCTACGCGGGGGTGATCCCAAGCGGAAATCTATCCGCTCACAGGTGAGTGACTTTTCCCCGCATGTGCGGGGGTTCCACATTGACAACCCTGCGCAAAAAGCAGATAATAGGTTTATCTTGAATGCAGAGCGAGGGAAAGTATATGCTGTATTTTGAAAACGATTACTGCGAGGGTGCGCATCCGGCGATCTTACAGAAGCTGGTGGAGACCAACTTTGAAAAGGTCTCCGGCTACGGCACCGATCCCTATTGCGCCAGCGCGCGGGAGAAGATCCGCGCGGCGTGCGGCGCACCGGATGCCGATGTCTGGTTCATTTCGGGCGGCACCCAGAGCAACGCCATCGTCATTGCATCGATGCTGCGCCGCTGGGAGGGTGTGCTGGCTGCATTCACCGGCCATGTGGCCGCTCACGAGGCCGGTGCCATCGAGTTCACGGGCCACAAGGTCATCGGCCTGCCGCACACCAACGGCAAGCTGGATGCCGGGACTGTTGAGGACTGGTGCAGGACCTTCTATGCCGATGGCAATATGGACCACCTCGTGTTCCCGGGCATGGTGTACATCTCCCACCCGTCGGAGTACGGCACCCTGTACACCAAGGCAGAGCTGGAAGCGCTGTCCGCTGTCTGCCATAAGTACCACATGCCGCTGTTCATGGACGGTGCCCGTTTGGGCTATGGTCTGGCCGCCGAGGACACCGATGTGACGCTGGCCGATGTGGCCCGCCTGACCGATGTGTTCTACATCGGCGGCACCAAGGTGGGTGCGCTCTGCGGCGAGGCAGTTGTGTTCCCCCACGGCGCACCGGCTCACTTTATGACCATGGTCAAGCAGCAGGGCGCTCTGCTGGCAAAGGGCCGTCTGCTGGGCATCCAGTTCGATGTGCTGTTCACCGATGACCTGTACCAGACCATCAGCAAAAATGCCATTGAGACCGCCGCCGTGCTCAAGAAGGGACTGGCCGAAAAGGGCTATTCGTTCTTCATGGATTCGCCCACGAATCAGGTGTTCATCGTGTTGTCCAACGAGCAGTTGGCCGCGCTGGAAGGCAAGGCCAAGTTCGGCTTCTGGGAGAAGTACGATGATACCCACACCGTTGTCCGCATTGCCACCAGCTGGGCCACCCGGATGGAAGAGGTGGAGCAGCTGCTGGAGCTGATGTAAGGGCACACCTGCCAAATGGAGGTGCGTCTCTTTGTGCAGGATGCAGATTGTATTTCCTGCGCGGATATGCTATTCTTAACTGGATAAAGACTGCACTTTGTGTACCGTGGAAGGATGGTTTGTATTATGGGCTTTTTTGACAAGCTTTTTGGCGGCAAGGCCGCATCCGAGACGAAATTTTCCGGCCAGAAGATGACGGTCATGCTTCCCATTGACGGCAAGGTGATCCCGCTGGAGCAGCTGCCCGACGAGACTTTTGCTTCTGCGATCCTGGGCCCCGGCTGCGGCGTGGAGCCCACCGGCGACACCGTTTATGCTCCCTTTGACGGCACCGTTACGCAGGTGCCCGAAAGCCTGCACGCCGTTGGTATGATGAGCGATGACGGCATTGAGCTGCTGATCCATGTCGGCATGGACACGGTGGAGATGAAGGGACAGGGCTTTACCTCCCTGACCAAAGAAGGGGCCAAGGTCAAGGCCGGCACCCCGCTGCTGAAGGTGGATCTGGAAGCCATCCGCGCCGCAGGCCACCCAACTGCAACGGCTCTCATCGTGACCAACAGTGATGACTTGCCGGAGATCAGTGTTGCTGCAAACGGCGATGCTGCCGCTGGCACGCCGGTGTTCAAGTTCAAGAAATAAGTGAGCAGATCCCCCGGAGGCAGAGTGCTTTCGGGGGATTTTTGCGGAGAAAAGTCGTACTTATTTGCAAAAAATGCTGGATTTTGCGCGATTTTCTCTTGCATTGCAGGGGGAGTTGTGCTAGAGTAGGCAAAGTGTGAGCCAAAAACCGGTACTGTGAGAGGAAAAGTATATGGAAACAAAAAAGAAGCACGAATTATCCCTTGCAAAACGCATGGCGATCTCTCTGGTCTGCGGCCTGGTGGCCGGTCTGGCCTTTATGTTCCTGCGGGAGCATCTGAACGCCAGCGGTCAGGCACAGACCTGGACCACCATCAACAACCTGCTGTTCCAGGATATCACCGCCGAGGGCGCTGAGCGTTCCTTTGGCATCTTCTACATCATCGGCCAGCTCTTCATCAAGGCGCTGCAGCTGGTGATCATCCCCATGGTCTTTACCTCCATTTCGCTGGCCATCGGCAGCATTGCAGACACCCGCACCATGGGCCGCATTTCCGCAAAGACCCTGTTCTGGTTCCTGCTGTGCTCCTTCCTGGCGCTGCTGCTGGCAGGCTGTGTGGGTTACGGCACCTACTCCATGGGCCTGTTCAACACCCGCATCGAGGGTCTGGCAGAAGCCAGCGGTTCCACCGGTTCCAACCCCCTGAACGTGGTGCTGAACATCATCCCCTCCAACATCATCACTGCCTTTGGCAGCAATGGCGCTGTGCTTTCCAGCGTGTTCCTGGCAGTGGCCATCGGCCTGAGCATGAACACCCTGGGCGAGAGCCGCACCGCGACCCTGCGCCGCCTGCTGGGTGAGGTCAACGATGTGGTGGTCGTGTTCCTGAACTTCATCGTCAGCAACTTTGCCCCCTTTGCAGTCTTTGTGCTGCTGACCCGTACCTTCGCCATCTACGGCATCGATTACCTTAAGCCCGCGCTGGTCTATGTGGTGGTCACGGTGGTCCTGCTGTTGGCCTTTCTGATCATTGCCTACCCGCTGGTCATTGCACTGGGTGCCAAGCTGGACCCTTTCACCTTCATCCGCAAGATCGCCAACGTGGCAGTGTTTGGCTTCTCCACCTCCTCCAGCGCCGCCACCCTGCCCCTGAACATCAAGGTGTGCGAGGAAGAGTTCGGCGTGGATGAGAGCATCGCTTCCTTCGTCCTGCCGCTGGGCATGACCATCAACATGGACGGCACCGCCATCATGCAGGTCATTGCCACCGTGTTCATTGCAGGCTGTGCCGGTTACACCGTCACCCCCGGCCAGCTGGTCGTGGTCGCCCTGCTGGCCCTGCTGGCATCTGTGGGCACCCCCGCTGCTCCCGGCGCTGGGGCTGTCATCCTGTTCACCATCCTGTCCGGCATGGGTTTCGTCAACGACGGCGCTCTGCTGGCCTACTCCCTGATCCTGGCCATCAACCGCCCCATCGAGATGCTGGTCACCTCCCTGAACGTGGTGGGTGATGCAGTTGCCAGCATCTGCGTTGCCAAGAGCGAGGGCCTGCTGAACGAGAAGACCTTCAATAAGTAACAATACGCCGTAACAGGCGCAGCAAAAACTCCCATGCATAGCATCTTCCGATGTGAGCATGGGAGTTTTTTGTGCGGTAGTATTTGTGGGAAGAGTGTGGTATACTCGGCTTGGTTCAACAACTCGGAATTTGAGAAGGTAAGTGAATGGGATACCACGATACAAGATACCATGGAGGAATATGATAATGTCGAAAGATGAGTATTTGATAACCGATGCGCCCCTCAAAGCGTTGACGGTTTTTGCAATGCCGATGATTCTTGGGAGTTTTTTTCAGCAAATATACAATATGGCCGACTCTATTATTGTCGGCCAGTTTGTTGGTTCTTCCGCACTTGCAGCTGTCGGTGCCTGTGCAGCATTGACCAATGTGTTCATTTGTGTGGCACTGGGAGCCGGTGTCGGTGCCGGTGTGCTGGTGAGCCGCTATTTCGGTGCCAAAGAATATGGCAAAATGAAAACCATTGTGTCAACGTCCTTGCTCAGCTTTTTGATTCTGAGCATTGTCCTTGGCGTTTTTGGCTTATGCTTTTCCCTCCCGATGATGCGGGGCTTGCAAACCCCTCCCGACATTCTGGATGAGGCGGTGCTGTATCTGCGGGTCTATTTTGCGGGCTTTCCGTTCTTGTTTATGTATAACATTCTCTCCAACATGTTCACCTCCATCGGTGAATCAAGAATTCCCTTGGCACTCCTGATTTTTTCTTCTGTCCTGAATATTTTTATGGACCTTTGGATGGTTGCTGGGCTTGGTCTGGGCGTGTTTGGTGCCGCTCTTGCAACCTTGATTGCCCAAGGCATTTCCGCCATATTTTCCTTTCTGATTTTTCTTCATCGGATGCGGCGATACGAGAGCCCATTTCAACGATTTGATTGGCAGGGGCTGCAATCCATGCTGCAAATTGCCGTGCCGTCGATTCTTCAGCAGTCTACGGTGTCCATCGGTATGCTGATTGTGCAGGCAGTTGTAAATCCATTCGGCACACAGGCGCTGGCAGGCTATTCGGCGACGATGCGAGTAGAGAATGTGTTCTCTTTGATTTTTGTCTCCATCGGCAATGCGGTTTCGCCGTTTGTTTCCCAAAACCTTGGCGCAGGCAAACCCCAACGCATTAAAAAAGGGTACCACGCTGCACTGGTGCTGGATCTGTGCTTTGCAGCCATTGCGTTTGTGGTCATTGAAGCGCTGCACACGCAGATTTCCTCGCTGTTCTTAGGAAAAGACGGAACGGCGTTGGCCTATCAGGTGTCTGGTGATTATATGAGATGGCTTGGTTACTTTTTCATCTTCATGGGTATCAAGATGGCAACCGATGGAGTCCTTCGCGGTCTCGGAATTATGCGTCCGTTCCTCGTTGCAAACATGGTGAACCTTGCGATTCGTCTGTCCGTTGCCCTGATCTGTGCACCGCGTTTCGGCATTGCCTTTGTCTGGCTTGCTGTACCAGCTGGTTGGCTTGCGAACTTCTTAATCTCCTATGGGGCTCTCAGGAGATCATGGCCGACTGATAAAATGGCATCAACCAGATAACTTCGCGTTTGTGGAGCGAAGCAGAACAATGAAAGCCCCAGTGGGGCTTTTAAGCGACAGAACGGTCTTGCGTAGCAAGATGGAGGGGCTTTGCCCCGACAAGTTCCAGTTTGCCGTACTCGGTTCCAGCAGGTTTTGGGGCAGACGCTCTCCAACAAGAGCACTATCGAAGTCCATCCTGCCTTTTGTGCTATATCCGCCTGTTCTTTCATGGGAGAGTGTGGTATACTCGTCTTGGGTCAATAAATCGGAAGTTGTGAACTTAGAATTAGAGGTGTTGAAAATGAAAATAATAATTATACTTATTGATTTACTGATGGCAACTGTTCTCTTTTTTGTTGGAAGATTTTTTATCAAATCAAGGAATACAGAAAGAAGTGTGCTGTTTTTATCAGGAGATTATACTGGATTAAATACAGAGAAAATATGCAGAGTTACTGGAAAACGGATTAAGACATGGGCAATGCTCTTTTGTCTTGGCGGTATCATTGATTTTATCAAGCCGGGCGCAGGAATAATAATAGTTTCCGTTTTTTTTATTATCTTACTTGTATTTCATTTGGTTGATATGACTATAAATCGAGACAAGTACCGGGTATAAATTCGCGTTTGTGGAGCGAAGCAGAACAATAAAAGAGCAGTGCTTCCGGTGGGTGGACCCATTGGAGAGCACTGCTCTTTCTTTGTGGGAAAATTCAGCTGGCAGGAGCGTTACAGTGTGCCGTAGGGTGCAATGCCGATCATGTACTCAACACCAATGGCGACCAGAACGACCAATGTGGAGATGATGAAGCCGTGCAGCATGGGTTTTGCGCCGGAACGGCAGAGCGATTTAAAGTTCGTGTTCAGACCAATGGCCGCCAGAGCCGCGACCATCAGAAACTTGCTGATGGTCTTCAGGCCGGAAACCAGCCCGGCGGGCAGAAGGCCCAGACTGGTCAGCAGGGACATGGCAAGGAACGCAAGGATGAACCAGGGGAAAATGGAACGGATGCTCACCTTGACACCGTTGGCCTGGGCACTCTCTTTCTTTTTCAGGTGCAGGTTGATGGCGGCAAAGACCAGAACAGCCGGAATGATCGCCAGCGTGCGGGTCAGCTTGACCATCGTTGCAAAGTCACCGGCTGCTTCACTGAAAGCGTAACCGGTGGCTACAACGCTCGAAGTGTCATTGACCGCCGTACCGGCCCAGAGACCGAATGCGGCATCGGAAAGCCCGAGCCACCGGCCGAGGAGCGGGAACACAACGATCATCACTGTATCGAACAGGAAGGTGGCGGACATACCGTAGGCGATATCCATGTCATCGGCCTCGATCACCGGTGCAATGGCGGCAATGGCAGAGCCGCCGCAGATGCCGGTCCCGGCGTTGATCAGGCTGCTGGTTTTCCAGTTGAGCCCGAGCGCTTTGCCGATCAGCGCGCCCAGTCCAAAGCAGGTGGCCAGGGTGAAGAGCATGACCGTCAGCGAAAAACGGCCAACGGTCAGCACGGTGCGGATGTTCAGGCTGGCACCCAGAAGGACAATGGCGAATTTCAGAACCTTCTTAGAGGTGAATTTGATGCCCGGCGCGGTTGTTTTGTTGGGCTGGAAAAACGCATTGATGGCCATGCCGATAAACAGGGCGATGACCGATGCGCCAATGAGGTGGAGCCCGGCGCTGCTTTCCAGCGTTTCCAGCCACTTGGCGATGCAGGCGATGCCCAGTGCCAGCGCGGCTCCGGGGATCAGGGCGGTGATCTTCTTTGACATTCGTTGGGTTTCCTTTCTTTTGCGAGTTACACGGAAATAAAAACAAGCGAAAACCACCGGCAGAACCGGTGGTTTATTGCTGGAGAAAAGGGCGCTCAGAACGAGCCGCCGGAGGAGCCGCCAAAGCCGTCGCTGTCCACGGAGGAGCCGCCGGAGCTGCTGCTCTCCTCGTGGGGCGGGTCGTAGACCTGCACGCGGTCGGTGTGGGTGTAGTTGTCCACCTGCACCCGCAGCTTTAAGCCTGCGCCGATGTAATCGTTGGCCTCGGTCTTGAGCCGGGCTGTTTTCATCTGGCTGTACAGCACGCCGCAGACGATACCGGCAATGATCATGGGAACGCCGATGACGATGAGGAGCAGGATGGGCCAGCCGCTGGTGTCGTTGTCAACATCCAGCGGTTCGCCGTGCTCGGCGTAGAAATCCAGCGTGTCGGCGCACATGGAGAGGTACTCGGAGGCGGCCTCGGTCCAGTCGTCGTCCGAGAGATAGGGAACAACGGCATCTTCGATCTGCTCGATGCGGTAATCGGTAAAGGCCGTCACGCCGCCGCCGTAGGTGATGGTGACATACTTGCGGGAGCCGACTGCCAGCAGGAAGAGGATGCCGCTCTGTTCAGAGCCGCTGCCCAGACCGTTGGCAAGGTAGTAATCTTTGGCGTACTGGCGCTGGTCGGCATCGCCGATGCTGTCCACCACCAGAAAATATACGTCGCAGTCGTGGCCGTTGCTGGCGGCTTCGGCGGAAGCTTCCAGCTGGCTGTAAGTATCCGCATCGAACAGGCCCATCTCGTCCCGCACCAGCGGTGCGGCGGCAAAGGCGGGGATGCTCAGGCAGAGTGCCAGCACCAGTGCGGCCAGCAGGGCGGCAAAGCGTTTTGCAGTGTGTTTCATTCTGCCACCCCCTTATAACAACAGCAGGAACGCCAGCACTGCCATCAGGGGCAGGCTGATGCCCGCAAACCACGCAGCCACACGGCTCTTGTCCACCGGCAGGTCGCCGATGAGCCGTCCGGTCTGCCCGTTCATGGCGAACAGGAAGTCCTTGTCCTTCCACCGGGTGTGGAGCATCCAGACCGGCAGCAGGGCGTAGTGGGCGTGGGTCATATCCACGTTGATGTTCTCGGAAATGGGGTGGATCTCGCTGTAGCCGCCGGTGGTGGCGTGGAGCGCATCGGCCGTGGAGTTGTACATCCGGCGGTAGGCGCGCTCGGCGCAGGCATCGGCATCCTCGTCATACCGGTCGGCCAGATAGCCGGGCAGGTAGGCCGTGGAGAAGGGCTTCAGGTCGCCGTAATCAAAGGGCTCAATGGCATCCATGTGGGTGTTGGGCATCTTGCTGGAGCCATCCACCGGCACCTTGGTAAAGGCGGCCGAGCCCTCGCGGCGCACATCGTAGTGCTGGGTGGTGGTCACCATGTAATCGCCCTCGCGGTGGCTCTCGGAGTTCTGGCCCTCGTACCGGCCGCGCGCGTCGGCCTTGGCATCGTAGAGCCAGAAGGGGACATATACGCCCTGGATCTCTGCGATGTGGTTCTGGCTCTTGAATGCCTTGGGCAGGAAGGCCTTGCCCTTGTAATATCTGGTCAGCTGGGCAATGGCGGTCTTTTTGTCCAGCTTGAAGGGCAGGATGTACTCCGGCTTCAGCTTGCCGGAGAGCTTGCCGCCCAGCACTGTGGGGTTGCCGCAGTAGGGGCAGGCGGTGGCGGCGGTGGTCTCATCACAGACCAGCTCGGCCCCGCAGGTGGGGCAGGAGTAGCTGTTCAGGCCCTCCGCCTCGGCCTCGCTCCACACCGGGCTGTCCTGCCGGGGCAGGCGGGCGGCTTTTTTGGCATCGCCCTCGGCGGCAGTGTCGGCAGCGGCCTGCTTTTTGGCGTAGCGGGCCTCGATGTCCTTTACGTCGTAGGCCGAGCCGCAGTAATCGCAGACCAGCTTGCCGCTGGCACCATCGTAGTGCAGGGGGCCGGTACAGGCCGGGCACTGATAATTCGTTGTCTTTTCAGCCATGCGTCAGACCCCTCTCAGGCCCCAAAGGGCTTGCCGCACTCGGGGCAGAACTTGGGCGGGTTGGCCGGGTCGGCGGGCACAAAGCCGCAGTTGGCGCACTTGGCGGCGGGCCTGGGTCTGCCGCACTCCGAGCAGAATTTGCCGCTGTTCTTTGCACCGCAGCTGCACACCCAGACAGCCGGGGCTTCGGGCCGGGGCTTACCGCATTCGGCACAGAACTTGCCCGTGTTGCCGGTGTGGCCGCAGCTGCAGGTCCAGCCAGCGGCCGGTGCGGCCTGAGGCTGCGCGGCAGTCTGCTGGCCGCCCATCTGGTAGAGATCCCGGGCGTTGACACCGCCCGCTGCAGCGGCCTGGTTCATCCCCATAAAGGCCATGGCGGGACCGGCGGCGGTATTGGAGGCGGCAGCCTGCATGGCGGAGGCCTGTGCGCCCACCAGATGCGCGGCGGCGCGGGTGGGGTCCATAAAGGCCGCACTGCGCTGCAGCTCCTTGATCATCTGCTCGTCCTCTTCGCTGGCCTTGACACCGGAAACGCCCAGAGAGACGATCTCGATGCCGCGCAGCCTGCTCCACTTGGCGCTCAGCTCCTGATTCAGGGCCTCGGCCAGCTCGGCGGTGTGGCCGGGCAGGGCGGAGTAGCGGATGCCCTGCTCGCTGATCCGGGCAAAGGCGGGCTGCAGGGCGGTCATCAGCTCGGTCTTGAGCTGGCCGTCCAGCGCGTCGCGGGTGTAGGCGTTTTCCACATTGCCACAGACATTGGTGTAAAACAGGATGGGGTTGACCACCCGGTAGCTGTATTCGCCGAAGCACCGGATGCCGATGTCAATGTCGATACCGGCGCGCTGGTCCACCACCCGGAAGGGCACCGGGTTGGGGGTGCCGTACTTGTTGCCGGTGAGCTCCCGGGTATTGATATAGTAGATGCGCTGGTCGGAACCGGCCTGCCCGCCAAAGCTGAACCGCTTGCCCAGCTCGGCAAACACGCTGTCGATGTTCTTCAGCCCGCCGCTGAGCAGGGAGGGCTGGGTGCCGGTGCTGTAGGTGTACTCGCCGGGCTCGGCACAGAGGTCCACCACCTTGCCCTGCTCCACGATCAGCACGCACTGGCCGTCGGCCACGGCGATCACAGAGCCGTCCGAGATGACGTTTTCGCTGCCGTGCCGGTTGGCAGAGCGGCCATTGGTCCGCTTCTGGCCCTTGACGGCCAGCACCTCCGCAGGCAGAGCGTCACAATAAAAATATTCCTTCCACTGGTCGCCCATCACGCCGGATGCCGCGCCCATGGCTGCTTTGATGAGACCCATAACTTCAATCTCCTTTTGTGCCGGGCAGTGCCCCAAAGCGGGGAGTGGCTCCCCCCGGGCGCTGCGAAATTTGGGACAAGTATAACATAATCCGGGAAATTGTAAAAGCGATTTGGCAAAAAGGCGGCAAAAAGGCGAAAGAAAAACTTGTTCTTGCTTTTTTGCCCCGGCGGGTGTACAATACCCTACGAAAAACAAAACACAGGGGAGCTCGTGAGGCGGGCTGAGAGGAAGTAACCAAACTTCGACCCTTGACCTGATGCGGATAATGCCGCCGTAGGAAGTCATAGGAAAATGATTTTTTGCAGGAGGCACCGCTGTGGTGTCTCCTGTTTTTTGTTGCCGCAAGCCGCCGCAACGGGCGGCTCCGGGCTGAGGGGGAGCGCCCTGAGCCTTGAAATGACTGCGATGGGAAGCCGTGTTCCGGCGTGAGAGGAGGCCAGCAAGCCTCGACCGCTTTTTGAGAAAGAGGAGTTTCCAATGAAAAAATTCTCTGTGAAAAAGCTGGCTCTCGCTGGAATGTTCTGCGCCCTGTGCGTGGTGGGCAGTGTGTTCAGCTTCCCGATGTTCGGCAGCAAGTGTGCCCCCGTGCAGCACATGGTCAATGTGCTCTGCGCCGTGCTGCTGGGTCCCTGGTGGGGCGTGGGCGTGGCCTTTGTGGCCTCGCTGCTCCGCAATATCCTGGGTCTGGGCAGCCTGATGGCCTTCCCGGGCAGCATGTTCGGTGCCCTGCTCTGCGGCCTGGTCTACGCAAAGACCAAAAACCTGATCGCCACCCTGGTGGGCGAGGTGTTCGGCACCAGCATTCTGGGCGGCCTGTGCGCTTACCCGGTGGCCATCTGCCTGATGGGCAAGAGCGCCGGTGACATCGCGTTCTACGCCTACATCGTGCCCTTCCTCATCTCCACCGCTGTGGGTGCGGTCATTGCGGGTGTGCTGGTGTACAGCCTGCAGCACTCCGGTGCCCTGCGCTCCATGCAGAGCCGCCTTTCCTGACGGGGGTGCGTCATGTTTGCAGAGCAGTTTGCCAATGTCCGCACCAAAAGCCCCCTGATCCATAATATCACCAACTACGTCACCGTGAACGACTGCGCCAATATGGTGCTGGCCTGCGGTGCTTCGCCCATTATGGCCGACGATGCCGCCGAGGTGGAGGACATCACCACCATCTGCGGCGGGCTGAACATCAACATCGGCACCCTGAACAGCCGCACCATTGAATCCATGCTCAAGGCAGGCAAAAAGGCCAATGCACTGGGCCACCCCGTGGTGCTGGACCCCGTGGGTGCAGGCGCTTCCGCCCTGCGCACCGAGACGGCCTACCGCCTGCTGGACGAGGTGCGGTTCACGGTCATCCGGGGCAATATCTCCGAGGTAAAGACGCTGGCTTCCGGTGCGGGCACCACCAAGGGTGTGGATGCCGATGTGGCCGACAGGGTCACCGAGGAAAATCTGGACGGCGCGGTGGCCTTTGCCAAGGCCTTTGCCGCAAAGACCGGTGCCGTTGTGGCCATCACCGGTGCCATTGACATCGTGGCCGATGGGGCAAAAGCCTACTGCATCCGCAACGGCCACCCGATGATGAGCGCCATCACCGGCACGGGCTGCCAGCTCTCTGCCCTGACGGCGGCCTTTATCACCGCCAACCCCAGCCAGCCGCTGGAGGCTGCGGCTGCCGCCGTCTGCGCCATGGGCCTTGCGGGCGCGATCGCCCATGCACGGCTGACCCCGCTGGACGGCAACGCAACTTACCGCAATTACATCATTGATGCCATTTACAATATGACTCCGGCTCAGCTGGAAGAGGGTGCCAAGTATGAAGTGCGCTGAAGAATATATGCGGCTCTACGCCGTCACCGACCGTGCCTGGGTGGGCGACCAGACCCTCTATCAGCAGGTGGAGAGCGCCCTGAAGGGCGGCGTGACCTGTGTTCAGCTGCGGGAAAAGGAGCTGGACGAGGAAGCCTTCCTGAAGGAGGCGTTTGAGCTCCACGATCTGTGCAAAAAATACAATGTGCCCTTTTTCATCAACGATAACGTGGACATTGCCATCCGCTGCCACGCCGAGGGCATCCATGTGGGGCAGGAGGATATGGCCGCTGCTCAGGTGCGCCAGTGCGTGGGCGATGAGATGATGATCGGCGTATCTGTCCACAGCGTGGAGGAGGCTCTGGAGGCCGTCCGGCACGGTGCCGACTGTCTGGGCGTGGGTGCAGCTTTCTCTACCCACACCAAGGCAGACGTGGACGTTCTGCCCGAGGGCATGATGAAAGCCATCTGCGATGCCGTGGACATCCCCGTTGTGGCCATCGGCGGCATCCACAAGGAGAACCTGCTCCAGCTCAAGGGCACCGGCGTGAACGGTGTGGCCCTTGTCAGCGCGATCTTCGGCGCGGAGAACATCGAGGCCGAGTGCAGGGAGCTGAAGGCATTGGCGGAGCAGCTGTAAGGCGGCTCGCCCTCTCAGTCATCGCTGGCGCGATGCCAGCTCCCCCAAAGGGGGAGCCAATTGCGCACAGAGGAAAGGCTGCGCAAAAACCTATTTCCGGTACGTTCAGCGCGCAAAGCGCTGTTCAAGATAAAAGAAACATTTGGAGGAAAGTACCATGCAGAACTACACCACACAGATGGACGCTGCCCGCAAGGGCATCGTCACGCCGGAAATGGAGATCGTGGCCAAAAAGGAATACCGCACCACGGAGGAGATCCGTCAGCTGGTGGCTGAGGGCAAGGTGGCCATTCCCGCCAACAAGCACCACACCTGCCTGAACCCCGAGGGCATCGGCTCCATGCTGCGCACCAAGATCAACGTGAACCTGGGCGTTTCCCGCGACTGCAAGGATTACAACGTGGAGATGGAAAAGGTGATGAGCGCCGTCAATATGGGCGCGGAAGCCATCATGGACCTGTCCAGCCACGGCAACACCCAGCCCTTCCGCCAGAAGCTGACCCACGAGTGCCCCGTGATGATCGGCACTGTGCCCGTGTACGATTCCGTCATCCACTATCAGCGCGACCTTGCCACCCTGACCGCGCAGGACTTCATCGACGTGGTGCGCCTGCACGCTGAGGACGGCGTGGACTTTGTCACCCTGCACTGCGGCATCACCCGCAAGACCATTGACCAGATCCGCACCCACAAGCGGAAGATGAACATTGTCAGCCGCGGCGGCTCTCTGGTGTTCGCCTGGATGAGCATGACCGGCAACGAGAACCCCTTCTACGAGCACTTTGACGAGATCTGTGAGATCTGCGCCGAGCACGACGTGACCATCTCGCTGGGCGATGCCTGCCGCCCCGGCTGCCTGGCCGATGCCACCGATGTCTGCCAGATCGAAGAGCTGGTGCGTCTGGGCGAGCTGACCAAGCGCGCCTGGGCACACAACGTGCAGGTCATGGTGGAGGGCCCGGGCCATGTGCCCCTGAATCAGGTGGCCGCCAACATGGAGGTGCAGAAGAGCATCTGCATGGGCGCTCCCTTCTATGTGCTGGGACCCCTCGTTACCGACATTGCCCCCGGTTATGACCACATCACGGCTGCCATCGGCGGTGCCGTTGCTGCCATGAGCGGTGCAGCCTTCCTGTGCTATGTCACCCCCGCCGAGCATCTGGCTCTGCCCAACGTGGACGATGTGAAGCAGGGCATCGTGGCCTCCAAGATCGCCGCCCATGCGGCCGATATCGCCAAGGGCATCCCCCATGCCCGGGATATCGATGACAAGATGGGCGATGCCCGCCGCGTGCTGGACTGGGATGCCCAGTTCGCCTGCGCTCTCGATCCCGAGACCGCCAAGGCTATCCGGGATGCCCGCCTGCCCGAGGATGACCACAGCGACACCTGCTCCATGTGCGGCAAGTTCTGCGCCGTCCGCAGCATGAACAAGGCACTGGCCGGGGAATACATCGACATCCTGTAACACAGCGTTTTCTTCCTTCTCAGCCGTCCGGTTTTGCTCGCCGGGCGGCTTTTTTGCGTGTTCTAGGGCGGGCCTAGCGCCGGTGAATTCCCCCGCAAGTGATACGGGGCATTCCATCCCCCGCCCAGCTGCCTGCGGCAGCCGGGTCCCACCCTCCGGACACTTGCTTGGGGAACACCCCGGCGCTCTCCCGCCCGGTAAACGGCGGCGGAACCGTGAGTTTCCTGCTTTACAGAAAAGGGAAAGCATTGTAAAATAGATGGGTAAGTAATAAAATATCCGGCGGGAAGCCCCTGCCTGAGAACGAGGAATAAAAATCATGGCAAGATCGAATATCCGGGTGCTGGCTCTGGACTTGGACGGCACCCTGACCAATGACGAAAAGATCGTTACCCCCCGCACCCGCGCGGCGCTGGATGCCGCCGCCGCACAGGGCGTGACCATCGTGCTGGCCTCCGGCCGCCCCACAGCGGGCATTCTGCCGCTGGCAAAGGAGCTGGGGCTGGACAAAAAGGGCGGCTGTGTGCTGGCCTACAACGGCGGCAAAATCGTGGACTGCGTGACCAGCGAGGCTTTGTATCAGGTGCAGCTGGGAGCGGAGTTCGTTCCGGAGCTCTGCGAATTTGCAGCCCGGCAGGACGTGGCCATCCTGACCTATAACAGCGAGGGCATCGTGTGTGAGCGGGATCAGGACGTGTGGGCAAACAAGGAGTGCTTTACCACAAAGCTGCCGATGATCCATGTGGATGATCTTGCCTCCTATGTGGACTATCCGATCTGCAAAATGCTCATCACCCTTGACCCTGCCCGGCGGGATGCTGTCTGTGCCGCCGGAAAGGAGCAGTTTGCGGGCCGGATCGACCTGTACCCCTCCAGCCCCTTCTTCATCGAGGCCGTGCCGCTGGGCGTGGCAAAGGACAGGAGCCTTGCCGCCCTGCTGGAGCGGATGGGCCTGACCCGGGAGAACCTGATGGCCTGCGGCGACGGCCTGAACGACCGCTCCATGATCTCCTATGCCGGGGTGGGCGTTGCCATGCAGAATGCCGAGGATGCCGTCAAGGCTGTGGCCGATTACGTCACCGCCGCCGACAACAACCACGACGGCGTGGCCGAGGCCATCGAAAAATTTATCCTGAACTGAGAGGAACACAAACAACAATGCCACGCAATCTGGTTTTATTTGATCTGGAATGGAACATCGGCTATAAGCCGTACACCTTTAATTATCATGGCGTGCAGCAGACCTTCCGGGGCGAGATCATCGAGATCGGCGCGGTGAAGATCGACGAGGATGCCAACGTGCTGGATACCTTTTCCATCCACCTGCGGCCCCGCATTTTCCGCACCCTGCAGCACCACATCGCCAAGGTGACGGGCCTGACCCAGGCCGACCTGGACCGGGGCGAGCCCATCGTGCAGGGGCTGCGCCGCTTTATGCAGTGGTGCGGCCCGGATGCCGAGTTTGCCGAGTGGGGCATGGATGACGTGCCGGTGCTCAAGCAGAACCTTTTCCTCTGCAATCTGGACGAGAGCCGCCCCACCCAGTGGTATGATCTGCAGCAGATCTTCCTGCGGGAGCACCCCCGCAAGGAGGGCGAGGGCATGACGCTGGAAAGCGTTGTGACCCGGATGGGCATCCCGATGGAGCGCCCGTTCCACGATGCCCTGTCCGATACCCTTTACACCGCCGATGTCTGCCGCAAACTTGACCTGCGGGCGGGTCTGGCGGCCTACCCCACCGAGGAGGAATCTCTGCGGGCAAGTCTCTGCCCCGCCCCCGGCGATTACCGGGACTTCCGGGTGTTCCGCGGCTATGTGGAGCAGTCCACCTGGCGCAGCGACCCAAAGATCATCACTGCCAGCTGCCCGGTGTGCGGCGGGGATCTGCAGCCGGATGATATCTGGCTGAAAAAGGGCAACAGCGGCTGGTATACTCTGTCTGTCTGCCCTGCCTGCGCCGGTACCGGCAATGAGGTTGGAAAGGGCGTATTCCAGCGCTATAAGCTGGCCCGGCGGGACGGCCTGCACTGGAGCTTTGCCCGCTGCGTCCAGATCCCGGACGAAGCCGGGCTTGCCCGCTGGGAACGGATGCGCGCCCAGCAGATCGAGCGGATGCAGGCCCGGGCCGAAAAGGCCGCCGCTGAAGCCGCCGGAAAAGCATAAAAATCCCCGCCCTGTGCAGGAAAGGCCCCCGCAGTCTCGTAGTATAGGTGATAGGACAAAAAAAGCTCGTATTTTGTTCACGGGCGTGTCATAGAAACCGGATATACTAAAGAAAAATGAGAGGGAAGGAACACGCGGGATGGAAATGACGATGATAGGCTGGCTCCACCAGCTGGGAACGCTGGAATTCTGGGAGGCCCTGCTGGAAGGCTTTGGCGACCTTGGCCCCATTGCGCCCGTGATCCTTGCGATGGTGGAATCCTTTTTTCCACCGCTGCCGCTCATCGCCATTGTGGCGCTGAATGTTGCGGCCCACGGCGGGCTTCTGGGCTTTGTGTACAGCTGGGCCGGGGTGATGCTGGGCGGCACTGTGATGTTCCTGCTCTGGCGGCGTGTCGTCAAGCGTTTTTTCTGGAAATTTGCCCGCCGCTCGGCCAAGCTGCAAAAGGCGGAGCAATGGGTCAGCCGGTTCGACACAGCGTCCCTGTTCATGCTGTCGCTCCTGCCCTTTACGCCCTCGTCCTTTATGCACTTTGCCTTTGGCATCTCTGATTTTGACGAGAAGCGCTACCTTGTCACCATGCTGCTGGGCAAGGGCGTGATGGTGGCCATGATGGCCCTTTTCGGGCAGTCGCTGGTGTCTGCCATGAAGAACCCGTTCTACCTCGTGCTTGCCATCGCCATCTGGGCGGGAATGTACTTTGCCAGCAAGCACTTCTGTAAAAAGCACGAGATCGATTGAATCGGCGCAGAGCTGCCGCTGAAATGCCAGCGCCTGCGTTCTGCTTGACTTCTCCCCCCGGCCCGGCTATAATACAGATGTATCAGGAAAAATGCGTTTACCCGGGCAGAGTAGCGCAAAGGTGAGCTGGACAGAGAGAACGGGCCGTTGGCTGGGAGCCTGTTTGCAGCAGCGTGTGTGAAGTGCGCCCGGACAGCACGCCGCGGGAAACCTGTTGGGGAGTATCGCGGCGCGGCAGCCGCCGTTATCGGCTTTGAGCGACAAACAGAAGTGGAACCGCGATTTTGAAAACCGCCTTCGAAGTGATATGCGATATCATATTGCTTTGAGGGCTTTTGTTTTTTCAGGCAGATTCGCAGGAGCTGCCCTCTTTGCCAAGGGCTCCCCCATTAGGGGAGCTGGCGAGTGAAGCGAGACTGAGAGGTTCTGCTGCGGCTTTTGTTTGCCCTACAAGAAGGAGAGTTCTTATGCAGATTTTCAACACCCTGACCCGTCAGAAGGAAGAGTTTGTGCCGCAGGTGCCCGGCGAATACCGCATCTATGTCTGCGGCCCCACCGTTTACAACTATATCCACATCGGCAACGCCCGCCCGCTGATCGTGTTCGATACCCTGCGCCGCTATCTGGAATACCGCGGCAACAAGGTTATCTATGTCTCCAACATCACCGATATTGATGACAAGCTCATCAAGAAGGGCCAGGAGGAGGGCACCTCCATGAAGGAAGTGGCCCAGCGCTTTGAGGCCGAGTACCTCAAGGATGCCGCCGGTCTGAACTGCAAAAAGCCCACCGTCCAGCCCCGTGCAACGGAGCACATCCAGCAGATCCTGGACATCGTCAAGGACCTGATCGATTCCGGCCACGCCTACGTTGCCAAGAACGGGGATGTCTACTTCCGCGTCAAGAGCGACCCGGAATACGGCAAGCTGAGCCACCTCAAGCTGGACGATCTGGAGAGCGGCAACCGCGAGCTGCGCAGCCAGATGGAGGATGACCTGAAGGAAGACCCCGCCGACTTCGCCGTCTGGAAGGCTGCCAAGCCCGGCGAGCCCGCCTGGGAAAGCCCCTATGGCATGGGCCGCCCCGGCTGGCATATCGAGTGCAGTGCCATGAGCCGCACCCATCTGGGCAGGACCATCGACCTGCACTGCGGCGGTCAGGATCTGATCTTCCCCCACCACGAGAACGAGATCGCCCAGAGCGAGTGCGCCAACGGCTGCGAGTTTGCCCACTACTGGATGCACAACGGCTTCATCAACGTGGATAACCAGAAGATGTCCAAGAGCCTGCACAACTTCTTCACCGTCCGCGATGTGGCAGACCTCTACGGCTACGAGCCCATCCGCTATTTCATGCTGACCGCAGGCTACCGGATGCCCCTGAACTACACCGTGGACCTCATCGAGAGCTGCAAGAACAGCCTGGAGCGCCTCTACACCTGCCGTGAGAACCTCGATTTTGCCCTGAGCAAGACCGCGTTCGGCACCGATGAGACCCTGACTGCCAAGGCAGACGAGGCCCGCGCCAAGTTCTGCAAGGCCATGGATGATGACCTGAACACCCCCGATGCGCTGGCTGCCGTGTTCGATCTGGTCAAGGAGATCAACACCCTGTCCGCTGCCTCCTCCAAGGCTGCGCTGGAGGCTGCCGCCAAGGCGTTCGATGAGATCACCGGTGTGCTGGGCCTGATGTACAACCGCAAGAAGGACGAGGTGCCCGCTGAGGTGACGGAGCTGGTGGAAAAGCGTGCCGCCGCCAAGAAGGCCAAGGACTGGGCCGCTGCGGATGCCATCCGTGCGCAGCTCACCGAGATGGGCTGGGCTGTCAAAGATACCGCCCAGGGCCCGCAACTGAGCAAAATTTAACTTGAATCCCGTTATTGACCTGTACGGTACAATGCGGTAAAATGAGGGTGCGGGAACACTGTGCTGTGTGTTCCACGCACCCTTATTTTTGCATGATACAAGAACCTATATAAAAGGAGGTCTTTGGCTGATGAAAATTAAACGGCTGATCTCATTGCTGCTGGCGGCAGTGTTCGCCCTGAGTGCGGCGGCCACACCGGCGCTGGCGGCTTCGGCGGGCAGCGCACTGCCTGACCTGACCACCGCAGGCGTGGGTGAGACCAACAGCGTTGTCTCGATCCGCCTGACCGCAGACGGGGATCTGACCTATGGCTCCCCCTTTACCCTGAGCGTCCAGACCACCCCGGCAGATACCCAGTATATCGGCGTGGTGATGGGCACCAGCGGCGAAGCGCAGGGCTATGTGACCCTGATCCTTTCGGGCAAGATCCGCACCCTGCTCAAGATGATCCCCCTGCCGAAAAAGATGTCGGCGAACCCTGAGCAGGAAGAGGAGTTCAACATCTACGCCTACATCAAGCAGCTGATCGACGGCAACGACGTGAGCGTGCTGCTGCGGGTGGCTGATGAAGTGGTCTCTGTGATGGATGTCCTGAAATTCTACATCCCCACGCTGAAGGATGTCTCCACCGGCATGAAGCTGTCGCTGGAGCTCATCCGCAAATATCTGCCCGAGGGCGTGTTCAGCCGCATCTATCTGGACGAGCAGCCTACGGAAGCCGGCAGCTATGTGGGCGGTGCCGTGGCGCTGGAATCCGGTGATGTGAACACCGCCGGCATGGCGTTCTTCCGCATCAAGCCCAAGAGTGCAGGGGTGCGTGTCTACTGGGCACAGGAGCTCCCCGCCAGCATGACTGCGGCGGAGGCCCAGAACTACAACGTCACCGCCGTGGTCGAAAGCGACGGCCAGGTGGTTGAGGGCGGCAAGGTGACCTACACCTATAAAAAGAAGAGCGGTCTCTTCGATTTCCTGGGCACGACCCAGAGCGGATTCCCCACCGAGCCCGGCGAGTATGTCCAGACGGCCAAAGCCGCCGGAAACTACTCCAGCAGCGAGATCAGCCGGACGATCGTGATCCAATAACTGAATCAGCAAAAAACCTCCCTGCCACGCCGGCAGGGAGGTTTTTGTTTGTTCTTACATCCTTATTGAAGCTTACATCCGGAACCGCCAGCCCCAGCCGCCGCCACAGCAGCAGTTGCACAGCAGGTTGAGCAGGATCATGCTCCAGCACCAGCGCATCAGGCCGCCGGGCTGGGCGTAGGTGGTCTGGGTGCGGTAGGTGCGGCCCGGGTCCTGCAGATTGCGCAGGTTCATCTGGTATTCAGTGTTGCCAGGCTCCATCTGGGCGGCGCGGCGGGCATCCTGCAGGGCATCGATGCTGTTGCCCAGGCCCTGATTGGCCAGCGAGGAGAGATAATACCACCGGGCGGTGCGCACGGTGATGCCGTCCAGCACGCGGCGGGCCTCAGGGTAGCGCTGGTTGACGATGAAGTTGCGGGCGGCCTGCATCTCAGGCGTGTCTGCACCGTTGTAGCCGGGGCCGCGCTGCTGCTGATAATTGCCGCCAAAGCCGAATCCGAACCCGAAGGGGTCATAACCGAAGCCAAAGTCTCCGAAATCCCCGTTGGAGTAACCGTTCTGCTGGTACCCCTGCTGATAGCCGCCGTAAGAGGGGCCGCTCTGCTGGCCGTAGGCACCGCCGTAGCCGCCGCCCATCTGGGGGCCGGTCTCGCCTTTGGTGATGGCATCGTATGCCGCCTGCACCTCCTTGAAGTGCTCTTCGGCGGTGGGGTCGTTGGGGTTCAGGTCAGGGTGCCAGCGCTTGCACTTGGCACGGTAAGCCTTTTTGATCTCGTCTTCGCTGGCACCGCGCTGGATGCCCAGAACCTCATAGGGGTCTCTCATCGGTCTACTTCCTCACGTCTCTATTACCATCTGTGCGGCCACTGTGCCGCACAAGCAATCTTTAGTGTACAGGACTGGAACGGAAAAATCAAGGAAAACCGCCGGGATCAGGCGGTTTTGTCCTTCTTTTTTGCATTTTTGCAGTGATATTTGAGCCACACGCCCGAATACAGGATGTTGCGCAGAAGGTCAACGTCCTCCACACAGGGCAGGCGCTCAAAGCTGCGGGCGCAGTTGGCCAGCAGCAGCTCAAAGATCTCCCGCATCTCTTCCTCGTACCCGGGCTCTCTGCTCAGGGTGCGCAGGGGATTGTATGCGCCCTTGCGCTCGTCCCGGGGCAGGTCGTCGTAGGCATCCAGCAGGTAGATGTACTTGCCCAGATTGAAGCCGATGCTGCGCAGCTCCGGCGACCAGTGGTCCTGCCGGTAATCGAACAGCTCAGCCATCAGTTCCCCAAAGCAGCCGGAAACGGCATCCAGATCCTCGCTGCCCTCGGCTTCGTACCGGGCCAGCCGATCCAGACAGGTGCGGATGGCGCTGCACTGGCGGGGCCAGCGGGCAGCGGCCTGCTGCGTGGGGGCAGCAAGCATCTTTTCAAAGCCCAGGCCCAGCAGGCTGTGGTCATCGTTCCACTTGTCTTGCGCGTTGTAGTAGTGCAGGGCCACGCTCAGGTCTGCACAGTAATCGGTGGGGCCGCTGGAACGCCACTCCACCTTCCGGATGGGGTGGATGGGGCAGTGGTCACAGCCTGTCGCACAGGCGCTTTCGCCCTCGTACAGGCTGCACAGCAGCAGATCCAGAAAGGTCAGGTCATAGCTCAGGGTCAGCCGCCCCCGGGTGCCGTGCAGCGCGCCGATACGGCGGCAGAGCCCGCAGTAGGCCGCGCGGTACCGCGCCTGTGCCTCCGGGCTGAGTGCGGCCTGATTCGGGATAACATATCCGAACATGGCTCAGCTCTTCTTGATGAACTGGGTGCCGCAGCGGGGGCAGGAGATCTGGATGCGGCCGCGTCCGCGGGGCACGCGCAGCTTCTGGCGGCACTGGGGGCAGCGGTAGTAGTGATAGACCTTGCGGTTGGCCCACTGCTCTTTCCAGCCCTTGAACTTGTTGTCCACCCGGTCCTTCAGGGTGTAGAACTTGTAGTTCTCCTCGGTGCGCTTGGAGATGTTCCGGCTGAAGGTGCGGTAGTAGCAGAAGATCAGCAGGGCCGCGCCCAGATAGGTGAACAGATTGACCCGGCTGATGATGGCGATGAGGAGCAGCGCCAGCGAGGCAATGCTCAGGAATTGGTTCAGGCCATCGGTGCCATAGCGGCCGATCATAAACTGACGAAGTTTCTCTCTCATAGATTTCCGGTCCTTTGTCCTCAAGAATAACCCTCTCAGCCACGCGGACGCATGGACAGAGAGGGCGTTTGATTGTTCACAACAATAGCATATCAGCCAACCATGATAAAACTTTGAACAGATTGCAAATCTACCATGAAAGGACGAAATTTAATTGGCATTCTCTGCACCGGAGCGCTTGCGCACGGTCAGGGCGGCCTCCACATCCAGCGCGCCCTCCATCCGGCAGTGCAGCACGGCACGGCCTGCTTCACCGGTGGTGGCAAGATAGGTGCCCGCCATGCCGCCCCGCAGGGGGACGATGGCCGGGCCCAGGATCTTTACCGGGCCTTCCACGTTGAGCTGAACGGCCTCGCCGCAGTAGGGCAGCAGGTTGCCGTTCTGGTCGATGGCCCGCAGGCTGACCGCCGCGCAGTCCCAGGTGGGGCCGTCGGTCAGGATGGGGTTGTGCACCACGCATTCCAGCCGCACCGACTGCACCGGCTCCTTGACCACGGTGCGGACGGTGCGCCCGTGCCAGACTGCCTCAAACCGGTAGACGCTGGACGGCCCGCCCAGCACGCCGATGTATTTGTAGTACATCCGGAGCAGGTCGTTTGCGCTCAGCCGCAGGGAGAGCATCCGCGCCCGGGAGAGAGGCGAAAGGTTCAGCGCGTCCCGGCGCATCTCGTTGAGGATGGCCGCCACCTGCGGGGCCGTGCTCTGGTCAAGGCCCTCATACTTTTCCAGCAGGGAGCCGACGAAATCCTGGATCTCGATGGGCGGGTGGGGCAGGGCGGCAAAGCGGCCCCGGCGGTCGGGGGTGAACTCGGCAATGAAATCGTTGCCCCGGTAGAGGCGGACGCTCTCGGCGTTGGTGAACACCCAGCAGGCCCCGGCAAAGCCGCCGGGGTGGTCGCCCAGCGCCATGCTGGAAGAGACCTCGAACACCACGTCCGAAGGGGAGCGGGGCGTTTTCTGGCTTGCGTAGACGGCGGCAGAGAGCTTCGGGTTGCGGAACAGATCCGTCACGCCGTGGTAGCAGATGCGGTCGCCGCTGCCGAACTCGCGGTGGGTATTGTAATCGGCCATGCACCAGCCAAGGGCACCGGCCACGCCCTGCTGGGCAATGGCATCGTTGAGGACGGCGGCGTGGCGCAGAGCCTGTGCCAGCCGGTGCGGCTCGTCGTCAAAGGCCTTGGCCGGGAACTGCTGGCCCCCGAACTCGCTGATGAGGTAGCCCTTGCGCAGGTCAGGCGTAACGGCAGACCGGGGCTCGCAGCCCGGGCCCCGGCCGGAGTAGGAGTAATCGTTGTAGGCGTAAACATCCTCGAGCAGCTGGCTCTTGCGGGCAATCCGCACGCCGCCGGTGGGGCGGGTGGGGTCCAGCCGATGGACGGCTTCGTTGGTGCGCTTGTAAAAGGCCTCGTTGTCGGAACTGCCGTTCACCCGCACGCCCCACAGGAACACGCTGGGGTGATTGCGGCACTGGCAGACCATCTCGCGGCAGTTCTGCAATGCCTGGGCCTGCCAGGCTTCATCCCCGATGTGCTGCCAGCCGGGCATCTCCACGAACACCAGCAGGCCCAGCTCATCGCAGGCATCCAGAAAAGCCGGGCTCTGGGGGTAGTGGCTGGTGCGCACTGCATTGCAGCCCAACTGCTTTTTCAACAATTGGGCATCCAGCTGTTGAATGCTGTCCGGCATAGCATAGCCCTGATAGGCGTAGCTTTGATGCCGGTTCAGGCCCCGCAGCTCCACCCGCTGGCCGTTCAGATAAAAGCCCCCGGCCACGAACTGGATGGTGCGGAAGCCGAACCGGGTGCTCTTTTCGTCCAGCACCCGGTCGGGCAGGCCGCTGGTGCCGGGCCGGATGAGCCGGACGGTCAGGGTATAGAGGAAGGGGTGCTCCACGCTCCAGGGGTGCACGCCGTTCAGGGTGCCCACAATGGGCAGGCTGAGCTCACCGCTGTACAGGGCTCTGCTCCCGGCGGGACTGCGGATCTCGGCCTGCAGGGTGCAGCCGATGGTCTCGCCCACCGTGGAGGAATAGATGCGGAAATCGCCCTCGGCCTGCGCCTCGATGAAGATGTCGCGCAGGTAGGCGGGCTCCTTCACGTCCAGACTGACGGCCCGGTAGATACCGCCGTAGGTCAGAAAATCGATCTGCCCGCCGAAGGGAGGAATGTTCAGGTCCTCCCGGCTGTCGCACCGGACAGCCACCACATTTTTTTGGCCCAGCAGCAGCGATTCGGTCAGGTCCACAGTAAAGGCGGTGTAGCCGCACCCGTGGTGGAACACCCGCCGCCCGTTGCAGAACACGGTGGCATCGTGGGCCACGGCTCCAAAGGTCAGCAGTACCGTGCGGCCCTGCCACTCTTTGGGCGCAAAAAACTCCCGTCGGTAGCCGGACACCCGCTGGTATTCGTTCTCGTTACAATAGTTGTAGGGCAGCGTTTTGACCGTGTGGGGCAAGCGCACCGGCTCCAGCTCCACCCCGGTGCATTCGGGGCGGACGATGGCGGGATCAAAGGTGGGGGCAAACAGCCAGCCGTCGTTCCAATCGTAGTGTTCCATAGCCTGTCTCCATCGCTCTGCACAAAAAAATTCTTACCCTTATGCTACCACAAAGTTGTGAACGAAAAAAGCACTCCGTCCCTTATTTTTTCCGTTTTTGCAGAAAAAGCTGTTAAAATCAAAAAAGCCCCCGCCGGGCAGGCGGGAGCGAGGGGAAACTCAGCGGATGAAATTGGTCATGGGGCGGCGGGGATTCTCGGGGTGAGTGATGCCGTTTGCTTTGCCCAGTTCGATGCACTTGAGCAGCCAGGCCATGTTCCGGCCCAGCTCCCGCATCACGGCGCAGCCCTCTTCATCCTCCAGCACCTGCTCGGGCTTGGAGCCGTGGACCATGGGCCAGTAGGAACCGCTGACCAGCGGCATGTGGAAGAACTCGGGGTACTTCACCAGCTGGTCCAGCGTGGTGGTGGTGCCGGCGCGGCGGGCCGAAGCGCAGATGGCAGCGGGCTTGTAGGCCAGATACTTGCCGCCCGCGTAGGCCAGACGGTCCATGAAGCTGGTCATGTTGCCGGAGGCGGACGCATAGTGGACAGGTGTGCCGAACACAAAGGCATCGGCGGTCTTGGCCTTTTCGATGGCCTCGTTGACCACGCCGCCGAACACGCAGCCCTTACCGGCGGCACAGCCGCCGCAGCCGATGCAGCCGCCCACCGGCTTTGTGCCGACGTTCAGGATCTCGGTCTCGATGCCGCTGGCATTCAGTTCCCCGGCGATCAGGGACAGGGCGGTATAGGTGCAGCCCTTCTCGTGGGGGCTGCCGTTGATGAGCAGGACTTTCATAAGCAGATACTCTCCTTTTTTGGCAAAACGCGCCGCACATGGGGCGCTTTGCCCTGATTTTAGCACAATTGCACCCTGAGTGCAACGCGTGCCCTTGACAAAGAGTTGCGTTTTGACGATAATATGGAGATACGAAAACACGAAACAGCTGCTGGCCGGGCAGGGGGCCCGGACAGCGGGAGAAGGAGGCAGATACATGCGCGTTATTGCAGGAGAAGCACGGGGCCGCAGGCTGGAAGCCCTGCCCGGCACCGAGATCACCCGCCCGACGATGGATCAGGTCAAGGAGGCCATGTTCAGCATCGTCCAGTTCGACCTGCCCGGTGCCCGGGTGCTCGACCTCTACGCAGGCAGCGGCCAGCTGGGCATCGAGGCCCTGAGCCGGGGTGCGGCCCGGTGCGTGTTCCTGGACGAGAACCGGGAGGCCGTGAACATCGTGATGAAGAACTGCAAGAACTGCGGCGTGTTTGACCGCAGCCGGGTCAACATCGGCGAGGCGGCACGGTATCTCTCCGCCTGCCATGAGCAGTTCGACATCGTGCTGCTGGACCCGCCCTTCCACACCGGCACTCTGGAAAAGATCCTGCCCGGCGTGGACAAATGCCTGGCTCCGGGCGGCATCGTGATCTGCGAGAGTGAGACCGGCCTGGTGCTGCCTGCCGAGGTGGGCGGCATAACCCTGAAAAAACAGTATAAATACGGCAAAGTCCTGCTGTGGAAGTATGGTAAGCCCCGGCAGAGCGCCGGAGAGGGAGATGCGGAATGAACGTAAACGAGCTTTTGGATACCATTGAGGATACGCTGGAGGAGAGCGCCGGAATGCCCCTTTCGGGCGGCAAGCGCATCGTGGATGTGGAGCAGATCCGGGATTATCTGGACGAGATCCGCCAGAACCTGCCTGTGGAGCTGCGGCAGGCCCAGTCCATTGTCAGCGACCGTGCCCAGCTCATCGAATCGGCCAACGCACAGGCGCAGGCCATTGTAAAAAAGGCCGAGGAGCGCGCCCGTGTGCTGGTGAGCGAGGCCGAGATCGTCAAGGCGGCCCAGCAGCGCGCCGGAGAGATCGTCTCCGCCGCCCAGACCGAGGCCCGCACTGTCCGCCAGACCGTGACCGACTACTGTGATAATATGCTCAAGACCACGGAAGAGACGATGGCGGAGAACGCCGCACAGGTCAAAAATGTCCGTGCAAACCTGCGCCAGAGCCCCCGGAAACAGCTCTGATGCGGGAATGTGAAATTTCCCGGTGAGAGCTTCCGGCCCCTGCAAGCAAAAACGACGGCTTGCAGGGGCTTTTTTTGGTACATTTTGAGAGAAAAAACAAAAGGGAAACTCTTGCAATCAGGGGCCTGTTTTGTTACAATAAAATTGTATCCTCAAGGCTGACCGGGCCACAAACTCCCGGCAGGCCGCAGGCCGCTTTCCCGGGCAGCAGCTCCGGGCAGAAAAGGGCGGCAGATGCAGGATCTTATCTGAGTTTTGAAAGGAGGCTGGGAACATGGACACAGAAAAAACAGCACAGCCCTTTGACCCGGCCTCGTTTGAGCATGTCCCGGTGCTGCTGAACGAGTGCCTGGACGGCCTGAAGATCGACCCAGCAGGCACCTATCTGGACGGCACGGCGGGCGGCGCGGGGCACTCCCGCCAGATCGCCCTGCGGCTGAACGGCGAGCAGGGCGGCAGGCTCATCTCGCTGGATCAGGACCCCGATGCCGTGCAGACGGCCCGGGCCCGGCTGGCGGGCCTGCCTGCCACCGTGGTGCAGATCAACTTCCGCTATGCCGGACAAGCTCTGGAGCAGCTGGGCATTGAAACGATCAACGGCGCGCTGCTCGATCTGGGGGTGTCCAGCCATCAGCTGGATGACGCGGCCCGGGGCTTTTCCTACCGGGCAGATGCCCCGCTGGACATGCGGATGAGCCAGGAGGGTGAGACGGCCGCCGATCTCGTGAACAGCGAGAGCCGGGAGGAGCTGGCCCGCATCCTGCGGGATTACGGCGAGGAGCCCTTCGCCTGGCAGATCGCGGGCAGGATCGTGGAAGCCCGGGAAACTGCCCCCATTGAAACGACATTGCAGCTGGCGGATATCGTGGCCAGCGCCATGCCCCCGGCGGAGCGCCGGAAGAACAAAAACCCCTCCCGCCGCACCTTCCAGGCGCTGCGCATTGCGGTAAACCATGAGCTGGACGCGCTGGAAGAGGGGCTGGACACCATTTTTGCGCATCTCGCACCGGGTGGAAGACTTTGCGTGATCACCTTCCACTCGCTGGAGGACCGGCTGGTCAAGAACAAGTTCCGCCGCTGGTCCACCGCCTGCACCTGCCCGCCGGAGTTCCCGGTGTGCGTCTGCGGCGGCAAAGCCAAGGCAAAGCTGATCACACGCAAACCCATTGAAGCCAACACGCAGGAGCTGGAAGAGAACCGGCGCAGCCGCTCGGCCCACCTGCGGGTTTTGGAAAAGATCTGAGGGCGGCACAGCCCCGGAGATGTGGGGAGGAGGTCGCCGTGGGGGGGGCGGCGGGCGGGAGGGCGGGGGGTCGGCGGAGGAGAGCGGCGGAGGGGG
>ENA-ORKM01000015-ORKM01000015.1-human-gut-metagenome-genome-assembly--contig:-NODE-15-length-50472-cov-13.1685_pt1 | contig 50472 bp, 48 predicted proteins | sample MGYA00243059_ERZ508807 | MGnify/ENA primary metagenome ERZ508807 (study PRJEB26277, sample SAMN04329813) | human gut metagenome | biome: human-associated habitat | host: Homo sapiens | place: USA... | reverse complement strand
GTTATCCGCTTCTGTCCAAGGGCGAAGTCAGATGGCAGAATAAATAATACGAAAATGCACGGAGAAAGCATAACGCAGAACAACAGGAGGAAAGAACATGAAAGAAGTTAAAACACCGAAAAAACCACTGGCATATTATTATGGGATTGTGTTAATAGTGCTGATAGTATTTAATCTGGTTGTCACACCAATCCTTATGAAGCATCAGGTAAAGGAAACGGATTATGGAACTTTTATGAGCATGATCGAGAAGAAGAATATCGGTGAAGTAGAAGTTAAGGACAATCAGATCATCTTTACAGATAAAGATCAAAAAAATATTTATAAAACAGGTCTGATGAACGATCCGAACCTGACGGACAGGCTATATGAATGTGGAGCAGTATTCGCAAAAGATATCGATAAGCAGATGTCACCGATCATCAGCTTCCTGCTGACCGGGATTTTGCCATTGATCCTTTTTATCGCACTGGGAAATTATATGGCAAAGAAACTGATGGAGCATGCTGGAGGAAAAAATTCGATGGCTTTTGGAATGGGAAAAAGCAATGCGAAGATTTATGTGCAATCCAGTGAGGGAATCCGTTTTTCAGACGTTGCAGGAGAAGATGAGGCGAAAGAAAACCTTTCAGAGATCGTTGATTATCTTCACAATCCGAAGAAGTATACCGATGTAGGTGCGTCTATGCCAAAAGGTGTCCTCCTTGTAGGACCTCCGGGAACCGGCAAAACAATGCTTGCAAAAGCAGTGGCGGGTGAATCAAATGTACCATTTTTCTCAATGTCCGGTTCAGAATTCGTTGAGATGTTTGTCGGTATGGGAGCTTCCAAGGTTCGAGATCTTTTCAGACAGGCAAAGGAAAAGGCACCATGTATCGTGTTTATTGATGAAATTGATGCCATTGGTAAAAAGCGTGACGGACAAATGGGCGGAAATGATGAGAGGGAGCAGACCTTAAACCAGCTTCTTACAGAGATGGATGGATTTGAAGGAAATAATGGTGTCATCATTCTTGCTGCAACGAACCGTCCGGAGTCGTTAGATCCGGCACTTACACGTCCGGGACGTTTTGACAGGCGTGTGCCGGTTGAACTGCCGGATCTTGCAGGCCGTGAAGCAATTTTAAAGGTTCATGCAAAGAAGATAAAAGCATCTGATGATGTTGACCTGCATACGATTGCACGTATGGCATCCGGTGCATCCGGTGCGGAGCTTGCCAATATTATAAATGAAGCAGCATTACGTGCTGTCCGTAGTGGAAGGACCGTTGTAAATGAATCTGATCTCGAAGAAAGTATAGAAGTGGTTATTGCAGGATATCAGAAGAAGAATGCGGTTCTTTCAGATCAAGAGAAGAAGGTTGTTGCATATCATGAGGTAGGACACGCTCTGGTAGCTGCATTGCAGAGTCATTCAGCACCGGTCCAGAAGATTACGATCATCCCGCGTACCTCAGGTGCACTCGGCTACACTATGCAGGTTGAGCAGGGTGATAAATATCTGATGACGAAAAAAGAACTTGAGAATAAGATTGCTACATTTACAGGCGGACGTGCGGCAGAGGAGATCGTATTTGGTGAGATCACGACCGGAGCCTCCAATGATATCGAACAGGCAACAAAAATTGCAAGAGCGATGATCACCCGCTATGGCATGACAGATGAATTCGACATGGTGGCAATGGAAAACGTGACCAACCAGTATCTTGGCGGCGATACGTCTCTTTCCTGTTCAGCAGATACCCAGAAGGAAATTGATGAAAAAGTCGTGCAGCTCGTAAAAGCAGAGCATGAAAAAGCAAGAAAAATCCTTGCTGAAAACAGGGAAAAACTGGACGAACTGGCTATGTACCTGTATGAGAAGGAAACAATTACAGGTGACGAATTTATGGATATTTTAGACAGAAAATAATGTAGTTAATTAGATAACCAATTCCACCCAAATATGATGAACAATTTTGGAATGAATTGTATTCATTTTTACAGAAACATTCTAACGAAGAGTATATTCTCATAGGAGATTTTAATACTATCAATAATAGAAACATGGAAGAGTTTAGAAAGATATTATATAATGCATATGATATTTGGTATCAAAAAGGAAACAGAGAACCTTTATCATGTATGCAGAGCCTTTTATCTCATCTGCTTTAGCTTTAGCTGCTTTCACAATAGCAAGTTCAGGATCATCCTTTTTAGGACGACCCTTGCTACATGGATTATCTTTTTTGACCTGCTTATATTCGCTGTAGGCATCATGCCAGATATCTTTTCTGACTTCATCGAGAGCTGTCATAGCCCACTCGATTACGTGAAAGGAATCAACACAATGGGCGCAGTCAGGAGTGTATTCATTTACACACTCTGTGATCCATTTGGCACCATCACCTGTAACAACCTTGATGCTGGATAGCTGCTCTGGAGTAAGCTGTTTATAAAACTTTTCAAGAACGGATTTGCCATGGTCTTCCGATGCCCATACCACTGTGTTGGTATCGTGATTAACGATTACTGTAATGTACTTGTGACCCTTTTTGTAACTGGTTTCGTCAATGCCGATATTAACCAGACTATCAAGTCTTCTTGAGTGCTCCGGTTCTAAATCGTGAAGAGCACGATTGACACAGCGGCCTACAGTTTCCCAGTCCACTCTCATGAAGTATGATGTGGTACTTCTTGGAAGATAGGATGCAAACCATGCAACGGTAAGGTCGAAATCCTTGGTAAATCTACTACCTGGATATGCCCATGGAACTTCGGCAACATATAACCCCATGTTCAAGGCAGATGATACGATGCGTCTGGTATTCAACTTCGACCAGAATACCACCCCAGTCCAGTCCCCTCCAAGTGGTTGGTCTGCTGGAATGTTTGTCATAAGCAGGACATGACTTGTGACAGAAAGGGCAGTCATTCTCATGCCATTTATTAGGTCTGGCTTTGATACGGATGTGTTTCACGCCATCCTCATCAGAGTAAAGATTAAAATTTTCTATCAAGAGAATAAAGTATTGACAAAATTTTGTGGGGTGGGGTAGAATGATGGTAAAAAATTCCAAAACATAACGCATTGGTGCTTTTCGCAGAAAGAAGAAAAATAAACATGAAAAAGAGAAAGAACTTGGGAAAAAAGTTAGTAACAATGTTAGTGTCTGTAGGCTTTTTTGCAGTTTTGATTACAGCCTTGAATTTAATGGCATTACAAGCTATTCGAGGAAAGAATGATGTGCTTATAGAACAGTTTGAACAATATGAAGAAGCAGTGGAAAATAATGATACCGCGGTTTTTGAAACAGCAAAAGGAGAAGTGGCAGAAGCCATCAGACATATCAACTACAGAATAAATGGAAGCATCATTTTTGATCTTGCACTTGTGGTAGCTGATATTATTGTAATCGTACTTCTTTCGATTGTTATTAATAAGTCCATTGTTCGTCCAGCAAAAAGAGCAAAGAATGATTTGGATGATATCATTTTAGGTATAGAATCAGGACAGGGTAATCTTACGTTAAGAGTATTTGATGAAACCAGTGATGAAATTGGTCAGCTTGCAAATGGTGTCAACCATTTTATTGAAACATTACAAAATCTTATGGTAAAGATTCAGAGTGTATCAAAAGATATGAAAGAATCTTCCTATCTTGTACAAAATGAGGCGGAATCTTCAAATATGAGTGCATCCAATGTGAGTGCAACATCAGAAGAACTTGCAGCATCCATGGAAGAGGTATCTGCTTCTCTATATGATTTAGCCCAAGGATGTAATAATCTGCTAAAGAAAATGGAAGGCATGAATGAGGATGCTAAGAACTCTGCAATGAAGATGCATGAAGTGAAGCTTACTGCAGAAAATAGCTATAAAGAAGCGATTGCATCAAAAGAAAAAACAGTAGAAACATTTGATGGCATTCAAAAGGATGTCGCGGAGGCAGTAGAAGCATCTAAGTCTGTAAATGAAATTGCAAAACTTACAGAAAATATCTTAAATATCGCAGCACAGACAAATCTTCTAGCACTTAATGCATCGATTGAAGCAGCAAGAGCAGGGGAAGCAGGCAGGGGCTTTGCCGTTGTTGCAGATGAAATCAGACAGCTTGCAGATAGTTCACGTGAGACAGCAAACAATATTCAGGAAATCAGTGGAAAAGTTATTGAGGCAGTAAACAATCTGTCTGGAAATGCAACAGAAATGATTCGTTTTGTAGATGAAAAGGTAGCACTTGATTATGACAACTTTGTAAAAATTATTGGAAATTATGATGCTGATTCTGAACAGGCAAGTAATACATTTAACGAGTTTGCAGTTAAGTCAAAAGATAGCTTAGGTACAATGAATGATATGAATGAAGGTATCAATAACATTTCTATAGCGATTGAAGAATCTGCAAAAGGTGTTACAAACGTAGCACAAGAGATATCACAACTTGTAACAGCAATTTCAGCAATTACAGTGCAGGCGGACGAAAATAAGAACCTTTCGGAAGATTTATCGGATGAAGTAGCAAAATTTGAAAAAGTTTAACCAACAGATTTTTATTATGAGAAAAACTGTATTAGGCAAATAACCCGCACTAACTAAAAATGAATGCCAGAATAAGCACAAAGGCATAGCCCCATTACGGGTTCTATGCTTTTGCGTTTTCCGGAAGCAGCATCCGGTCGTCGATATAGTAATCACAGGAAATCTTCCGGCTGTTGTGTCCATAGAATTCTATGATTTCCGGAAGATTGTCATTAATTGCATCAAATTCAAGATTCTGTTCCCGGCACCATTCGACAGCATTCGACAGAGCTTCACCTGCGCGGCAGGTCCAGAGAATTAGTTTGTTGCCATTGCGTTTCCATTCCTGGAGATATTCGATCAGTGCCTGGTTTGGCTGACCAAGCTCCGGCCATTTGCTGTAGCAGAGAGTGCCATCAAAATCAACAGCGATTGTCTGGAAATCTAACATTTTTTTATTATTCATTCAGATCATCTCCTTTAGAGGGAGTCTGCTGAACACCAGGATGATAGCAGAACAGGCTTGTTACCGGTTTGTGAAAAAAATCTGCAATTCTCATGGCGTATAGCAGAGAAGGAATATGCTGTTTTGACTCGATATTGGCAATAGTTTTCAGGCTGATGCCGGTTGCTGATGCAAGTTCTTTCTGGGTAATGCCAAGATCTGCCCTCGCTTCAACAAGTCTGCAGGTAATTGTGTCTGTCATGGTGTTTATGTCTATATCCATATCAGTATTCATATATATGCACCTCCAAATTCAGAATTGTTCAGGTCTGTTCCGCTATAATAATCCTACAGTTTTAAGTGTCCCCAAAAAAGGACTTATGAAAGAACACGACCGAATATTTTGAAAGAACTGTTTTCTGTAACCGGAATCGGATCATATTTTTTGTTGAGTGATATGAGGTAGGTTCCGAGTCTGTTATTCTGAAATTTCTTCACATATGCATTTCCATCAAGATAGAAGATGCCTATTTCGCCATCATCAAGGCAGGCTGTCTGCTCAATCCAGATGAGATCCTTATTATGATATCTAGGCTCCATACTGTCACCATCTACATATACACCGAAGGTTGCGACTTCCGGAATATCAGGAGAGGAAATCATCTCATATTCATCGCTGTCGAGGAAAGAGCCGGTACCAGCGGAAACGGTATTGTAAAATACTTTTCTTTCCCTGATCACATGGATAGGAATGATCTCTGCCGGTTTATAGTTGCCGGTGCTTTCCAGATCTCTGATATATTCAAGCACCTTGTTCATTCCATTTTCATTCAGGTTCCGGAATGGATTAAGAGGACTCTGGCCAACAAACTCTGTATAGATATCGTATATTTCAAGAATTTCACATAAGGCGAGAAACTGTCTGGCATTTGGTGTTGCTGTGCCAAGCTCCCAGGCACTGATTGAATTCTGCTTTACATAGATGTCATAGTTTTCCAGTTCTTTTGCAAGCTGGCTCTGGTTCAGCTTATGTTCTTTTCTGTATTTAGCAATGGTCTTTCCTAAATCTTTCATAGTATTATGCCTTTCTAAGTAATCATATCAGGTATGATCTCCCTATTGGGATATATCAAGATTAGCATAAGAATCCCTAAAAATCAATACACAATATCAACTACATTGATAATATGCAATAAATTACCATTGAATAGCAATATAAAAAGTATTATATTATGCCATGTAGACGGATGTCATATCATCCGGCAGTAGGAAAGAAGGTGATTCAGTGAACCGGACAATACTGCATAGTGATTGTAACTGTTTTTATGCATCAGTAGAGCTTCTGCATCATCCGGAGCTTCGGGGAAAGCCTGTAGCAGTAGGAGGTGATCCTGAGGCGAGACATGGAATTGTGCTGACCGCTGATTATACGGCCAAGAGATATGGTGTAAAAACCGGAATGGCATTATGGCAGGCAAAACAGGTATGCCCGGACATAACATTTCTTCCCCCAAGAATGGATCTGTATCTCAGATTTTCCAAAATGGCACAGGAAATTTATGCTGACTATACAGATAAGAGGGAACCATACGGAATTGATGAGTCCTGGCTGGACGTGACAGACAGTGCAACTCTCAAGGGAGATGGATTTCACATTGCACAGGAAATAAGCAGCAGGATGAAAAAAGAACTTGGCATTACGGTGAGCGTGGGTGTGTCGTTCAACAAGATTTTTGCAAAACTTGGTTCGGATTACAAGAAACCGGATGCCATTACTACTATGTATGAGGATGAGTTTCAGAGAAAAGCCTGGTGTCTTCCAGTTTCTGATCTGTTATATGTGGGAAATGCAACGAATAAAAAGTTATATAGCATGGGAATCCGGACTATCGGAGATCTGGCAAAATCTGATGAAACCCTGCTAGTCAGAAAACTTGGCAAGATGGGAAGTATTCTGTGGGCTTTTGCTAATGGATATGATGAATCTCCGGTAAAGCTGGAAAACACATCAGCTCCGGTCAAGTCCGTAGGCAACAGTACAACAACACCCAGGGATATGGAAACAGATGAAGATGTCAGGATTGTGTTATACATTCTGGCAGAAAGTGTAGCGGCAAGACTCCGGGAGAATGGTTTCCGGTGCCGGACTGTTGAGATCAGTGTCCGTGACAAAGAACTGTTCCATATGTGGCTGCTAAGAGAGTTACTTAACAATTGTATTGCTCATTCTGAATATACCTTGGGTGGAAGAATTTATTTGAATGAATTTGAAGATAAAATTATTCTTACAAATCCAGGCTCTTTTTTGCCAGGAAAAATAGAAAAGGTGCTGGATCCCGGATATAATCCGCCTTTTTATAGAAATCAGCTTTTAGCAGAGACAATGGTAAAACTCAATATGATTGATTCGCAATCTATTGGAATTAGAAGAGTATTCCGGATTCAAAGAGATCGATATTTTCCTCTACCAGATTATGATTTATCCAACAGACAGCAGGTTAAAGTTTGCGTGTATGGAAAGGTGTTGGATGAGAACTACTCTCAGATACTGTTTGCTAATCCTGATTTTGATCTGGAGACCGTGTTCTTGATTGACTGTGTTCAGAAGCGCATAAAAATTGATAAAGAAGCGGTTAAACATTTGAGAAAATTAAAAGTAATAGAAGGAATGTCACCAAATATATTTTTATCTGCATCTGTATCAGAGACCATCGGTGAACAGAGTCAATATGTAAAAAATAAGGCATTTAATGACCAGTATTATAGAGATCTTATTGTAAAGTATCTGGAACAATACGGTTTTGCCAAAAAAAGAGATGTTAGAGAACTGCTGTGGGATAAACTGCCAGAAGTAATGGATGATAAGCAAAAAGAGAGTAAAGTAAAGAATCTTTTAGCTAAGATGAGAAGAATGGGAATAATCACAACAGATTCTGAGAACCAACAGAAGTCATCTTGGATACTTGTTAAGGATTTAAACAAGTAAGAAGCAAATTTTATCCAAGATTTATCCAAGCTGATGCGAAAAAACCTTTAAAATCAAGGCTTTTCTTGGATAAATTGAAATGACCAAAGTTAAAAAACAAGGTTTAACCAAGAAGATTGACTTTGTAATATGTTGATATTTGGTCAAAAATCCTGAAGTATACAAACAAAAAGCAGAAAAAGAGAATTGCTAATACACAGGACATTTTCAATTACCATAAAAATGATAAAAGAGAGGCAGTGGAAATCCATTGCCTCATTTCAGTATACGACAAGAAGAATTCTACGGTCCGTATTCTGAAAACACCAAAGACAGAAAGCAGTGTGCGTAAAATATTCTTACCGAAGAGTGTCGCTAATATGCTATGTCATGAGCTTTGTATCTGCATCTGCTAAAAAAGAAATACATGAAACCAACTCCGACTTTTGATGCATTTTCATTAGAAAGCCCGGAAAACGAAGAATTTGCTGAAAAACATTCCAAAGTAGGTGGAGTAAAAGCAGATGAACAGATTATAAAACTTTTGAATCCGACAGAATTCATCGGAGAATGTGATACGACAAAAAACTGGAGAATCCGTCATGGAGCTTTTGACAGAGATACTTCGATTGCGATTCCTGTAATATTGGCAACAATGTTAAAGAACAAAGGTTATGAAGTGGATTTTTCATTGCCGTGGGGATTACCGCATAGCGGAGATTATGATCTGGAAGAATTGTTTGCATGGATCGATAAGCTTGCTAAATAATGGAACAGCCGAATTACGTGTTACAGTTTAAAGAAGGCAGCTATGTGCTAAAGCATGAATCAATATTAAGAAATAATGAAAATGAATAATACGATAAGGTGATTTATAAAGGACGTATGTCAAAAATATTGTTGACATATGCCCTTTATAGGACTACCATATAAGAAAATCGAGAAAGGAGCAGTTTATGCCGAGACCACTAAAATGCAGAAAAGTATGCCATTTCCCGAATGTTTTAGAATTTCTTCCGGCAGATGGTACTGAGAAAAGCACACCTATTGTTTTGACCGTGGATGAGTATGAAACCATCCGTCTTTTGGATAAGAAAGGTTATAGTCAGGAGCAGTGCGCAGCATCTATGCAAGTCGCAAGAACAACGGTTCAACGTATTTACGAGATTGCCAGGAAGAAAATAGCAGATGCTCTCATTGATGGACATCCGCTCAGAATTGAAGGTGGAGATTTCAGAATCTGTGATGGTCAGAGCAGTAACTGCAGCTTTGGAGGATGTTACAAACAGGAAATTTACAAGAAATATGCAGCAGAAAAAGGAGAAGGTATCATGAGAATAGCAGTAACATATGAAAATGGACAGATTTTCCAGCACTTTGGACACACAGAGGCATTTAAGATCTACGATGTAGAGGAAGGAAAAGTAGTACATTCAGAAGTAGTAGATACGAATGGAAGCGGACATGGTGCATTGGCAGGAGTTCTTAATGCATTAAATGCCGATGTTTTGATCTGTGGCGGAATCGGAGGAGGTGCTCAGATTGCGTTAGCGGCAGCAGGCATTAAGCTTTTTGGCGGAGTTTCAGGAGATGCGGATAAAGCAGTAGAAGCTTTTATCAATGATACGCTTGATTATAATCCGGATGTGAAGTGTTCTCACCATGAGCATAATCATGGGGAAGGACATACATGTGGTGAGCATGGATGCGGAAGCCATAGCTGTCATTAAGAAAAATATATAAATACGCCAGTGAAATAATACAGATTGGTGCAGTTCCCTTAGATGAAGGATTCAACAGAAAACGAGGTATTAAAGATGATAAAAATTATATCAGACAGTACATGTGATCTGTCACAGGAAGTTTTAGAAAGATACGATATAGATATTATTCCGCTTCATATTGTAAAAGGAGATGAAGAACTGGAGGACGGACCGCAGATAGACATTCATGCGTTGTATGAGTGGGCTGATAAAAATAAGACTACACCAAAGACTTCAGCTCCATCTATAGAAACAGCAATGAATGTAATGCGGCCATATATTGATGAAGGCAGGGAAATCATATGCTTTTCCATATCAAGTGAGATGTCGACATCATTCAACGTGATCAGAATGGCGGCAGAAGAACTTGATGCAGAAGATAAAGTTACGGTGATAGATTCAAGAAATCTGTCCACAGGAATAGGCCTGCTTGTTGTTGAGGCGGCAGTTATGGCAGCGGATGGTAAATCCCGTGAGGAGATAAAAGCCGGAATTGATGAATTGATCCCGAAGGTAAGAGCGAGCTTTGTTGTAGATACACTTGTGTACCTTTACAGAGGTGGCAGATGCAATGCGGTTTCTGCGCTTATAGGAGGAGCATTGGCACTTCATCCCATGATCGTTGTAAAGGATGGTAAAATGGATGCAAGCAGGAAATATAGAGGTAAGATCGGTAAAGTCATAAAGAATTATGCAAAAGATCTGGAAGAGGACCTGAAAAACGCAATACCGGATCGGGTATTTATTACACATTCGGAATGTGATGCTAAGACAGTTGAAGAGGTAAGAGATTACATAGCCTCTCTTGGCATTTTTAAGGAAATAATAGAGACAAGAGCAGGTGGTGTGATTTCATCACATTGTGGGCCTGGCACACTCGGAGTGTTATTTATTGCAAAATAATGGAGTTCCATATAGTAAGTGCTTTGAAGCCGCTCGGAAAATATAAACATTTTATAAATTATTAGCACTCCCTATTGACGAGTGCTAATAATAGGTGTATAACATAGTCAAGAACAAAGGAAAGGAACAAAAAGCAAAGGCTTTGAGTTCTTGAAACATCCCGGTTCCAAAGAAACAGGTTGACACAGATTTTATAGATTAAGAAGGAGAGATGACTTATGTTGATGCCTAGTATTTTTGGAGAAAACTTATTTAACGATGATTGGATGGATTTTTCATTTCCTGATGTTGACAAGGAGCTTTATGGTAAACATGCAAAGAACGTTATGAAGACTGATGTCAAGGAAACAGACAATAGCTACGAAGTAGATATAGATCTTCCGGGATTCAAGAAGGATGAGATTGAGGCTAAGCTGGAGAATGGTTACTTAACTATCAGCGCAGCTAAAGGACTTGACAAGGAAGAAAAGGAAGAAAAGGATGGCAAGTATATCCGCAAGGAGCGCTATTCCGGTGCTATGAGCAGGTCTTTCTATGTAGGTGATGAGCTGAAACAGGAAGATATCAAGGCAAAGTATGAGGACGGTATTCTTAAACTTTCAGTTCCGAAGAAGGAGCAAAAGAAAGTTGAGACCACAAAGCATATTGCTATTGAAGGATAAAGGTTACTGTTCAGACGCAAGCTTGACACTGCGCTGTCAAGCTATGCGCCATAGTGTTAATTATTGAGTGATTACAGCCCCTGCCTCGTAGAGGCATTTTAAATGGGCTGTAATCGTTGCTGGTCACACTGTTAGGTGTGAACAGTAACGGATAAAGTCACAGGACAGTAATAATAATTGTAATTTGCTTTTTAATCCGCTATACTATAGCTTAGTATAGCGGATTGAGGAAAAGATAATGTCAAAAGATGAATATCTAATTACAGATGCCCCGTTAAAGGCGCTGACAGTTTTTGCAATGCCTATGATTTTGGGCAGCTTTTTTCAACAAGTATATAATATGGCTGATTCAATCATCGTTGGCCAGTTTGTAGGCTCCTCTGCACTTGCGGCAGTTGGAGCCTGTGCTGCGCTTACGAATGTGTTCATCTGTATAGCACTGGGAGCCGGTGTAGGAGCCGGTGTACTTGTGAGCCGTTATTTCGGCGCCAGGGATTACGGCAAAATGAAAACAATAGTATCAACATCACTGATTAGTTTTCTGGTTTTAAGCGTACTTCTGGGTGTCTTTGGCTTTTTCTTTTCACATTCAATGATGAGCTTGCTACAGACACCTGCAGATATACTGGATGAGGCAGTGCTGTATCTTAGGGTTTATTTTGTGGGATTTCCGTTTCTGTTTATGTATAACATACTTTCAACGATGTTTACATCGATTGGCGAGTCAAGGATTCCGTTGGGGCTTTTGATATTTTCCTCTGTGTTAAATATATTTATGGATCTTTGGATGGTGGCAGGCCTGGACCTGGGAGTGTTCGGTGCAGCACTTGCAACTCTAATTGCTCAGGGAATATCTGCAGTGTTTTCACTTTTGATTTTCTTTAGCCGTATGCGCCGGTATAAAAGTCGCTTTGAATGGTTTGACAGGCATGAGCTTCATTCTATGCTTCGGATTGCTGTGCCTTCGGTTCTCCAGCAGTCTACGGTGTCAATTGGCATGATGATAGTACAGGCAGTTGTGAATCCGTTCGGTACACAGGCGCTTGCAGGATATTCGGCAACGATGAGGGTAGAGAATGTATTTTCACTGATATTTGTATCCATTGGAAATGCAGTTTCACCGTTTGTTTCCCAGAATCTCGGAGCAAAGAAGACAGAACGTATCAAAAAAGGCTATCACGCTGCGCTGGTGTTAGACCTGTGTTTTGCAGTGCTTGCTTTTATAGTAATTGAAACACTGCATACTCAGATTTCCTCATTATTCCTGGGCAAAGACGGAACAGCCCTGGCATATCAGGTATCAGGGGATTATATGAGATGGCTTGGCTTCTTTTTCATTTTCATGGGTATCAAGATGGCCACCGATGGTGTGCTTCGTGGACTTGGCATCATGTGTCCGTTTCTTGCTGCAAATATGGTAAACCTGGCAATCCGTCTCTCGGTTGCCTTAATCTGCGCGCCGCGTTTCGGTATTGCATTTGTCTGGCTTGCTGTACCGGCCGGCTGGCTTGCCAATTTCCTGATTTCCTATGTGGCTCTCAGAAAATCCTGGCCGGCGGAATAGAAGGTACTATAATTCAAGCTCCAGATAAATCTTATCCCTCTCATCCTGCACTGTTTTGCCGGCAGCAGTCTTTACAATACGATATGTCTGCGTCCTGCTTATAGGCTGGTATCTGCAGGTGTTCTTGGTAAAAATAAATTCATGATGTTTGAAATTGTAAACGTTGTCCCACTTTAATCCAAGCAGGTCACTAATTCTTAGTGCTGTGTTTAATCCCATCACAATTAAACAGTAATTGCGGCTGTTTGAACGGATGTCCTTATAGTACATCCTGAAAGCCGTGAGTTCGTCCTTGTTTCGGATTGGCTGTGTAGTTCCCATTGAATACTCCTTTATAGTAGAAAATGTTATCCGGCACGTACAATATGGCAGACTTTCACCCTCAGAATATCCAAAATCAACAACACAACAATGGTAAGTTCAAAATAGAAAAAATGAAACATTTTGTTTATAAAAGGGTAAGAAAGTAAACACAGCATTTTCACAATTGTCCTGTATACTGACATCATAAACAAAAGAAATACTCATATTAATCTTTTTTTCATATTTTTAGCCGGTGCACTCCACATGTACCGGCTTCCTCTTTATAGTTGGAAGGTTAAAAGTGCCTATATAAGTAATGAAAAATCAGTTGTTTTCGTAAAGTTCCTCGCCTATAATGATATTAAGGCAGAGAGCCTTTCAGTCGATGAATCTAAAGAAATGAAGCCGGAAAATGCTGGTATCTAATATTCCAATCAGTCAGGAATTTAGAGAGGATGTGAGAATTATGTGTAATCTGAGTACAGGAATTGAAGAAAGAGCTACTGAAAAGACAAGCGAAAAGTTTATTCTGAATATGTATAAAAAGGGTTATACATTGGATCAGATCGCAGATGTAGCTGAAACAGGTGTTGATGAAGTTGAGGCAATTATTAAGAAGAAAGAGCCTGCAATGGTGTAACTATCATTAGCAAAAATAAAACGTAAATTCTTGCATAACTCCATAGTATATGTTACGATTTTACTGTTGTTAAGACGAATCTAAAGGATGATGCTTGCACGCATCATCCTTTTTAAATACAGGAGTAGTAAATGGATATCAAAATACAGGAAAGAGCGCCGATTTATGAGGCTCTTGAGGAGTTTAAGAAGAAGAGAGTGGTGCCGTTTGATGTGCCGGGACACAAGAGAGGCAGGGGAAATCCTGAGCTGGTGCATCTGCTCGGAGAAAAGTGTGTAGGGCTTGATGTCAATTCAATGAAGCCGCTTGACAATTTGTGCCATCCGGTTTCGGTAATCAGAGAGGCGGAGGAGCTTGCGGCGGATGCCTTTGGAGCGGCAAATGCTTTTCTTATGGTAGGAGGCACCACCTCTGCGGTGCAGGCCATGATTTTGTCCACTTGCAAGGCAGGAGACAAGATTATACTTCCTAGAAATGTTCATAAAAGCGCTCTTAATGCACTCGTGCTCTGCGGAGCGATACCGGTTTATGTCAATCCGCAGACGAATGCGAAGCTTGGTATTTCGCTTGGAATGGAGATTGACCAGGTGGCGAGGGCTATCGAGGAAAATCCGGATGCAAAGGCTGTGCTTGTAAACAATCCGACGTATTACGGAATCTGTTCTGACCTTAAGTCGATAGTTGCGCTGGCTCATTCGAAGGGAATCAAGGTGCTCACGGATGAGGCACATGGTACACATCTTTATTTTGGAAAGGGGCTTCCGATATCAGGAATGGCAGCCGGGGCAGACATGTCTGCGGTATCGATGCACAAATCGGGAGGAAGCCTGACACAGAGCTCGATTCTGCTCACCGGAAGGGATGTGAATGCTGATTATGTGAGGCAGATTATCAACCTCACACAGACCACGAGCGCATCGTATCTGCTATTGTCAAGCCTTGATATATCAAGAAGAAATCTGGCACTCAGAGGCGAGGAATCCTTTGCCAAGGTGGCACAGATGTCGGAGTATGCAAGGCAGGAGATTAATTCCATAGGCGGCTATTATGCGTATGGGCGTGACCTTGTAAACGGCTCAAGCATATATGATTATGATGTGACAAAGCTGTCCATCTATACGCTCGATATAGGGCTTGCCGGAATAGAGGTATATGATTTGCTGCGTGATGAGTATGATATCCAGATAGAGTTTGGAGATATCTGTAATATACTTGCGTATATATCAATCGGTGACAGAATACAGGATATAGAGAGGCTTGTAGGTGCGCTGGAGGATATCAAGCGCCTTTACAGCAAGGACAAGACCGGACTTTTGTCGGGAGAGTACATAAATCCAAAGGTGGCGGTATCGCCGCAGGAGGCGTTTTATTCGCAGAAGAAATCAGTGCGCATTATGGACGCGGTAGGCGCTGTAAGTGGTGAGTTTGTCATGTGTTATCCACCGGGAATTCCGATTCTTGCACCGGGAGAGCTTATCACAAAAGAGATTGCGCAATACATTGTCTACGCAAAGGAAAAGGGCTGTTCAATGCAGGGAACAGAGGATCCTGCGGTAGAATATCTTAAGGTATTGGAGCAGTAAACAGGAGGAAAAGCTATGCAAATGTGGTTTTCACAATATCATACTGTCAATGTCAAGCTGGATGTAAGGATACAGGAGCAGCTTTTTTCAGGGCAGAGTGATTATCAGAAAATAGATGTGTTTAAATCATATGAGTTTGGCAAAATGGTTGCGCTGGATGGCGAGATTGTTTTTTCGGACACAGATGAGTTTATATATGATGAGATGGTCACACATGTGCCGATGGCGGTCCACCCGAATGCCAAAAAGATACTTATAATAGGTGGCGGCGATGGCGGTGTGGCAAAGGAGCTCATCAAATATCCGTCTGTCGAGCATATTGATGTGGTTGAGACAGACAAGATGTTTGTCGATGTATGCAGGCGGTTTTTCCCCGAGGTAGCATGTGGACTTGAGGATGAAAGAATTTCCATGTTTTATGATGACGGTCTGCGATTCTTACGCAGAAAGCATGATGAATATGATCTGATAATCAACGATTCCACAGACCCGCTCGGACATACGGAGGGACTTTTCACAAAAGAGTTTTACGGAAGCTGTTATAAGGCACTAAAGGATGATGGAATCATGGTTTACCAGCACGGCAGTCCTTTTTATGATGAGGATGAGCTTGAGTGCCGGAAAATGCACAGAAAGGTGTATAAATCATTTCCTATAAGCAGGGTATATCAGGCACATATTCCAACCTGTCCGTCAGGCTACTGGCTGTTTGGGTTTGCATCGAAGAAATATCATCCGCTTTATGATCTTGATGCAAAAAGATGGGATGCACTGGGGCTTAAAACCTGGTATTATACAACACATTTACACAGGGGAGCCTTCATGCTTCCGAAATATGTGGAGGATTTACTCGAGGAAGAGGAAACAAAGTAAAACAAATTAGAAAAACTATATCATAACCAAAGCGAATCAGGAGGACAAAAATGAGCAGATTACTTATTATCGGATGTGGTGGAGTTGCGCAGGTGGCAATCAGAAAATGCTGCCAGAACAGCGAGGTATTTACCGAGATTATGATTGCAAGCAGAACCAAGTCAAAATGTGACGATTTAAAGGCAAAGCTTGAGGGAAAGACAAGCACAAAAATTGAGACTGCAAAGGTTGATGCCGACAATGTGGAGGAATTAAAAGAGCTGATTAATGCATACAAGCCGGATGCGGTTTTAAATGTTGCGCTTCCGTATCAGGATCTTACAATCATGGATGCATGTCTTGCGTGTGGAGTTGACTACATCGATACTGCCAACTATGAGTGTGAGGATACTGAGGATCCAAAGTGGAGAGCAATCTACGAAAAGCGCTGCAAGGAGCTTGGATTTACGGCATATTTTGATTATTCATGGCAGTGGGCATATCAGGAGAAATTTAAGGAGGCAGGGCTTACAGCTATTCTTGGAAGCGGATTTGACCCGGGTGTGACCTCTGTTTATTCTGCATATGCGCTTAAGCATTATTTTGATGAAATACATACTATAGACATTCTCGACTGCAATGGCGGTGACCATGGATACCCGTTTGCGACAAACTTTAATCCGGAGATAAATCTGCGAGAGGTTTCTGCGAACGGCTCATACTGGACAGACGGCCACTGGGTAGAGACAAAGCCTATGGAGTGGAGAGCGCAGTACAATTTTGACCAGGTCGGAGAAAAGGATATGTATCTGCTTCACCACGAGGAGATTGAGTCGCTCGCCAAAAACATTCCGGGAATAAAGAGAATCAGATTCTTCATGACCTTTGGACAGAGCTATCTCACACACATGAAGTGTCTTGAGAATGTCGGCATGCTAAGAACAGACCCGATCATGGTGGACGGAAAGGAAATAGTGCCAATACAGGTGCTTAAGGAGCTGCTTCCTGACCCTGCATCCCTGGGACCTCGCACAGTCGGAAAGACAAATATCGGATGTATTTTTACAGGTGTCAAGGACGGAAAGGAAAAGTCAATCTACATCTACAATGTATGTGACCATCAGGAGTGCTACAAGGAGGTTGAGTCGCAGGCGATTTCTTATACCACAGGTGTGCCGGCAATGATTGGTGCCATGATGGTGGTAAAGGGACTTTGGAAGAAGCCGGGAGTGTTCAATCTCGAGGAGATGGATCCGGATCCATACATGGAGGCTCTTAATAAGTTCGGACTGCCTTGGCAGGTAGTGGAGAATCCGGTTCCTGTGGATTGCTACAAGACTGAGGATGAGTCAGTACATATGGATTAGTCCGGAGGCCGGTATGAAGATAAATGAATTAAGAACTCCCTGTTATGTGATAGACGAGGGAAAATTAACTGAAAATCTTTTGATATTAAACGGTGTCATGCAAAGGACAGGTGCAAGGATTCTTCTGGCACAGAAGGCATTCAGCGCATTTTATGAATATCCTCTTATCGGCAGATATCTAAGCGGGACAACTGCAAGCGGGCTTTTTGAAGCCCGCCTTGCACATGAAGAAATGGGAAAGGAAAACCATGTATTCTGTCCCGCTTTTTTGCCGCAGGAGATGGATGAGCTGGTAGAAATATGTGACCATATTGTATTTAATTCCGTATCGCAGTATCTGCTTCACAGGGATAAAATAGAAAAGGCTGATAAAAAAATAAGTGTCGGGCTCAGAATAAACCCTGAGTGCTCCACACAGGAGGGGCATGAGATATATGACCCATGTGCGCCGGGCTCAAGGCTTGGGATAACGAAAGAGGCACTCGATAAGGCTATTAAAAAGGGGCTTGATTTATCACGTATAGAGGGCTTTCATTTTCATACGCTCTGTGAACAGGATTCGGATGCGCTCGAAACGACCCTTGCAGCGGTAGAGGAGAAATTCGGAGATTTGCTGTATGGTCTAAAGTGGCTCAATATGGGAGGCGGACACCACATCACAAGGGCAGACTATGACATTGAGAGGCTTGAAAAATGCATTATGCATATGCGTGACAAATACGACCTGGAAATCTATCTGGAGCCGGGAGAGGCAGTTGCGCTTGATGCAGGATATCTGGAGACAACGGTGCTTGATATAGTTGAAAACAATGGAATAAAGATACTCATTCTGGATACCTCCGCAGCCTGCCATATGCCGGACGTGCTTGAGATGCCGTACCGTCCGCCGCTTATGGACAGTGGCGAGCCGGGTGAGAAGAAGTATACCTACAGATTGTCCTCATGTACCTGCCTGGCAGGTGATGTGATAGGGGATTATTCATTTGACAGAGAGATAAAAACCGGCGACAGGCTGTGCTTTTGTGATATGGCAATCTACTCGATGGTCAAAAATAATACCTTTAACGGCATGCCGCTTCCGGACATTGCAGTAATGGATGAAAATAACGATTGTAAGGTTATCAGGAGATTCGAATATGAAGATTTTAAATGCAGGCTGTCCTAGAGCAGACGGCTTTTATATGCCGGCAGAGTATGCTCCCCACAAGGGTACCATCATCATCTGGCCAAAGCGCCCAGGCTCATGGATTTACGGTGCCAGGCGGGCAAGAGAGGCTTTTGCGGAGGTGATATGTGCAATTGCAGAGTCTGAGCAGGCATATGTGCTCGCTGAGGCAGATGTGATAGACAATGCAAGGTCTGTTGTGGAAGCTGTCAGAAAGCAGACAAATTATCAGGAAAATTTCCCGGTAAAATATATACAAATGGAGTCAGATGATGCCTGGGCCAGAGATGTGGGGCCGACCTTCGTGAAAAATGAGGATGGCGCTGTCAGAGGAATCGACTGGTGTTTTAATGCCTGGGGCGGCAAGGTGGACGGACTGTACGCAGACTGGACAAAGGATGACAGAGTAGCGGCTTTATTTTGCAACAAAGCCGGATACGACATGTATGATGCACATCCGTTTGTCTTAGAGGGTGGAGCCATCCACACAGACGGAGAGAAAACTGTGATAGTGACGGAAAGCTGTCTGCTAAGCAAGGGCAGAAATCCGGAATTATCGAAGTCTGAAATAGAACAGAAATTAAAGGATTATCTCGGTGCCGAAAAAATTATCTGGATTCCTTATGGAATATACAATGATGAAACCAACGAGCATGTGGACAACGTATGTGCATTTACAAGCCCGGGGCATGTGGTGCTTGCGTGGACTGATGACATGGATGACCCACAGTATCAGATGTCCTCAGCGGACCTTGAAATATTGGAAAATGAAACTGATGCGAGGGGTAGAAAAATTGAGGTTCACAAGGTTTGCATTCCAAAGAATCCGGTGTGTATCACAGAATATGAGCGTTCCGGCTTCACCTTTGAGGAGGGCGAGGATGAGCGCGAGGCAGGAGAACGCTTGGCGGCAAGCTATGTGAATTTTTACATCACAAACGGCGGTGTGCTCATTCCACAGTTTGGTGATGTGATGGATGAGCCTGCGCTTAAGGCAATCGGAAGCCTTTTTGAGGGAAGAAAAGTGTATCCGATATATGCGCGCGACATAATTGTCGGCGGGGGAAATATACACTGTATCACACAGCAGATACCACAGTAATTTAATTGGTTGTAATCGTTTTGTTCACATTGGAGACTTGGGAAAAGCCCATTGTGAGACGACAGGATGAGAAAGGTGAATAGTATGAGAGAGGTTACAATTGCTGCAATCCAGATGAGCTGCAGCCGTGACGTAAAAGAAAATATTGAAAAAGCAGCAAAGCTTATAAGGGCTGCAGCAGAGGCAGGAGCACAGATAATACTTCCTTCGGAGCTGTTTGAGAGACAGTATTTCTGTCAGGAGAGGCGGTACGATTATTATGACTATGCAAAGCCGCTTTCTGAAAATGATGCGGTGCAGAGCATGAAGGCACTTGCAAAGGAGCTTGGCGTAGTGATTCCCGTGAGCTTTTATGAGGCGGGAGAGGGCAGACAGCTTTTCAACTCAGTGGCGGTGATAGATGCCGACGGAGAGGTGCTTGGAATATACCGAAAGACACATATCCCGGACGATCATTATTATCAGGAGAAGTTTTACTTCACACCGGGAAATACAGGCTTTAAAGCTTTTAAGACAAGATATGCAACAATTGGAGTCGGTATATGCTGGGATCAGTGGTTCCCGGAAACGGCAAGAGGCATGGCTTTAAAGGGCGCGGAGATACTTTTTTACCCTACAGCCATAGGCAGCGAGCCGATATTGGAATGTGACAGCATGCCACACTGGAGACGGTGCATGACCGGACATGCAGCCTGCAATCTGATGCCGGTTGTGGCGGCAAACAGGATAGGCACAGAGGAGGTTGTACCGTGTGCAGAAAACGGAAACCAGAGCTCTGCACTGACATTTTATGGTTCTTCGTTTATCACAGATGCGACCGGAGAGGTTGTTGAGCAGATGGACAGAGTATCGGAGGGCTTCATACTCCACAGTTTTGATCTGGATGAGCTGGAGAGTGAGAGAAAGAGCTGGGGGCTGTTCAGGGACAGGCGGCCGGAGATGTATGGGGAGAATTAGTATAGATTCCCTAATGATTGCAAATTAATTTTAAAGTTAATTTAAAACACAGGATATAGCAAAATCGCTATACCCTGTGTTTTTTATAATTCAAGATTTAGATAAATTTCATCCCTCTCATCCTGCTCAATTCCCAGGTAATGCTGGGTAACATCATACGATGAATGATTATAGACATCCATGAGTAAAGCAGGTGGTGTGCCATTTTTCCAGGCGTAATAACCAAAGGTTTTTCTGAGGGAATGGCAGCTTATATGCTCATCCTGTATCGTTTTACCGGCGGCAGCTTTTACGATTCTGTAAGCCTGCGACCGGTTAAGTGGCTTGTTTCTGCATGTTCTTTTGGAAAAAATGTATTCGTCATTTTGAGGGTTTCTTTCTTTAAAATATGAAAAAAGAGCAGATGTGGCATTGCTGTTTAGCGTGACATAATTATTTTTGCCGGTTTTTTGCTCATTTATAAGGAAATGTGTGCGAAATTCTTTATGCTCGAAGTTGTATACGTCAGTCCACTTTAATTCCAGCAGATCACTGATTCTGAGTGCTGTATTGAGTCCCATCACAATTAAACAGTAATTGCGCATGTTTGGTTTAATATCCCTGTAATACATTCTGAATGCTGAAAGTTCACTTTTGCTTCTGATTGGCTGTGTTGTTCCCATTGAAAACTCCTTTACGATTATGTTCTTTTATACGTTTCATATCATAAATAGGTTCAGCCAAATAAAAATGCAACATTTCTCTAAGAAATGTTGCATTTTTTTTCTTACACATATTATATCGGACATCATTTCTAATACTTTACACCTAATTTTAAATTATTAAAAAAATAAATATGCATATATTTGACGACATCTGCACATTTTAGCAATTGAAAGCCCGTAAAAATACAACATTTCTTAGAGAAATGTTGCAAATTAAATAAGCATGGAAACAGCTTAAATCAAGTGCACGGAGGTATACAGAATGCTTAAATTATCGCTTAAAGAAGGAGAATATGTAAATATCGGTGACAACATCAGAGTTGTCTATGCAGGAGGAAGCGGAAAAAATGGTCGGCTTTTGATAGATGCTCCAAGAGACATGAACATATCAAGGTCCAACAACGATCCAAATCCTGAGAAGAGAAAGGATACATATTATCCGGAGCCAAAGATTTCAGAGGAAGCACAGCATGAAATCAAGAAGATTATCTGGAATGAAAGACAGAAGAAGGCAAAATCAGCAAAGTCTGAAACAGATAAGAATGCATAACACAATAAGTTAATAGGCGGCCGTGGCGGATGCCACAACCCGGGAAGCCGCTTGTTATAAAAACAGTAGCTGCTTAAATAAAATAATCACGAAGCAGTTACACAACCCTCGGGAAAAGGATTTCCAGAGGTCAAACATAATAACCCACAGTGTGGGACAAGGAGGATTATATTATGGTAGTACAACACAACATGCAGGCTATGAATGCCAACAGAATGCTCAACGTAACAACAAGCGCACAGTCAAAGAGCACAGAGAAACTTTCATCAGGTTACAGAATCAACCGTGCAGCAGATGATGCAGCCGGACTTACAATTTCTGAGAAGATGAGAAAGCAGATTCGTGGTCTTGACCAGGCATCTACAAATGCACAGGATGGTGTTTCATCAGTACAGACAGCAGAAGGTGCCCTCACAGAGGTTCACTCAATGCTTCAGCGTATGAACGAGCTTGCAACACAGGCTGCCAATGGCACAAACTCAAAGGATTCAGACCGTCAGGCTATCCAGGATGAGATTGACCAGCTTACAACAGAGATTGACCGTGTATCAGAGACAACAAAGTTCAATGAGACATATCTGTTAAAGGGAGACAAGGGCGCTACAAAGAATGTTTATATGAATGGACATGATGCAGGTCTTAAAGGAACTCTTACCGATAGTGCAAAGTCAGCTACTTTTGTAATGGACGAGCTTAAAGCAGGCAACAAAGTTACAATAGCTGGTAAAGAGTATTCGATTGGTTCGACGGTCGCTGATGCAAAAGCATCTTATGCAAAGGCAGCAGATGGAGACAAGGTTACAATTGATGGTACAGAATATACTGTTGTTGGCGCTACTGGAACAGAAGATGCAGGTGCTAATAAATTAAAAGTAACTTCATTGGATGCTAAAGTAAAAGATGGCAGTGTAGTTTCATACAAAACATCGAAATTAACTGTTATGACAGATAAAGATAATGATGGAGTTGATGATGACGATTCTTCTGTAATTTCAAAAGATATAGCAGAAGGTAAAATTGTTTCAGAATTGACAGCAGCTAATAATATTGGAACAGTTAATCATGCCGCAACAGTTGCAAAGGCAACAGCAGATGGTAAGACAACATATACAATTTCAAAAGGCTATGCAACAGTTGCAGATACTTTATCGTTCAATCTTCATGTAGGTGCTGATGCTGATATGACAAATAAGATTAATGTTAGCATTGATTCAATGGATTCTGCAAGTCTTGGTATTAAAGGCCTTAACATTAAGGATGATTCTGGTAATGCTGCAACATACGCAGTAGATGCTATTTCAGATGCAATCTCAAAGGTATCTTCACAGCGTTCATCACTCGGTGCAGTTCAGAACCGTCTTGAGCATACAATCAACAACCTCGACAACGTAGTTGAGAATACTACAACAGCTGAGTCTCGTATCCGTGATACAGATATGGCTAGTGAAATGGTTAACTACAGCAAGAACAACATTCTTGCACAGGCTGGACAGTCAATGCTTGCACAGGCTAACCAGTCTACACAGGGAGTACTTTCACTCTTACAGTAATCATTTGCTATATGCATGAATATAGGGAACTCCATAATGGAGTTCCCTATTAGTTGTATAAAAGAAAACCGGAGCAACAAAAGAATGACAACTATTAGTATTGCTATATGGACATTTACAGTATCGTTAATATCTTTTTGTTTGAATAGCAAGAGGAGTTTTTTATGTGGAACATCATACGATAGATTATTCGAAATGTGGGAAAGAAAGAATCGGGTTTTATGTATTCTTTTAAGGATGAGAATAAATGTTATCAATATTTTGACGTTATCTGCGATAATATTGATTTTTTTTACAGCATATTACAGCGTAATTGATTGTGATGGAGGAATTCTTACTGTAATCATAATTCAATTGATTGTAATGGTACTATTTTTGTCAATATTAACAAATATAGTTAATGCACTTAGCACAGAAAAAATGGTTAAAAACTATATAAAATGTAATTTTGATATTTGTTACGATGAAAATATTATTTATACGACATGGAACAAGTTATTGATTGTTGAATCTTTGGAACAGGCAAAATATATAGGCGAAGAAAAAAGAATACTTAATTCGTGGTTTGATATAATTGATAACGTAATTATGAATAAATTGGGTAAACGGGAAGATTTTATGATTGCAATTTATCGAGAAATATTAAAAGCTATTCTAATTAAAGACGGAAAGTTTGATGATCGCTGGAAGTACATTTATGAGAACTTTATCAATAGAAATGATAGGCTAAAAGTTGCTAAAATAAAGGCAGTAATAGTGTTTATTATCGATAATGCAAACAGATTTGAAGAAAGTATATTAAATGACTTTTTGGAGTTTGTTTATGAAAAACAACAAATGAGAGAATGCGAGGAAAATGAAAAAAACCGCTTTGAATTTGAACAAGGCATAAGAATATTTGCATATTCATATAATTGTGCATTAGCGAATGTTTATGGACAACGTTGGAGATCAGGATTGTATTTTATTAATAGTAGAAAGATTGCTTATGCCAATAATTGGGAACTTAAAAATCTTGAATATATGCTTACTTTAGAAATCAAAAATGCTATGAATTTTACAAATATAAAGGTAGTGGGGGGATTGTGATGGGAAATTCAAACATTGGAACTCTGATTTTATATAAACAGCACTATAGAGATAATTATAACAATGAAGCTTCATTACCAGAGAATCAACTTTTTAGTACCTTTGGTTATTATGATGGCTTTAAAATTATACAAGAAGAATCAAACAACACCTTGAAAGCGAATTGCAGCGTTATAGAGGCTTTATACAAGGAAACTCACAAACCCATAAATGACCTGACAGGAAAATACAGTATGCAAATCGTGGGCTTGTTTAAAATAAATAAGAGGGATAATATTAATAAATTTATTTCTGCTTACAACAGTAGCGTATTTGCTGTAGTAGGGTTTATTCAGTTAAATGAATCATGTAGATATCAAAGGAGAGATTCTTTTAATAAAAAGGTAAGCAGATTTAAAGTAAATACCACACTAAAAATGAAGATAATGGGAACCTTTGATAATGCTGATTGTGTAGTGCTTGCTTATAGTAATACACTTGCAGAGCTTAATACTATTATAAATCAAATCAGCTTAATGGATGAGGTAGAGTATATCCATTCAATTTTGGGAATTTCACAAAGTTATCTTAATACCTGTGATGAGAAAAAACAATTTTTATTAGAGTGGAATAAACTCGATTGTAAACTGAATGAAGTAATATCTGAGTTTACTATAAAAATAGCCTGTAAAAATAAGATTGCAGCAATAAAAAAATTGGATGAAATATTGACAAATAAGGAGAGGGAAATAGGATTCAGAGCTGGATATAAAATTAATGAATGTAAGTGCTTTGATTCTAATGGACAACATTCTATAGAGTTGGTATTTGACAATGTGCCTATTACATTGATACTCCTTTTTATGATGCCACACAGTGTTTTGTCGCATGACAATGAAGCTTTTGGAACTGTAATATACAATATTGAAAGTAGTTGTAAATTTAATAATATTAGTTTAGTGCCCCCAAAGCTTGAACAAGATGAACAACAAGATGAACAACAAGATGAACAAGCTGATAGTATTCCTTTAAAACTGATGAAAAAGATAAAAACCACTTTTCAATCTGTTGAAGATCCTATGGTTATGTCAATATATAATTCAGTCAATACCGTTGTGCAGTTTGGTATTTTTAAAATGACGGATGATATATTTTATATGGTCTATCCTGTAATTTACAACTTTTTAGAACAGTATAAAAACGTAATTAACCAAGATGATATATATGAGGAACAAATTGAAGAGGCAAATAATAATATGTTGAAATTAGTCGAATGTATCAATTCAGTAATTCAACATTCGGTTCATACAGATCAAATGTTTCTTATGATACCAGGGTATTCTGGCAGCTCATATGGTCTGTCAACAAAATTATGTTTGTTTTATCAGAGTTTATCTTATTCTGTTAGCAAGCTCTTGGAAGAGCAGGGACATAGATATGATATATTGCTCTCACCAGAGGCAAAGGTTAAGCCGGTGACCAGAGAATATAGAATGGGAAAGAAGGAACATGCAATAATTGTAAAATTTGGACAGAAGATGCTGTTTAAATCGGAGTTTATGATTATACTTGTTCATGAATTGAGCCATTACATAGGAGAGTCTTTGCGTATGAGAGATAAGAGAACAAGTGATTGCATTGAAATTATAGCATTTCTTTTAACAGATGTTCTATTTTCAGATATCGGATACATTTTAGATTATAAGGAAAGTAATTCTTCAATAAATAATGTAGTAGAACAATATAAGAAAAGGGTATTTTACAATATTAAAAATCGAATGCATAGAAATATTGAGACCGCATATAATAATAGTACACAAATTTACGCTTCAGATTTAGAGTCTATGCTTAGTAATGAAGCATATAAAATCCTTTGTTTACAAGAGTTTGATGCGAACTATGGTAATGTTTTTTATAGCTCAGATAAATGGCTTGAAGAGTTTGACAAGAAAGATGGACATGATACCACTTACACAATCAACCTGTTACGAACATATTGTGACATAAAAGATAATATTGAAGAAAAACAGACTTATGCTCTTTTTGATGATTTAGGAGATAAAATGGTATCACAGCTTTTGAGTGTATATAAGGAGATTTTTTCAGATGTTTCTGCATATGCAATACTTGGATTTAATTTTGAACAGTATCATAAAGCGTTTAATGTATCAGAAGATAAAAATTTGGACATGGAGCAGTATAGAATTTCTCCAGTGCAAACGATAAGAGAATATGTGATGCATGAGATTATGCAATCTAAAGTACAATTTAATGATGAGGCAATTCAGCCGGATGATGTCAATATTGTATATGGTATGTTTTCATATGATTTTGTTAAAAGTAAACTTCTTGAGTATGGAAGGGAATGTTATAGGCAAATAATGGCTGTTTTAAAAGAAGACGATAATAAAAGAAAAATTAAGAGGGAAATACGTGAATCATATGCGTTATTGAGTGGGGGGAGTATAATAGATTTATATTGTAAAGTTTTAGGCAATATTGAGTGTTATAAAAAAGAAATTGACAAAAATCTATCGTAAATACAGACAAAAAGTGCATAAAATACAGACAAAAGTGCATATCTGGTTGCATCTTTTTCTCAAAAGTGTTAGAATTTGTTTAAATTTTTCAGAAAGGAGATAGTGCATATGGCTTATAGAAAAGCTTCATATGGCGCATTTAGTGTTGATCAAATAGAAAGAAAGCGCAAACTTGTAAAAAGTGGATGGAATTCATTTTCTGTACCTAAATTGACTCATGCTGAGCTTATAGAGCGCAGAAAGGGGCTACACGGAGATGGCTTACAGAAGCTTCAATGTAAATAAAATCAATAGATTTTGGCAAATGTGAGGAGCTATATCCTATGTGAATATTACTAGGAGATAGTTCCTTTTGCTGTTTTATTGAAACATCCAGATTGAAGATTGGCATGAGTAAAGGAAACATAGATGGAATTACTGTAAAGATCTATGACAGAGAGCGAGTTGTATGTGAATGCCTGCGTCATGTTAATACGATGGATGGAGAGATATTTAATACTGTAATCCAAAGGTATATTGGTGATAAAAAGAAGGATGCAGCGAAACTAATGATGTATGCCTCAAAGCTTGGTGTGGAAAAGAAAGCAAGAAGGGTGGTTGGAATGGCTGTAAAGGAGATAAAAGATATGTAGAGAATCTTGTTTTGAAAGGTGGAATGTTCTTGTATACTATTTCAAATTATGAGGGCAGACCCAGATGAATTCTTTGGGATGTGGTCATCGAAAGAAAACGTATGGAAATAACTTGAATGCATTAACAGCATGTCGGATAGTATATTTAACATGTTTAATAGGGAACTCCAATGGAGTTCCCTATTAGTGTATTAGAACATCGGAAAAAATACATATTATTGTTTTAACAGCACTTTGATGTCTTCCTCCGGTGTGGTAATAGGTGCAATCCCATAGTTTTCTACCAGAAAGTTCAGAATGTTAGGAGAAAGGAATGCCGGTAGAGAAGGACCGAGACGGATATTTTTTATACCAAGATGTAACAGCGTTAAGAGGATGCAGACTGCTTTCTGTTCATACCAGGAGAGTACAAAGGAAAGCGGAAGCTCGTTTACTGAACATCCAAATGCATCCGCAAGTGATATTGCAACCTGTATCGCGCCATAAGCGTCATTACACTGTCCCATATCCATCAGTCGCGGAAGACCACCAATTTCTCCGAGATTTAGATCGTTGAAACGAAATTTTCCACATGCCAGAGTCAGGACGATACTGTCAGAAGGCGTCTGTTTTACAAATTCTGTATAGTAATTTCTGCCCGGTTTGGCACCATCACAGCCGGCAACCAGAAAGAAATGACGGATAGCTCCTGATTTTACGGCCTCTATTACCGTATCCGCATGGGACAGGATTGCTGAATGACCAAAACCGGTTGTTACCTGTGTGCCGCCATTTATGCCTGTAAAGGTCTGATCCTCCTTGTAACCACCGAGCTCAAGTGCTTTTTCAATAACAGGAGTGAAATCCTTCTGTTCATCGATATGAACAGTACCCGGGAAGGCAACCACTTCTGTTGTGAACACTCTGTCGATGTAGCTGCTTTTTGGAGGCATCAGACAATTTGTGGTGTAGAGAATAGGAGCAGGAATATGATCAAATTCTTTTTGCTGATTCTGCCATGCTGTTCCGAAATTCCCCTTCAAGTGAGGGAATTTCTTTAAGAATGGATATGCATGGGCAGGGAGCATTTCACCATGAGTGTAGATATTGATTCCCTTTCCATTTGTCTGTTCAAGCAAAAGCTGCAGGTCCTTTAAATCGTGTCCGGTTACTACGATAAAAGGTCCCTTTTCCACCGTAAGCGTAACATCTGTTGGCTCCGGTGTTCCATAGGTTTGTGTATTTGCCTTGTCTAGAAGTGCCATGCACTTTAGATTGATTTCACCTACCTTGAGAACTGTTGGAAGCAGTTCATCCATACTTTCTGCGTAACCAATCCTGAACAAGGCTTCACAGAAAAACTGATTTACCTCGGGATCTTCAAAATTCAGGACATATGCATGATAGGCATATGCAGCCATTCCGCGAATACCAAAGAGAATAAGTGACTTCAGGGAACGGATATCTTCATCAGCATTCCATAGCTGTTGCATATCATATTCGTCAGTTCGTCCACAAGGAGACTGACATTTATTACAGTCGCCAACCAGAGAGGCTTTTTCTGCTCTGACCTTTTGTATCATATCTTCAATTGCTGCATTATCAAAGCTTACATTTGTAATTGTGGTAAATAAGCCCTCGATAATGGTCTGCCAGGTCTTTTTTGAAACAGCTGATGTGTCATCGACAGCTCTCGCCAGACCAATCAGTGCGCCTGTCAATTCATCCTGTAACTGTGCAGTATCTGCCTTTTTTCCGCAGACACCTATATTTCCGGTACAGCCGGTGCATCCGGCCGTTTGTTCACATTGAAAACAAAACATCTTTTTTTCCTCCATCAGTAGTTTTTTTATGTTTCTGACAGAATAATAGCGTTATAAAAACAACTTGTATGTTTGATTTCCAACATAAAGAATACTTTTGAAAAAAATTTATCTATTACAATTAGAATAGTTTTTTCTTAATCCCTTAACAATGATAAACATAGTCACAAATTCAGCCGCCGGAAAAGCAAGCCACACACCTGTCATGCCAAAGGCGGCTGAAAGTGCGAATGCGAAAATGCTTATAGCGATAAAACCACGCATGATAGATGCCGCAAATGCATATTTTACGGACTCAACGGCACTTAGGATGGCAGAACCTACTATATTGATTCCGGCAAAAATAAAGCCTGTAAAGTAAAGGCGCAGTCCGCTCTCGGCATACGAGGCAAGCCTGGCATCGTGCTCGCTGTTGAAAACAGATGTCACAAAAGGTGCAAAGGTGCATATGAACAAAATGAGCAGTGCAGCAATTAAGAGAGATGAAACGACAGCCATCCTGAGTATTGAGTCTACATTTTTTCTAAGTCCTCTGCCGTAATAGTCGCTGATAAGAGGCTGTGAACCCTGTGCTATTCCGTTGAACAAAGCTACAGCGACCAGTGATGTATTGGCAACCACACCGTATGCTGCCACGCCGATATTTCCTGCAAGCCTCAGGATAATCATATTGAAGACAATAGTTATGACACCTGATGATATCTCAGCAACAAAGGAAGAAACACCAACCTGGCAGGAGTAAAAGAGTCTCTTGACAGATGGAACCGTCGGCTTAAGCTTTACGGAGCATTTGTCTGAGCAGAAATGAATACAGCATATCAGGATGCCTATAATCGGTGAAATAGCGGTAGCTAAAGCGGCTCCTTCCATACCAAGTCCAAGCGGGAACATGAGTATGTAATCAAAAACAATATTAAAAAGGCTGCTGAAAAGTGTGGCGCACATGGCAATGGATGGTGCGCCATCATTTCTTACGAAAGCATTGCACACATAGTTGCACATGAAAAACGGTGTAAAAAGCATGAAAATACGTGTATAGTTTTTACCGGTATTTATAATTGCCGAATCTCCGCCGAGCAGTCCTACGAGCCTGTCCGGGATGAAAATACCAATCAATATGAATATAACGCTTATCATAATACACCACAGCAGGGCATGAAAAAAGTAGCTCTCGCTGGATGTATCGCCCTTATTTTTTTCTACGACATATCTGATGGCTGAGCCGACTCCGATCATTGCGCCTATGGCAAAAATCAAATTGTATACAGGCAGCACCAGATTGAGCGCGGTGATACCGTTTGAGCCGACCGCCTTTGATATAAAGAAGGTGTCGGCAAGTATATATAATGACATACCCACCATGCCGAGTATGTTTTGTGAGACATATTTTACAAATAATTTTTTCATAATAGTTATATTGTAAATGCATCTGTCATTTAAATCAATGATATTTTTGATTAGCCCGGATGTAAAAAGTTCAAAATGAGACATTTGGACTATTGAAATATTTTTCAGGTACATTATAATGAACATGTTGAAATAAAATTGGGATTACTAAAGGAGGATAATTATGGAAAACAATAAGCTTTCAACAGGTTTAACCGTATGGTTATGGATTATTTTTGTGGTGAATGTTCTTGCAGCAATTGGCGGTATTGTCGTTGCACTGGGTGCTTCAGTCGTAGGAGCTACTTTAGGATTAGGTTCGATATATGTCGTACTGAGTTTCATTGGCGTTATACTACAGATTGTCATAACTGTTTCTATCGGTATTTTGCTTTTCGCACACAAAAAGATTGGTTTGGTGCTTATTTTTGCATTTGCAGCCATGGGATTCATTGTAAGTATGGTTACATATTCTATTGCAGCACAGCTTAGTGCCGTTAATATTGTCAAAGCAATTATTTCAGCCATTCTTATGCCGGTTATTACATATTTATTTGCAAAGAACGACATTGCAAATGGTACAATAGCTTAGAGCAATAAAAAATAAGATGAAAATTGAATAATGTTTTTTTAATCCGCTATACGATAGGTGAGTATAGCGGATTTTTTAATATTTATGGTGACAAAACAATATATTTATAATAAAATGATATTGTTAAATTATTAATAAAAAGCATACGAAAGAGAGGAGAAAGTTATGCAGAACATTAGTATCATTGGAATTATTGTTGCAATGGTTGTTCTTGTTATCCTGTTGTTTATGGCAATCGGATACGTGAAGGCACCGCCTGATATGGCGTATATCATTTCAGGTGTGAAGAAAAAGTCAAAGGGAGTTATCGGAAAGGCGAGCATACGTATTCCGTTTTTTGAGCGTCTTGATAAGCTGAATCTCAGACTGATACCTATCGATGTAAAGACGAGCAATGCAGTACCGACAGCAGATTATATCAATATCAATGTCGATGCTACGGTAAACGTAAAGATCAGTAATAATCCTGAAAAGCTGCGCCTTGCGGCTGAGAACTTCCTTAACAAAAACACAGAGTATATCGCCGGTGTTGCCAGAGAGGTTCTCGAGGGTAATGTACGTGAGATTGTTGGAAAAATGAAGCTTGAGGAGATGGTCTCAGACCGTCAGAAGTTTGCCAATCTGGTAAAAGAGAATGCAGAGCCTGATCTTGCGGCAATGGGACTTGATATCATCAGCTTTAATGTGCAGAATTTTGTGGATGGCAACGAGGTAATAGAGAATCTCGGTATCGACAATATCGTAAAGATTAAAAAGGCCGCCGCCATCGCAAGGGCAGAGAGTGAGAGAGACATCAAGGTAGCTCAGGCTTCGGCTGACAAAGAGTCAAATGATGCAGCGGTTGCAGCACAGACAGAGATTGCCAAGAAACAGAATGAGCTCGCTATCAAGAAATCAGAGCTTCAGATGGAGGCTGATACAAAGAAGGCTATGGGCTCGCTATCAAGAAATCAGAGCTTCAGATGGAGGCTGATACAAAGAAGGCCATGGCGGATGCGGCTTACGATATCCAGAAGGAAGAGCAGCGTAAGACCATTGAGGTTGCCACAGCAAACGCTGATATCGCAAAGCAGGAGCGAGAGATTGAGTTAAAGCAGAAAGAGGTTGCAGTAACAGAGCAGTCTCTTGAGGCAGAGGTCAAGAAAAAGGCTGAAGCCAATAAATACGCGGCACAGCAGCAGGCAGAGGCACAGCTCTACCAGCGTCAGAAGGAAGCTGAGGCAAGACAGTTCGAGGCACAGCGTCAGGCGGAGGCACAGAAAGCAGAGGCAGAAGCCATGAGATATGCCAAGGAGCAGGAAGCTGCCGGTATCCGTGCAGTCGGAGAGGCAGAAGCATCAGCTATCCAGGCAAAGGGTATTGCAGAGGCTGAGGCTATGGAGAAAAAGGCAGAGGCATATGCCAAGTACAATAAGGCAGCCGTTGCAGAGATGATGATTAAGGTGCTGCCTGATATCGCAGCCAAGGTTGCAGAGCCACTTGGACAAATCGACAAGATTACTATTATCGGTGGCGGTGATGGCGACAATGGTGTAGGCCAGGTTGCCGGAAATGTACCGGTTGTAATGGCAAAGGTATTTGAGAGTATGAAAGAGGCAACAGGTATTGATTTATCTGAGATTATCAACGCTGATTCATATGACGCAAAGGTAAATCGCAACGTAAATGTAACCGGACTTGACGGAGTAAATCTCGTTGTAAATGCGGATACGGACAAAAACGGTGAAAAGCCTGAAAATTAAATAATGTTTTATTAATCTGCTATACGATAGGTGAGTATAGCGGATTTTTAATATTTTCTCCGAAAAAAAGACTCTTAAAAATGGACAGGTATTTGAAAATTAGTATATTATATGATATATTTTGTTGCATAAAAACAGGTTACTTATATATGGTATATATATTGATGAAGAGGAAAATCTATGAACGATAAAAGAAAGATAATAGCAATATTTATAATTGTTGCGATAGTAGCTGCACTGGCTGCAGTTGCCACATTTTTTGTGATTAAATCAGCAAAAAACGAGGCTAAAGGCTCGTCACAGATGACGGAAACAGCCACAGAGGATAGTTCAGACAAGGACGACCCGCAGCATACAGGAGACAATGCCGGCTCAATGAGTGTGACATCTGATGATGGGGCCTCTGCGGATGAGACACAGATACTGTCTGCAAGCTCTGTTGCGGAAAACAGTAACCTGACCTTCGGAATTGATGTATCTAAATATCAGGGCACTATAAAGTGGGACAAGGTTGCCGCAGGCGGAATTGATTTTGCAATGATACGTGTGGGCTACAGAACCCAGAAAACAGGCGAGATGTGTGTTGATACAAATGCAAGATACAACATGCAGGAGGCGCAGAAAAATGGCATAAAGGTCGGAGTATATTTCTTTTCATCAGCAGTAAATGAAACAGAAGCCATTGAGGAGGCAGACTGGGTAGCAGACTACATCTCAAAATATCAGATTACGTATCCGGTGGCATTTGACTGCGAGGGCTTCACAGACTCAGCCAGCAGACAGTATGGCATGTCATCAGAGGCCCGCACCAAAGTAGCGGAGGCATTTTTGCAGGAAATATATAATAAAGGATATACACCTATGTTTTACGCTGCAATGAATGAGTTGTCGGCAAACAGCCAGTGGGATACTAAAACACTTGAGAGCAGGTACAAAATCTGGGTGTCACAATATCCGGACACGGCTTATCCGGAAACACCACAGTCATCTTATGAGGGCACACATGCTATGTGGCAGTATACCAATAAGGGAAAGGTGTCAGGGATTGATAAGCCGGTAGATTTGAATGTGGCATACTTTGGGTTTGATGAAACAGAGTCTGCAAAAAATGGGGATGCGGCTGACAATGCAACAGCTGATCCGGAAGCAGGTATGAAGTTTTCGGATGTAAATGAGACTGTAACTGCCAAGGAGAGCGTCAACCTGAGGGATATTCCAAGTCAGGGCGATGACAGCACAATTAAGGCAACGCTCAATAACGGTGATACGGCAGCAAGAACAGGGGTCAGTGACAGTGGCTGGTCACGTATCGAATATAACGGACAGACGTATTATGCCATTTCAAGCTACCTCACAACAGATATGAACTATGTAGTTCCCGGACAGGACGGAAGTGGCAGCGGAGACGGACTGAAGACAAAATTCAAGGATTGTAATGATACTGTCACTGCAAAGATAGAGGTTAATCTGCGTGCACTTCCAAGTGTCACAAATCCGGATGCTACAGTCATCGCAACTATAAAAAATGGGGAAACAGTCACCAGAACCGGAATCAATGAGGAGTTTGGCTGGTCACGCGTGGAATATAATGGACAGACACTTTACTGTGTGACAAGCTATCTGAGTGTGCAGTGATTTTAAGTATATAAAAGCGATAAATTGGGCTATAAAGCCTATTGACGGTCTATTTTTTACCCTGTATCATTATTTTATGATTCAGCTGGATGTATTTCAGTAGTAAATAATTAAACAGAGGTAAAAGAAAAAATGATTACAAAAAGAGGAAAAAAGTGTCTTGCATTTATACTTGCAGCGACGCTTACATTAGAACCACTTGCAACGCAGGTCATATATGCATCAGATGTGGTTTATGAGTCTGTTGACAGCGGCAGTGTATTATTGGCAGATGAGTCACAGAAAGTGACAGTACAGCTTCAGAATGGAACAGCAGTTATCCCGCAGGGGGCAGATATTGAGACGGCTAAAAAGGCAATAGCAAAAGCGCTTGTTGTAAACGCAGACAAAGTTGATGCAAAAAGCCTTGAGTGGGAGTACGAGTGTGAGGGCAAGGATAGGACTACATTACAGAAAAATACAGCATTCGGAAGCTTAGAGGGCTTTACAAGCACAACAACGAAAAAAATATTTTTAAGTACTGTAACAACAGAATATAATCATCCGGCATTTTTAGAAAACGGTGAAGGAGACTTCAAATTCAGACTTAAGGGAAGTGATGAGGTTGTTACACTACACAGAGCTTACAAGTATGAATCATCAATTGTTCTAAAAGAGGGCAGTGCAGTTTCTCTTACATACAATGATGATATGACAGTGGATTATAATGCTCTTGAGGAGGAGCTCTTTTCAACATTTGTAGATACAAAGAATTCAAGACCGGCATCTATTACGGCAGAGCAGATAAAGATTGAGTATTACGCGACTGCAAAGACAGGTGCAGTGGGCAGCTTTGGACGTGCATGGATGCCTGTATGTGGCGGTAATAGCAAGGGTATTGAATACCCGGGAATGCCGGAGGGCACACAAAGGGTTCGTTTCAGCTATGCAGGTGATGATGAAAATACAGCTGCATCAGTTGAGGCATCAGTACAGGTAAAGGGCAGAGAGCAGTCTGCATTTGTGTTAAAGGATGCTCCGTATGAAGTGAGCATGGCTTTTAACGCGGATCAGTCATATGATTTTGATGCTACAGCAAGAGCAATTTATGATGCTGTGATAGCAGAGACAAATCCGGCAGGGCTTACATATGATGATGTTTCAATGGAGTACAATGCGGGAACAGATATAATCCAAAACTGGCAGCCACTTAATTCTACAAACTGGACTGCAGCATTTAAAAAATTTGGTCCCGGAGAGTGGACTATCCGAATAAAGTGGGATGGAAATAAGAACTATAAAGGTACACAGACAAAGGTAAATGTGACTACAGCCGATAACCGTATAGCAGCGGCCGTTGTATGCAGAGAGGGAGTCTCTTTTTCATACAATATGGACACTGCAGTTATGAAACAGTCAATATTTGATCAGGTAATTGATTGGGACAACAGTACGTTGCCTGCAAAGGATTCGTTAAGTGCTGATGATTTTACAATGGAATACTATGGTGTTGATGATGTGGCAGGAGTTGAGGGAGTCACAAAACAGTGGGCTCCGATAGAGGGCGGAAAGGTCAATTTGCTTACTTATCTGCAGATGGGAGCAGGAGAGCAGCAAATCCGTATTACATATAAAGGTAATGCCGAGTATCGTCCATCAGCATCAGCAGAGAGTAATGTAACCATTAATAAAGCAAAGGTAAAGGTTAAAGTAAAGTCAGCAAACATTTACGCCGGAGATGCGATGCCACAGGATTTTGTTACAACAAACCCTTCAGACAGATTTGATGTATACACAATCTATGCAGGGCTTACAAGTAATGTAAATGCAGGTATTTATCTTGAGATGCCTGAGAAGTATACAAACAGCACAGTACTTAAGCTTATAGATCCGGTTGTTTCAAAGATATATGGAAAGTCCTTTACACAGATGATGCAGGATGGTATGACTGTCGGAGAGCTTAGAAAGCTTTTCAGCACACAGGAGCTGCTTGACACGTTGAAGAAGCTTCATATAGATACGGGTACAGTAGGACAGATTCTTGAGATAATAAATAAACTTCCTTCTGTTGCAGACACAGTGAGAGTGTCATTTGGTACTCCAAACCGTGCCGGTCTTTACACAGTGACAGCAGTTACAGATAACAAGAATTATGAGACAGGTGTTGGAGTTGGTGCTTTACTTGTCAAGATGCATTCAAAAGGAACTAAGCTTAGCTGGAATCAGAGCTTTACAAAAGGAAAGCTTAAAGCCTCAGATGTAGAGTCCTTTGATTTTGGAGCAACGCTATCACATGATGGTGATGTATCAATCAGCCAAAGCAATGTGCATTATCTATACAGTGGTTTTACAAGCAAGTGGAAGCCGTATTCAAGCACAAAGGCTCCTACAGAGCCGGGCAGATATGTAGTCACAGTAGTTACAATTGGTGGCAATTACCAGGCTGCTCCGATTACAAGAAGTTTTCAGATAGTAAAATAATTTTATATGAGTTTTTATGGACAGGAAATTGCAGGCAGCTGCTTTTTCCTGTTTTTTTGCATAAAATCAATTCTGTTGAGGTAAAATTGAGATTGACATTGTATTGTATGAGTATAAAATACAAGGAATCAGGTGATGTACAATGAAAAGGCATAAAATATGTAAAATTATTTTTGCTATACTGGCAGTTTTTTTATGTGTGGCTTTTTATGAGTTAATCGGAATCTGCATCACATATAAAAAACAGCCGGCGGTGTCTGATGCTACTATAAAGGAAACACAAAATATTATGAGTGTGGCGGGGAGAGAGAATACGGAAAGAGCAGTAATCATTGAAAAAAATTCGCAGGCTCTTTTAGAAAGAGTTAGATTAATCCAAAATGCAAAGGATGAAATAATCCTTTCTACATTTGCATTTAAATCAGACGAAAGCGGAAAATTGATTTTAGGAGCACTGCATGATGCGGCAGACAGAGGCGTACATGTCCGCATATTGGTAGATGGAATGGAGAGCTGGATTGATATGGAGGGTAATCCATATTTTTATGGATTATCTTCGCATGAGAATGTTGAGATTAAGCTGTACAATAAAGCAAATCCGCTTAAGCCATGGAAGACAATGGGAAGAATGCATGATAAATATCTGATTGCAGATGGTAAAATATATATTCTTGGCGGAAGAAACACATATAATTATTTTTTGGGTGATTTTCCGGGGCATAAAAATTTTGACCGGGATGTGTTAGTTGTCTGCGATGAGCCACAGAAAGATAATTCGGTCAATCAGCTTTGGAATTATTTTGAAACAATATGGGAACAGGAGGACTGTCGGTATTTTCATAACAGTAAAAAATTAGCTGACAGACAATCTGTAAAGAAAGCAGTTTTAGAGCTGCAGGAAGGGTATCAGCAATATTTTGAAGTTAATAAGGAAAAAATTTGTGATACAGATTATGCGGATGAAACCTTTGAAACAGAAAAGATTACATTGTTATCAAACCCAATCCACACCCAAGCTAAGGAACCGGTGGTATGGTATCAGCTGGGAGAATTAATGAAAAATGCAAAGGAATGTGTAAAAATTCATACACCATATATTATTTGCAATGATATGATGTATAATACATGGGAGGAAATTGCACAGAAGGTTCCGGATTTTTCTATTATGACAAATTCTGTTGCAAATAACGGAAATCCATTTGGAGCAGCCGATTATGCCAAAAACAGAAACAGAATTTTAGAAACAGGAATTAACATCTGGGAGTATGAAGGCGGTTATTCGTACCATGGAAAAAGTATTCTGATTGATGATGATCTGTCAGTAATAGGTTCATTCAATATGGACATGAGAAGTACTTATCTGGATACAGAGCTTATGCTTGTAATACGCAGCAAAGAGATTAACAAGCAGCTGGAAGATGGCATGATGGAGTATGAGAGCGTGTCCAGACAGGTATTAGATGATGGAACGTATTATAATCCGTATGCTGTAAAGCCGATTGAATTAACAGAAAAACATAAGAGAAAGGTGTTTCTGGTACAGCATCTGCTTGGATGGGCAAGGGATTTGTTTTGATTAAAGGAGAACATAAAGCGTGTTTAAGATATTAATTGTAGAAGATGATAAGGAATTAAGCCTGCTATTCCAAAAGGTACTTGAAAAGAGCGGATATCAGGTCAAAAGTGCGTCGGATGGAGCACAGGCACTCAAGGTATTGGACAAAGAGTATATTGATTTGATCATTTGATAAGGAATTAAGTCTGTTATTCCAAAAGGTGCTTGAAAAGAGCGGATATCAGGTCAAAAGTGCGTCGGATGGAGCACAGGCACTGGAGGTATTGGACAGAGAGTATATTGATTTAATCATTTCCGATATAATGATGCCGGTTATGGATGGATATGAACTTGTGTCGGAGCTTCGTTCGGCGGGATATCAGATACCGGTGCTTATGATTACTGCAAAAAGCAGCTTTGATGATATGCGTCAGGGTTTTCTTTCGGGAAGTGACGACTATATGGTAAAACCTGTAAATGTCAATGAAATGGTTTTAAGGGTAGGGGCACTGCTTCGTCGTGCACAGATACTGAACGAACACAAAATTGTGATTGGCTCAACCGAGCTTGATTATGATGCAATGACAGTTGTGACCGGTGATGAAGCGCTTGTCCTGCCCAAAAAGGAATTCCTGCTTTTATACAAGCTGGCAGCTTCACCGGGCAGGACATTTACGAAGCAGCAGCTAATGGATGAGGTATGGGGATATGAGACGGAGGCAGACCCACATACGATAGAGGTACATATAGGAAGAATCAGGGAGCGTTTTAAGGAAAATCCGGATTTCGAAATTGTAACAATGCGTGGTCTGGGATACAAGGTGGTGAAAAAATAATGGAGTATAAAAAGAAAAAAGAATTGCGTATCCGCTCATGTCTGACCGGTGCAATATGGCTGGCACTTGCATTTTCTATGCTGATATCAGCCCTGTTGTTTGCGTTTTTGAATCATTTTTTGGATTTGCCCGGGAAAATACCGGGCCTTGGCTGGCTTTTGATTTTTAATACATTGATAGCAGGACTTATTACATCATTTATCAATGCAAGGCTGCTGGAGCCGATTACCAGGCTCAGTAAAGCAATGAAAGCAGTTTCCCAGGGAGATTTTGAACAGCATCTGGAAACAAACAGTCGCATAGCCGAGATTGGAGAATCCTATCAGAGCTTTAATGTCATGACAAAAGAGCTTCGTGCAACAGAGATGTTGCAAATGGATTTTGTATCCAATGTTTCCCATGAATTCAAGACACCAATCAATGCAATTGAAGGCTATACGATGCTGCTTCAGGGAGATGAGCTGTCACAGGAGCAGGAGGGGTATGTAGAAAAAATCCTGTTTAATACTCAAAGGCTTTCAGGCCTTGTTGGAAATATTTTATTGTTATCAAGGCTGGAAAATCAGAATATTCCAATGAAAAAAACCAAATATCGTCTGGATGAACAAATCCGTCAGGCATTTCTTGCATTGGAAGACAAATGGACTGAAAAAGGAATTGGCTTTCAGGTGGAGATGGAGGAGGTCAGATATGTTGGAAATGAAGGGCTTTTTATGCATATCTGGATGAATCTTTTGGATAATGCAATCAAGTTTAGTCCACAAAATGGGACAATCACCATGTTTCTAAGGCGTGAAAATGATTCTGTGCAGTTTATTTTGGAAGACGAGGGACCGGGAATCGCGGATGATGCAAAAGCCAGAATATTTGACAAGTTTTATCAGGTGGATGGTTCCCATAAAGCCGAGGGAAACGGCCTTGGTCTGGCACTTGTGAAAAGAATTGTAGACATCGCCGGTGGAACAATCAAAGCTGAAAACCGGGAATACGGAGGATGCAGATTTGTAGTAGAACTGCCAATAAAGAATTATAATGAGTAGCTATTTAGAACATGATAGTTACAATAATAAAATAATAAGATAAAAAGATAGGAGAATTTACATGACATTTTATCAGGAACTGCAGTTAAATCAGGCCGGCTCTAAAAGCCTGCTGAAAAATAGTAAAACAATGAAAGAAAAACTATACCATGCGTTTGTATATATGGTGAAGATAGCTGTGACAATGTTTTTTTGCTTTGCCTTTGTTACTGCCTCAAGCATCATATTGGGAAAGGATAACAGCATTGTGGGAGTAGTGGTCTTATTATGCGTTATGGTATTTCGAAACGCTGATCTGGGAATCCATACAGGACACTCTACATGGCTTTTGGCATTGTTCTTTGTAATTATGACAGTATGCCCACATCTGGCGAATCAGCTTTCACCGCTTCCGGCGCTGCTTATAAACATTGCAGCTCTTGCAGTGCTGATTCTGTTCGGATGCCATAATCCATTTATGTTTAATCAATCCACACTGGTTCTTGGCTATTTATTGTTATATGGATATGATGTGTCAGGAAAAAGCTATATGCTTCGAATAGCAGGGATGGCCGCAGGAGCTGCCATCACATGCCTGGTATTTTACAGAAATCATAAAAACAGAGACTATAAAAGAAATATGAAAGCTGTAATTGAGGAGTTTGACCTTTCTTCATCACGTACAAAATGGCAGCTTTGCCAGATACTATGCGTACCGTTAGTTCTATGTATTGCACAGCTTTGCAATATGCCGCGTGCAATGTGGGCAGGTATTGCAGCCATGTCTGCCATCCTGCCGTTTATGGAGGATATGCAGTACAGAGTCAGAAAAAGGATTGTCGGTAATATCGCAGGTGTTATATGCTTCACGGCATTATATTTTCTGCTTCCACCATCAATCTATGCGTACATAGGAATCATAGGTGGAATCGGCGTGGGATTATCGGCACAATACGGCTGGCAGGCTGTTTTTAATACATTTGGTGCTCTGGCTATAGCTGCAGAGAGCTATGGGTTAAAGGGAGCAGTCAGCCTCAGGGTGATTCAGAATGTGTTTGGAGTCGTTTTTGCGTTGGTATTTTGTGCTGTATTTTACAGATTTATGTCAGGGAAAGCGCCGGTGAAAGAGGAAACTGTATAATATAAGTGGAAACGTGTAATCAGTCATGAGGAATTGTATTCTTCAGATGAAACAGCCACAAAATCCAAAGTGAAGGAAAAGGTAAAACAAATATGAGTCAGATAATATTGGCGTCGGCATCACCGCGCCGAAAGGAATTATTAGAGCAGATTGGGGCAGAGTTTGTTGTCTGTCCTGCAAAGGGAGAAGAGATAATCACAGAGGAGGAGCCATCTGCGGTTGTCATGGAGCTATCCCGTCAAAAGGCAGAGGAGGTAGCGTCAGGTGTGCTTACCTACAATGAACAGCATGCAGAGCTTGTGACACCGCAGGATATTCTTGTAATCGGAGCAGATACGGTAGTGGCTTATGAGAATCAGATTCTTGGAAAGCCGAAGGACGAAGAAGATGCCAGGCGTATGCTTTCGATGCTTTCGGGAAAAACGCACAGTGTCTATACAGGGGTAACGTTTGTTTTTATTGACAAAGCCGGAAGAACCGGAGAACACTGCTTTTATGAGAAGACGGATGTCAGCATGTATACACTGACGGAAGAGGAAATTGACCGCTATATTTCAAGCGGGGATCCGATGGATAAAGCAGGAAGCTACGGGATACAGGGACGCTTTGCCATCCACATTAAGGGAATACATGGTGATTACAATAATGTGGTAGGGCTTCCGGTAGCGCGCCTGTATCAGGAGCTTAGAAAGCTTGGAGTTGATGTTTAGCGAAGTCTTTTTTTAATAGCCGGTCCGATAAGCATGGCAATTATCATTTTTATCAGGTCGCCCGGGATAAATGGGAACACACATATTGAGAGCGCACCGCTGACTGTGCTTTTTGCCTCAAAGCAGAACCATGCTGTACCGAGCACATAGCATATGATAGTTCCGACAATCATACCAATGAGCTGGAGCCAAGGCTGGTGGAAATGATCGATTACAAGTCCTGCAATAATTGCCATGGCAATAAAACCGATGATGTATCCGCCTGTAGGGCCGGCAAGCTTAGCTGGGCCACCGGTGAAGCCTGAAAATACAGGGATTCCGACAAGTCCGATAAGCAGGTAAATGAGGTAGCTTATAGTTCCACGTTTCCATCCGAGCAGATATAATGAAATATATATGGCCAGGTTTGTCAGTGAAATCGGTACCGGCCCAATCGGGATAGATAATGGTGCAAGAATACATGTGACAGCTGTCATGAGCGCTGTTACCGTTATGGCATAGGTCGTTCCATGCTTGTAGTCTATAGTTTCTGTCTGGTTCATGATAAAATCTCCTTTTTGTAAATTTCATAGTAATTTTTGTACGGTTAACACATTAACATGAAAAGATGTCAATTGTCAACCATAACTGCAATAAAGGTTTACAATTATCGGGGGAGTAAGGAAAAAATATACTAACATCGGTATATACGTACGCTATTCGAAAAACATGGATACTTGGAAAATGTCTGAAAATCATTAAAAACAATCGACATTACAGCCAATAAACGCTATAATAGATACATTAAGATAAATGTACTTGGACTTGTATTATCCACAGCCATCACGCGGTACGGCTGTCGTGGATAGCGTCAGGTTCCGGGAAGGGGAATTATATGCAGGATAAAAAGCAAAAAAAGGCAAAAATACAGGTTATATTTCTAATTCTTATTTCCACGCTTGTTATTTTAGCGGATTTTTATGCGATAATTAATTATCCAAAGGAATACATGCTCATTGCAGCAATCACAGCTATTTTTATGATTTGCCTGTGGGGCGTGATAAGCGGATTTTTCTCACTAAGTGCGCTAAAGGAGGACAGGAGGGAGGAACAGTATGACAGTATTTTCAAGTCTGAAAAGGCATCTTACCTCATGCTTAGGAAGTACTTTGATGAGATAGAGGAAAAGATTGAGATGCTGCAGAAGGAGTCAAAGATTCCGACTGAGGATATCATCAATGCACAGAAGGGAATCGCAAAGGTTGTTATCAACAGGAATAAGGAAAATGCTGATGCGATTATGAGCTCTAATGAACAGCTTATGGAGACGTTTGAGCATCTTGAGAATAAGCTCAAGGAGAGCAATGATTTCATTATTGAGAGCCAGAAAAATGTGATTTATGATAACCTCAAGGACATTATGGAAAAGCAGCAGGTTCTGTCTGATAGCATAAAGGATATGGAAATCCGTCTGAGTCAGGCAATCACAGCAAATCCTATTCAGTTTACAGCAAATGTTGAGATGCCTAAGCAGACGACCGACGCACCACAATCAGCACCGGCCATGGAGGCGATACCTGAACCGGAACCTGTACAAGCGAATGGGTCAGAACAGATACCTGAGCCTATTCCGGTAAATGAGCCGGAGCCTGTAGTTGAGACACCACATGTACCTGAACCGGAACCTGTAAGTGAGGCACCACATGTACCTGAACATGAACCGGTAGTAGAGCCAAGTCCTGTTGCAGAAGAAGCTGTTGCAGATACGACAAACAGCGATCCGAACCGCCAGCTGAGCGCAGATGAAATAGCAGCACTTTTTGCAAGTGCAAACGCAGGTGCGACAGAACCTGAATCAGAGCCGGCAGAGGAAGTGATTACGGAACCGGTCACAGAGGCACCTCAGGCACCTGAGCCGGAGCCTGTAAGTGAACCTGAACCTGTAAGTGAACCGGAACCGGCAAAGTCTCCGGTTGTAGATTTGAATAACACAAATCGTAATCTGACACCGGATGAGATAGCAGCTTTATTTAGCAGTATGTAGTATTTTGGTAACTATTCAGTAAAGAAATATGCGGTATTGCATATTTCGTAAAAAATGAAGAAATAATATTTTGTAATTATCTCACAAATATGTTAAAGTGTGCATGTTATAAAAATATGCACACTTTATTTTTTTGAAAGGAAATATAAAAAATATATGGAAACAATCAGATTTGACGAATTAGAACTAAACCCTAAGATTTTGCGAGGCATCAAGGATATGGGCTTTGAGGAGGCAACTCCAATACAGGCTCAGGGAATCCCGGCAGTGCTTTCGGGCAGGGATGTAATCGGACAGGCGCAGACCGGAACAGGAAAGACAGCAGCCTTTGGTATTCCGGTGCTTGAGAGCGTTGATGCATCAAGTCACAAGACACAGGTTATCATCCTTTCTCCTACAAGGGAGCTTGCCATCCAGGTTGCAGATGAAATCAGGAAGCTTGCAAAATATATGCATGGTGTGAAGGTACTTCCGGTATACGGAGGACAGGATATCAGCCGCCAGATTAAGGCACTTAAGGGCGGTGTGCAGATTATTATCGGAACTCCGGGTCGTCTTATGGATCATCTCAGGAGAAAGACAATCAGGCCTGACCATGTAAAGACAATAGTGCTCGACGAGGCAGACGAGATGCTCAACATGGGCTTTAGGGAGGACATCGAGACAGTGCTCGAATACCTGCCACAGGAGCATCAGACAGTGCTTTTCTCGGCAACAATGCCAAAGCCTATTCTGGAAATCACAAGAAAATATCAGCATGATGCCATCAACATCAAGATTGTGAAAAAAGAGCTGACAGTCGCAAATATCGACCAGTATTACTATGATGTGAAGCGCAAGGACAAGATAGATGTACTCACAAGACTGTTGGATTACTATAATCCAAAGCTCTCACTTGTATTCTGCAACACCAAGAAGATGGTCGACGAGCTGGCATATGAGCTTTGCGGACGCGGCTACAGTGCAGAAGGACTTCATGGCGATATGAAGCAGGTGCAGAGAGATCGTGTCATGAAGAACTTCAGAAACGGAAAGACAGATATTCTTATTGCCACTGATGTCGCAGCGCGCGGAATTGATGTGGATGATGTGGAGGCTGTTTTCAATTATGATCTGCCTCAGGATGACGAGTATTATGTACATAGAATCGGCCGTACAGGAAGAGCAGGCCGCTGTGGAAAGGCATTCTCCTTTGTAAAGGGCAAGGAGGTATATAAGCTCAAGGACATACAGCGCTACTGCAAGACAAAAATCTATGCACAGCCAATTCCATCATCTGATGATGTTGCCAAAATCAGGGCAGAAAAGATTATGGACCAGATTTCCACCATTATAGATGAGGAAAATCTCACAAGTGTCATTGATATTATAGAGAATCAGATAAATGAGTCAGATTACACGGCAATGGATATAGCGGCGGCATTTTTATACCAGGCTATGGGTGCTTCAGAGATATCCACAGCTGAATCAAAGGACGACTATGATTTCCACAATACAGGAGCTGAGGATGGCATGGTCCGTCTGTTTATCAACGTCGGAAAGAAGGACAAGATAAAGCCGGGCGACATTTTAGGCGCCATTGCAGGCGAGTCAGGCATGCCTGGCAGGCTTGTCGGTGCAATCGACATGTACGACAAGTATACATTTGTTGAGGTGCCGGCTGAGTATGGCAAGGAAGTGCTTAATGCCATGAAGAATGCAAAGATAAAGGGCCGCTCTGTGAACATGGAGCCTGCAAATTCACGATAGCAAAGTCAGGCTTTTCTGATGACGCATCAGCTTTTCTTGTTCTCAGTGGTTCTGAATAGTTACGATGGTTGTATAAAAAATACCGGGACACAAAATGTGTTGCCCGGTATTTTTGTATTGTTTACACTAAAGCGCAGCCGGATTACTGGTTACACTGTTAGTTGTGAATAGTAACTGACCGGCAGCAAAATCACGCGTCAGCCAGCATCAGCACATGCTTCACAATTGATTTGATTATATTAACCGCAGTCTCCATGCCCTCCACTGATATGTGCTCAAATGGGCCGTGGAAGCCGTAGCCGCCGGTACCGAGGTTTGGACAAGGAAGTCCCATGAAGGATAAACGTGCGCCGTCTGTACCGCCGCGAACCGGGCGTGATAGCGGCTCTAGACCGTTTTCCTCTATAGCAGCCTTAGCCAGGTCGATAATGTACATGTTGTCCATTATGATTGAAAGCATATTCTCGTAGGAGTGGGTGATAGTCAAAGAAACAGTGCCCTCACCATATTTTTTGTTCATTTCTATCTCAAGAGAGCGGAGAGTATCAAGTCTTTTAGCAAAAAGAGCCTTGTCGTGATCGCGCACAATATATGACAGATGGGCTGATGCTACATCACCGCTCATATCACACAGATGGTAAAAGCCCTCTCTGCCCTCAGTTGTGGCAGGAGTCTCGTTTGCAGGCAGCGCTGCCGCAATCTCGCAGCCAACCAAAGCAGCATTGACCATAATGTCCTTTGCTTCGCCCGGATGCACGTTGACGCCCTTTATGGTAAATACAGCGCTTGCAGCATTAAAGTTTTCATAGGCCACCTCGCCCTCGTAATCACCGTCCACGGTGTAGGCAAAATCTGCCTCGAAATAGTCCAGATCAAACAAATCCGCACCCTTTCCGACCTCCTCATCGGGGGTAAATCCAACCCAGATATCGCCGTGAGGAGTGCCCTCTGCGATAATCTGCTCTAAGGCGGTCATAATCTCAGCCACACCGGCCTTGTCATCGGCACCAAGCAGGGTAGTGCCATCTGTGGTAATGAGAGTGCGTCCGGAGAGGTCTTTAAGCTCAGGAAAATCACTTACTCTCAGGTATTCGCCACTGCCTCTAAGCAGCACATCGCTTCCGTCATAGTGACGCAGCAGCTGTGGCTTGACATTTTCCCCGGAAAAATCAGGTGCAGTATCCATATGTGCAATAAATCCGACCGCTTTTTTGTGCTCCATGCCGGCAGTGGCAGGCAGCAGACCATACACGTAACAATGGTCAGTGAGCACAACCTTGGATAAGCCAAGCTCCTTAAGCTCTGACTCAAGCTCTCTTGCGAGTGCAAATTCCCTGTCACTGCTTGGTATTTTATCACTTGCTTCATCAGATGTGGTGTGATAGCCCACATATTTTAATAATCTTTCTTCTACTTTCATTATCAGTAAATCCTTTCTGAGAGACTTTGGATGGGAAATCTGGAATAAAAAGTCTCTGTATATAGAAAATAATATAGCTTAAAACGGTGTAAAATCAACTGTTTTACAAAAAATCTAAAAAAAATTTAAAAAAATTAAAAAAAAGTGTTGCATTTCTATAAACTATACTATATAATAAATTTCGCGTTAAGGAAAACGCAAACAAATTAATAAACGCGCTTCTAGCTCATTTGGTAGAGCACCTGACTCTTAATCAGGGTGTGCAGGGTTCGAGCCCCTGGAGGCGCACTCAAAGGTACCGGTTTTATGGACGTATGAGCCATAGGGTTGGTGCTTTTTTATTATATCATGAAGCTTTGCTTCATGATCAACATTCGTCGTTCGCCGAATGCATAAATGCATTCTTCTCACTTGCACTCATTATATCATATGCTTACGCATATGATAGGCCTGCGGCTGATACTTATGCGCATTCGCGCGTGATATAATTCGCTACGCTCATTATATCATGGTTAAAGGATCAAAAGGTATCATGTCATTATTTGGATAGGCTGGCAGCTCAGGCACATAAAAGTGAAATTAATATTGAAATTTTAAAATAATGAGTTTATACTGTTGAATAGGAAAAAAGTAACATTTGGAAAGATGCTTTGGTCGGAGTAAAATATTATGAACGCGGTAGACAAATATTCAACAGACAATATAGCGGATAACGAAATGATAATTGCAGTAGATGATGTGATAAAGAAGGACTATGATAGTGCGGTTGTACGCATAAAGAAAGCGCTTGCACGCTTGAAGAGCACCGGTCACGTGGGAAAATATGCAGAGTATCTCAATATCCTGGGATTGGTATATGAGCTTGAGAACGATGAGTCAAAAGCCTTTGAATGTTATCTGGAGAGCCTTGCCACGGCAGAAATTATCCGCTCGAGAGATCTTAAGGCTATGGTTTACAGCAATATCGGTTCAAGCTATAGCAAGATGGGAAGAGATAAGGACGCGCAGAGATATTTCAACGATGCCAGAGACGAATATGACAGTTCCTCAGAAAAATCTGAAGAATGTCATAAAAGCTGGGTCATGTTTGACTATATAAATCATGCGATTAATGACAGATATGTCGCATTATCTTGAAGCAATCAGCTTGCAGATAGGGTTTCCGGCAGCAGAGAATTTCTCCTCGTACTCGGTCATGATGTTGCCCTCATTCATTGCGGCGTCATGATGCAGGTCGCGTGTACTGGCGTCGAGGTGCCATTTATCAGAGCTTTCAATCTCTTCCAGAGAGAAGGTGAAGAGGTCCTGGTTGTCAGTCTTGAACTCTATGCGTCCGTCAGGAGCGAGAAACAAATCATATCTGGCAAGAAATTCGCTTGAGGTGAGGCGTCTTCTTGCGTGCCTGTCCTTTGGCCATGGATCGGAAAAGTTCAGGTAAATGCGGTCAACCTCATTACGGTCAAAAATATCCGGAAGAGTTGCGGCATCAATGCACAAAAAGTGCACATTTGGCAGCTCGTCCTCCTGCATTTTTTGTACAGCACGAAGAAGCACACTGGTATATCGTTCGATACCTATATAGTTAATCTCGGGATGAAGCCGTGCCAGATCCATCAGAAATCTGCCCTTTCCCATACCAACCTCTATATGAATCGGATTATTGTTTCCTAAAAAATCATGCCATTTTCCTTTTAATTCAACAGGCTCCTTTATGCAATAAGGGCTGTTGTCGATGACTTCACCGGCGCCCGGGATATTTCTAAGTCTCATGTAAATCTCCTTATAAAAACGTAAAATTTCATATAGATAATACCCTACAATTGTGTGGGTGTCAAAATAAAATGGCAAAATACGATGCACATGCCCTTGATAACATGTTTTTCATACATTATAATTAGAAATAGTACATTTTTGGTTATAGTACTGAACAGCTACCCAATTTTAGAATTAATAGGAACAGATATGAAGCATAAAATTATAAATTTAAAAAAATCAGGAATACTAATAATGGCAGTGTTTGCTATGGTCACGACGCTTTGTGCGAGACCGCTTATGGCATTTGCGGATGGTGATGACACGTACTGGCCGGAGGGACCGCAGATAAATTCACCGTGCGCCGTGGTGATGGAGGTCAATACAGGTACGGTGCTTTATGAGAAAAATTCACACGAAAAGCATTATCCTGCAAGTATCACAAAGATTCTCACCACATATCTGACTATACTCAACTGCAAGATGGATGAGAAGGTTACATTCTCAAAAGAGGCGGTGAAGGAGAGCAGTGATGGTTCGTCGAGCATCAAGAGGGATGTGGGTGAGGAGATGACCATGGAGCAGACACTATATGGAGTTATGCTTGAGTCGGCAAACGAGTGCGCATATGCTGCAGCAGAGCATACAGGCAAAAAGCTTGGGGGAGATTACAGCACATTTATTGATCTGATGAACAAGGAAGCCAAAGAATTAGGCTGTACAGATACACATTTCAACAATGCAAATGGTCTGCCCGATGAAAATCACTGGACAAGTGCATACGATATCAGACTTAACACGTAAAACAAAAAAAACAAAAAAAAAAAAAAAATA
>ENA-ORKM01000002-ORKM01000002.1-human-gut-metagenome-genome-assembly--contig:-NODE-2-length-111441-cov-12.4876_pt1 | contig 111441 bp, 127 predicted proteins | sample MGYA00243059_ERZ508807 | MGnify/ENA primary metagenome ERZ508807 (study PRJEB26277, sample SAMN04329813) | human gut metagenome | biome: human-associated habitat | host: Homo sapiens | place: USA... | reverse complement strand
GGATATAATTAGTGAGCATATTATTTAATGTGGTGTTTTCGCAGGAGTAATATACCGCGGATTTTCATAACAATACTGTTACCCTCCTAGATTTTGTTCTAATTTTTCTCTACTCCATTGATAACTTACTTTTTTTAACAATCCATCGTTTTCTACTACTACCTTTGCAATCACCTCCCCCTTTTCACATATGTAATAAATACCATTCGTTTCATATACCACGTCAATTTCACTGAGCTGATATCTTTTGTATATAGAATTATTTTCTTGAACAATTTGTTTAATTAAATCATCTAAATTATCTTCATTTTTTCTGATATAGTATACAAGAGTGAAATCACCTTCATGTTTATAATCATGCTCGTCATATATGGATGCCGCCTCAAAATAATCATATTCGCCAAAATTCAATCCATAATAATCCAAAACTCTATCAAATGTATTATTTACACCTGATGCCGAACCCATCATAAGACAAAACAAACCAAAAAATAATGTCCAAAAAACACATATAAGACAATATATTTTTTTACTCTTTATATTTTCTCTATCACGATGTCTTCCATAACAAATCACATCCGTAATTTGCTTTGGGAAAAATAGCGTGATAAAAATTGAAAATATTGCATATAACAATCCCATAACAGTTTCTCCCATTTCTTATTATTCCATCATTCATTTTAATTATATCATTTATACCATGCTTCGTCCATTTTTATCTAAATACGCTCATATAAAAGAACTTTTTTGTTGTCTGTAATGATTGTCCTGAGAGATTATTATGATTAAAGACAAAGGAACAGATGTATATCGTGAAAGGAGAATTTGGAATCTATGGATCAGAGATTTATGAAAGAAAAAAGATTTTACCGTCGATTGTTATTTATAAAGTGCAGGTGCGTAACAGTTAGAAGTAGTTAATGATTAAGTTGCCCGTTTATAATATACTTTCATGGTATATGTACAGTATACTATGAAATCGAATTTGGGATTGCTGGGATAGGATGTACCTGTATTTCTTATTCCAGCAATCCCTTTTATCTATTATATCAATAAAGATGAAAGATAAGAAGTAAAAATGCAAATATATTAAGGAAATCTTAAGTAAAAAAAATTATCTGCTTTAATCATTTGCGACAAGTTGTACGTTATTATATATAGAAGCCAATGAAAGGAGTTGATAATGTGTGAAGGATGAGGAACTACTAAAGGAAATACATCTTGGAGATGAAAATGCTGCCGAAGAATTAATAAATCGTTATTATGCACCTATCCTACGATATTGTAAATCACATTGCTCCGATTTGACGAAAGCAGAAGATTTAACACAAGAAACATTTTTAAGAGTATTCAGGACTTTATCAGAGTATAAGGAAAAGGGCTGTTTTAAGGCATACATATATACAATAGCTAATCATTTGTGTGTTGATGAAAGTCGTAAAGTCCAGTTATATTCATTAGAAAATGAAGAAGAACTTGTAGATGATCATGATGAGATGCTCCAAGTGGAGAATAAAACAGAAATAGATTATCTTTTGAGTATTTTATCCCTAGAACAGAGAGAAGCTGTCATTTTACATTTTGGTGAGCAACTAAGCTTTGGCGAAATTTCAAAAGTGATGAATTGTAATATGCGGACGGTGCAGAGTAGAGTTAGAAATGCTTTGAAAATTATGAGGAAGGAGAGAGGACATGAAGGATAAGGAATTGAGAAAGTATTTACAAGAATCTTTACAACAAGAGGTACGACCTAAAAAACTAGAAGAAACAATAAAATTGTGTGTTCAAATTGTAAGAGAACAAAAGAAGTTACAAGAACCGAGGACTAATTTTGCCCAGTATCTTTCAGATGTTTTTCGGTTCGAGAAAATATCTATTGTTGGACCACAAGCAGTTATTCTATTACTTGTCTGTTTGGTAATATCTACAATAGCAGATAGCCCTAAAGATATTCCGATTTATATACCATTATTTGTATTAGCTATTATGCCGACTATCTTTAAATGTCAGTATTATAAAATGAGTGAAATAGAAGCGGTAACAAGGGCATCTGGTGCTCAAATTATTTTAGCAAAGCTGGTTTTAGCCGGAGCTGTAAACTTGGTTTGTATGACGGTACTGATAGCCCTTGAAGTATATCTCCAAAATTCGTATAAGGAAATCGGGCAGATGATTTTATATTGCTTAGTTCCATATTTAGTATGTATGGTCAGTATGCTGCGTTTAATTCGATTGCGTAGAATGGAAAGCATATCAACGTGTGTAGTAATTATGATTGGCTCGTGTTTATGCTGGGGAATATCGGCAAAGTTTATGCCGTGGGTGTATGAAGTATCTGCTTTTGGAATATGGATACTTGCTTTTTTATTCTTTACCGTCTTTTTTATAAAAGAAATTTATTTTATTATAACTATGCGAAAGGAAGGAAAAATGTATGGAGTTATCGTTTGATCGCTTGACAAAACATTATGGGAACAAAATAGCAGTAGATTGTGTCAGTGCAACACTTGAACCGGGTGTTTATGGGCTTTTAGGCGCAAATGGTGCAGGGAAAACAACATTGATGCGTATGTTATGTGCTATTTTGGAATCAACCTCTGGAGAGGTGTTGTTTGACGGGCAAGATGTAATTTCAATGGGCGCAGATTATCGGAATGTATTAGGCTATTTGCCACAAGATTTTGGGTATTATCCAAATTATACAGCTATGGAATTTCTAATGTACATTGCAGCTCTAAAAGGAATCCCGAAAAAAATAGCTAGGCAACGAGCAAAACAGCTGTTAGAGGAGGTAGGATTAAGTAATGTAGCAAATAAAAAAGTGGGAACTTTTTCTGGTGGTATGAAACAGAGAGTAGGAATTGCACAGGCATTGTTGAATAATCCTGATATTTTGATATTGGATGAACCGACAGCTGGGTTAGATCCAAAGGAAAGGGTACGTTTTCGAAATTTATTATCAGATTATGCAGGAGATAAGATAGTGATTCTATCGACACACATTGTTTCGGATATAGAAGCAATAGCTGATGAAGTCTTGCTTATGAAAAAAGGCAGATTTGTGTTGCAAGGAACCGTCTCTGAATTGATTGAAAAAGCTAAAGGAAAGGTATGGGAACTGACTGTATTACCTGAGGAAGCAAGAAAATGGCAGAAAAAAACGACGGTTGCAAATTTAAGGCATGAAGGGAAACAGGTGGTGCTGCGTATTATATCTGATACTATGCCGACACCTGAAGCTGTAACCTGTGAAGCAACATTGGAAGATCTTTATTTATATTATTTCCCAACAGAGGAAGGAGCGTAGTAAAATGGAACTATTTTTATTAGAGCACAAGAAATTATGGCGGAAAAAGAGCGTAAAAATTAGTGTTTTATTATGTCTTGTTTATACGGTTATATTTGGAAGCATATTATCATTCCAGTGGTTTAGTTTTGGAAGTTCAGACGATTATACAAGTGCTTTTGGGAATAATTTTGATGGCTACGAGGTCATAAGGAGGAGTCAGGAATATTCGCTTATGGTTGGTGGGAAACTTACGGATGAAAGCTTGCAACAATTAGTAAAGGATTACCAAAGTATGGATGCTGCGGGACTTGAAGATGATTTAGAAAAAACAGACTGGACTACTATCAATAGCTGGTTGGGAACCTTGTATCCAGAACTTAGTGATACGGGAAATCCTAGAACGATGATAAGCTATGTTGATCCTAATAAACTGACAGATTTCTATGAAAGAAGGCGAAGTGCTGTTGAGGATTTCTTGGAAAATAGTGGTCAAGTAGGAAACGAAAAAGAGTATTTAATGCAAATGAATCAAAATGTAAGTGAGCCGTTTCACTACGAATGGGTAAAGGGATGGTCTGAAGTTCTTGGCAGTATGGTTCCCGATTTGGGAGTTGTAATGGCATTGTTTCTTGCGATTGCTCTGTCATCTTTATTTGCTGGAGAGTGGTATAACAACACAACTTCTCTAGTACTGACGACACAAAATGGCTGGAAAAAGGTTGCTTATGCGAAAATATTTACTGGGATTGCCTTTACTATCGAACTTTTTTTTATACTTCTGATTGGAAATGTTACATCACAGGTGTTCTTTATGGGAACTGCCGGATGGGATATGCCTATCCAGACGATTAAGCTGATAGCTATTGCACCTATGAATATGTTTCAGGCTGAAATTTACGAATATGCTTTTGCATTTTTTGGTGCTATTGGGTTTTGCGGAGTAGTAATGCTTATATCATCTGCTGTAAAAAGCAATGTGTTAGCACTTTTGTTTAGTTTGGCTATCGTATATGGTCCGATGATGATTTCAGAGTATTTACCTTATGGAGTACAAAAAGCATTGGATTTAATCCCGCTAGTAGGGAGTGGTGCAGATATTTTCCGAACAAATACTTTTAATTTATTTGGAAAAATTATTTGGTCGCCATACTTGTTGATTACGGTTCCTATTTTGATAGGAATAATATGTATACCATTGACCGTGATGAGATGGTCACGCAGGATGAAGGTATAATATGAAAAAGAGGCTAAAGACAAGAAAAAAGTGGTTAAAGATTATTGTCACAATTCTCGTAGTTTGGTTATTAGGTAATGCAGCGATAAATAATGATTTCCCATTCTCGTCCTTGCCCTTTAATTTTGAAACTGTGGGAGATTCGCATATTATTCCGGCATCTGAGGAATGGAATTTAATAGTTGTAAATCGTTGGAATAAGATGCCAGAAGATTATAGTGTAACATTAACCGAATCGTCGAACGGAGAGAAGGTTGACAGTAGGATATATCCGTATTTGCAGGAAATGTTCGATGCAATGAGGAACGAAGGGATATATCCCATAGTGCGGGAAGGATATCGAACCGAAGAATATCAATAGGAAAAATTAGATAAAATGCTTAAAAGCGCTTTGAAAGAAGAAGCTGATAGCTTGGAAGTTTCTGACAGACTTTGAGAGTTGGAATCAAAAAAATACTGGTGCTAAATCTTAAAGACGGGTATTGATGAAATACGAATGGATATTGTATAAATCTCAATTCAAGTTTGCTGAATTGAGATAATCTGAATTGTAGGATAAAAAGATATGTGTTATGATGAATTATATGTACAAATGTCTAAATATTAGTTTAATTTAAAGGAGAATATTGCATGTACAACGAAAATTATTCTATAATATTCAGTAGTATGACAGGCAACACACGTAAGCTGGCTGATAAAATTCATGAAATCCTGCCAAAGGAGAGCTGTGATTATTTTGGCACGGCTGATGCGCAGGGGATAAAATCCGAATTGCTATACATTGGATTTTGGACGGACAAGGGAAACGCAGATAGTGATACATTAGATTTCTTATCTAAATTGAAAAATAAAAAGATATTTCTGTTCGGAACAGCCGGTTTTGGAGGAAGTGACGCATATTTTCAAAGGATTCTTGGCAATGTTAAAAGCGCCATTGATTCGAGCAACACTATTGTAGGAGAATATATGTGTCAGGGCAAAATGCCACAGTCTGTGAGGGAACGCTATGTGAAAATGAAAGAAAACCCAGAGCATCCGGATAATATTGATGCACTGATTGAAAATTTTGACAAGGCTTTGTCGCATCCCGATGCAGATGATATGGAGCAATTGAAAAATATAATTATTTAGCAGGAGGTATTATATATGTACAATTTCACATTTAACATTCCAACAAAAATCCATTTCGGAAAGGATACTATTTCGAACTTATCAGAGCTCAAGGCATATGGCAGCAAGCTGCTTTTAGTGTACGGAGGCGGCTCTATAAAGAAAAACGGTCTCTACGATACCGCAATGAAGATCCTTAAGGATGCGGGACTGACCGTGTTTGAGCTTAGCGGAGTGGAGCCAAACCCAAAGATTGAGACAGTCAGAAAGGGTGTTGAAATCTGTAAAAATGAGGGTATCGACATGGTGCTTGCAATAGGAGGCGGCAGCACAATTGATTGCTCAAAGGTTGTTGCAGCAGGTGCAAAGTATGATGGTGATGCATGGGATCTGGTGCTTGATGGCTCAAAGGTCAAGGCGGCACTTCCGATATTTGATGTGCTTACTCTTTCCGCAACAGGAACAGAGATGGATCCTTTTGCTGTTATCTCTGATATGTCTAAAAATGAAAAGTGGGGAACAGGATCGCCGTATATGGTGCCAACTATGTCAATATTAAATCCTGAATATACTTTTTCGGTATCAAAAAAACAGACCGCAGCAGGAACCGCAGACATGATGAGCCATACAATGGAGAATTATTTTTCTATGGAGAATGCTGACTGCCAGAAATTTATGGCGGAGGGATTGTTACGCACAATGATTAAAAATGGACCGGCTGCTCTCGCACAGCCTGATAATTACGAGGCCAGAGCCAACCTGATGTGGGCAGGCACACATGCAATAAACGGCGTTGTGGGCGATGGCTGTTCACCGGCATGGTGCGTACATCCTATGGAGCATGAGCTGAGCGCTTTCTATGATATTACTCACGGAGAGGGACTTGCAATACTCACACCGGCGTGGATGGAGCACATACTAAATGACGACACACTTCCGATGTTTGTGGAGTTTGCAAAAAATGTCTGGGGACTTTCCGGTGATGATGACTATGCACTTGCACACGCAGGCATTGATGCGTTGAAGAAATTCTTCTTTGAGACAATGGGCATTCCGGCAAATCTAAGAGCTGTGGGAATCACAGACGACAGGAATTTTGAGGTGATGGCAAAGAAGGCCTGCGAGGGTTCAAAGGGATCGTTTGTACCGCTTAGCAAGGACGATATTGTGGAGATTTATAGAGCTGCATTCTAATAAATCGTTCCTGTAAATACCTTGATTAATAATTTGACTGAAATTCTATTTGTGGTATGAGAACAAAATAAGAGTGTAGGCTATCCAATAAATAACCTGCACTCTTTTTAGTTTGATTTGGCTTTTAAATTTATTTATCTTGACACACCCAGCTTTACCATAAGAGCCTCCTGTAAAACGCGTGATACGTTGATATGGGATTTCTCAGCTTCCTGATTAAGCCAATTAGGGAGAGTTACATTTCTTCGTACCGTTTTATTGTCGGTCTTGCGGCGGTATTCATCAAAATCTATATCCACAAATGAAACATGACTAATACCATCATTGTCAAAAGGACCATTTTTGATGTCAATATCTGAAATATCACTTGGAACCGGAATTTCCCTGCCTAGATCCTGTAATGTGATTCCGTTTGCCCCAATGGCATCGCGAGCCATCTCTATAGCGTCTGACAGACCGAAGCCCTCTGTTAATATATCCATATCAGGAACATTAATAAGCACGGTGTCTTTTTTATCATTTAATTGTGTAAATATAACTGGATATACCTGTTTCATATATAATATCCTCCATAAATTAATGTATATATAATATGTGATAAATTATAAATGCTATAATCCCCATTTACGTAAAATTGCTTTGGCAAGCATTTCGTTGATCTCTTTATGCCTCGGAATCTGTTCTATATCTGAACCACGAACATATACGTCATGATTACCGCCATGTCTGGAAAATTCGAATCCGGCAGCCTCTAGTTTTTTGATAAGCTCTCTTTGTTTCATAAATGCCTCCTCCATAATCATAATATACACATTAAGTGTGTATAAGTCAACGGCTTTTTATAACAAAATATATCTTTATGAAAAATAATATAAGCCATGTTACCACCACAGCGGTGAGAACATGGCTTATTTTTATGTGCTATTATATAAAAAATCACTTTATAGGGAATGCAACAGACTCTATAATGAACATAATCACAAATAGAGCAAAAATCACTGCCACATCTAGCAGTATTATGCCGACATAGTGCAGGAAACGGTTTTTGCTCTTGCAAAGTGGCAGTATATTCTGTACATTGAGATAGTTAAAGCCACAGAAAATCGTAAATATGAACATACCAAGGCAGAAAATTCTTTCAAGCCACAGCTTTGCTCCGTAAGTATTTTCTAATTCCAATGACAGGCAAAGCCATATTATGAACAGATATGCGACTGAGGATAGCAGCATTTTCCATGGAGTTCTCGTGCGAAATCCGGGTGGAAGGAAACGGGAAGCACTGTCGTGGATAGCTCGTTTAGCAGTATCGGCATTGGCTGCATTGTTTGCATTATCATGGTTCTGGTGTGCATATTGACTTGAATTACCGGCAGCAGAAGTATCGTGTTGCGCAGGATAATATGACTGCGATACGGCATTTTTTAACTCTGTCACAGACTGGTATCTTGCGGATGGTGTCATCTGAGTACATCTATCTGCAATCAGGTTAAGCCGGTGCAAAATTGGGTCAATGTCGAAAGTCGGAGTGATGCTGCCAAGCATTTCGCGCAGTACTATGCCGAGAGAATATATGTCTGTTTTTGGAGATGAAGAGCCAAAGCCATACTGCTCGGGAGCGGCATATCCGGGAGTGCCGATCAGCACGGTATCAGACTCGTTTTGGCCGGAAAATTGTTTTGCGGCATTGAAATCTAAAAGCATGGCATAGTTATAACTGGTGATTATGATATTTGACGGCTTTATATCGCGGTGGATTATAGGCGGAGTCATCGAGGCAGAGCATTAAGTATATTGCAGAGCATAATCATGTAGCTTCTGATATCGGAAACACTAAGGTCAGAGTTGTCTATTTTTTCCTGCAGGGAGGTTCCGCTTATATATTCTTCGATTACGATAAGCTGATTGCCATCTTCATAGTAATTGATAATGCGTGGGATACCGGCCACAGGATTGCGATAAAGGTATTCGTACGCGCGGATATTGTATACATCAAGGATTTTCTGGACATAAATATTGCCGGAAAGCGCAGATTGAACCAGATAAACCTTGTGCTCTTCATTTAAGGCTGAGATTATTTTGTAATCGCTCATGGTGCATGTATCCTTTCAGGTATCGCTAATGAGGTAGGAATAGTTACAAGTACAAGTATAACAGATAGGAGAAATTTATGAAGCAAAAAAATACAAAAGAATTGGATGATATCCTTGGAAAAACTCATATATCTGATTTTGATAAATTTTGTGTTGAGCAGAAAGGCAGCATGGATCCGGAGCAAAATGCATTTTCGGAGTACATAAAGGATTTGCTTAAGGAAAAGAAAATAACACAGCAGATGGTGTTTTTGAAGGCTGATATTCCGGAAAAATACGGCTACAAGCTTCTGTCAGGCGAAAAACATACCAGGCAGAGGGATATTATCTTAAGGATATGTTATGCTGCAGAGCTTACATTAGAGCAGACCCAGAGAGCCTTGAGAAAATACGAGATGCCGCAGCTCTATGCAAAAATCCCGAGAGATGCTTTTCTTATGCTTATTTTTAAGGATCGTCCGGGTGGAATCATAGAAGTGAACGAATTGCTCAGCAAAAATGGCATGGAAATGCTCAGGACAAGTGGTGTGCAGGAGTAGGTTTAGAATATAATTTTACCACCGCTGCGGGGAGAACGGTATTCATACTGTGATGGTATAATAGTCCTACAATTTACAGAGGAGGACTTAAACCATGAAAAAAAGAACTAATTTACTGGCTCTTGTACTGAGCATCACAGCAATCACTTTTACATTATTGGGATGCAGCTCGGATACAGGGCAAAAAAAGAGCATAGCTGCACCGGGAAGCGCAACGGAGACCGGTGGAGGCGCAGAGAGCAGCGGAACTAATGGAGGCGGCGCAGATCAGGCATCAGCAGATGAGAGCATCAATGAGCAGGTGCTTGTAGACCAGGATGGCATCAAAATAACTGCGACTGAATATGTGACGGACAGCATATGGGGAGATGGAATTAAGCTTCTGGTTGAAAATAATTCGGCCAAGGACTGTACAATAGGCTGTGATGCACTAATCGTGAACGATTATATGATCACAGATCTGTTCAGCGCGGATGTTGCGGCAGGAAAGAAGTCGAATGAGGTTATGTATTTATCATCAGCAGAGCTTAAAGCTGCCGGAATAGATACAGTAGGACAAATTGAGATGTATTTCCACGCATACGATTCAAACTGGGATAATCTTTTCAAGAATGTATATTCAAAGCTTGAGACCTCTGAATTTGCAAACATGGATACGACACCAAACGATGAGGGACAGGAGCTTTACAATGCAAATGGTGTAAGGATTGTTGGAAAAACAGTTGATGAAAATTCCTTCTGGGGAACAGCAATTTTACTTTACATCGAAAACACCTCAGGTCAGAATGTCGGAATAAACGTGGACAACATGTCTATCAATGGATATATGATGACACCGTTGTTTTCAACCACAGTCTATGACGGAAAGAAGTCGATAGATGATATAACCATTATGTCAAGTGATCTTGAGGCAAACGGAATCACGTCGGTTGATCAGGTGGAGCTTAAATTCCATATATACAATGCTGAGAGCTACGATACAATAGCGGATTCAGATGCGATAACATTTACGGCACAGTAAATAATTTAAACATCATATGAAAGTATGATTATTAAACAGTAGAGCTATGCAATATTTAAATAGATAGGAGAAATTTATCATGAAGGTTTGGAAATTAGTTTCAGGTATTTTATCAATAATTTTATTTGTTTTTGTATCATTTCAGTCATGCGCTGCAGGAGTATCTAATGCATTGGAGGCCAATGGTGAGGCATCAGGAAGTGCAGGAATAATTGTGGCAATTCTTATGCTTGCAGGTGGAATTGTTTCAATCGCTACGAGAAAATCGTTAGGCAAGGGTGGGAATATCGCACTCATAGTACTCTTTGGATTGGCAGCAATTATCGGATTTGCGGGTTATGGAAGTTTTTCGAATCTTGCTATATGGGCAGGCTGGTGCCTGATAAATGCAGTTCTTGCGGTAGTTGCACTGGTTATGGCAAAGAAGAACAATTAAAAAATTAAGCGGCAAACTACCAATACGTAGATTGCCGCTTTTAACATTCGTTTCAAATAAATCAATCATTCTGCACTATAAGTTCTGTTATAATACACTTTATAGAATTTTCGTGTAGCACCGGCTACAAATACTACTGCAAGCATACCAAGGAACGCTTCAAGACTGAAATAGCATACAATCAGTCCGGCTGCAACAGCAACAAGGATAGTTGCTTCGAGACTTTTCTGACCAGCCATTGCATTAATCTGCTGGGAACGTTCGTCATGGTACTCGTTGTAGAGACGCTTGAGAGTAGCTTCATCTTTAAGAGCTTTCTGATTTTTTACAAACTTTATAATTACAAACACTTCCACTACAATAAACAAACCTAATATAAATCCATTAACGAAATTTGCCGCATGAGTATCGCTGTAGGCAGAAGTCAATATACCAGACAGATCCGTTCCTAGTGCAATCAGGCATAAAGCGGTGACTGCTATATAGAAATTATTCTGTTGTTTTATCTCGGTTTTCATTTTATTAATCTTTTTATCCATTTTAAATCTCCTTGCTATAAAAGTTTATTCGTCCTCTACATCGCTGAAATCAAAAACTTCTTCGATAGTCAGACCAAAATGATGCGCAATTTTATAAGCCAGCCCGAGCGATGCTGTGTATTTACCGACTTCGATGGACGTGATCGTTTGTCGTGTGGTACCTATAATATCCGCAAGATCGCTTTGAGACAGCTTGTTTGCTTTGCGCAGTTCTTTTATTTTGTTTTTCATGATGATCACCTTTTGCATAGTTCACTTTGCAAAACTAGAATAATATATGTGGTTTGAAATGTCAAGTAAACTTTGCAAAAGTGAGGCAAAATCTGTTACAATAAAATTAAAGAATTTATGATGAGATGTAACCCCCACCAAACAAAATCCTACATAATATATAGAAGGGAGGTTTGCGGAAAATGTACACACAGGAACAGATACTTGATATGTATTTTGATCGCAACCAGCAGGCTGTCAGTGCGACCTCGCAGATGTACGGAGTGAAGCTTACCCGGTTTGCAGACACGATGATAGCACATGAGGATGCGCTGGAATGCGTAAATGACACATACATAGCAGCATGGAACAAGATACCACCGGAGCGTCCTATGCGTTTCCTTTCATGGCTTTACAGGGTATGCCGCAATATCGTCTGCGACAGGATTGACTGGAATAATGCTTCAAAGAGAAATTCCAACATGAACTGTATGCTTGATGAGCTTGAGGAATGCCTTGCAGACAGCAATGCAAAATACGAGGGCGAGCTGTCGGACATTGGAAGGTGTTTATCGGATTTTCTGAACGGACTGGAGACGGAAAAGAGAGTGCTTTTCGTGAGACGCTACTGGTATGGCATGACGATTGATGAGCTGGCAGATATGAGCGGCAGGAGCAAAAGCAGCGTAAAGACCACACTGTTCAGGATAAGGGCAGAGCTTAAAAAATATCTGGATGAGGAGGGCGTATATCTATGACGAAAAAGGATTTATTTGATGGTTTAAATTACATCGATGACCAAATAATTGAAGAAGCGCAGCCGACCGGAGAATCGGCCGGGTACAGTGATGAAATTTATGAAAAAAATCATGAAACCCATCACGGCGGAAAAGAAGACAAAAACAGGAAAAAGCACAAAAAATTTGCAAGGGCAGCAAAAGCGCTTGCCACAGTGGCGGCAGTCCTTGTTGTTGCAGTCTTAGGCACGGAGGTTGTGCGGCTTAATAACCGTATAAATGAGCTGGAAACCAAAACTGCGAATGTGATTTCACAGAATAATGCACAGAATAATGTCTATGCAGGGATAAAGAGCGGTGCAAAGCTTGGGGATTATGAAGCGGCCTCTGATTACGGAAAATTGTATGATGTGGTAAAAAAAGCAGAGGCTTCCATAAGGGATACCGCATTTGGAGAGCTGTTGGAGAGTGCGGATGCAACAGGCATTACGTCTGATGCATCGTCTACAAATAAACAGGAGTCGGCAGCTGGTACAGAGTATTCAACAACCAACGTGATGACAGAGGGCGTTGATGAGAGTGATGTGGTAAAGACGGACGGAAAATACATTTACATGGTCGAGGATGGTCAGATATCCATTACAGATATTTCAAAGGGAAAGCCTGGGGAAGAGACGCTGTTTCGTCCTGATTTTGAGGTACCGTCAGATACTGTAGAGGAGCTTTATATCAGTGACGGAAAAATGCTTATCATATCAAACCATGCAGGCGATAAGGATGAGACTATATGCTATAGCTATGATATAGCTGACCCGACGAAACCGGTGCTTATAGGTAAAGCGCGTCAGGATGGATTTTACAATACATCGCGCAAAATCGGCAATACGGTATATGTTTTTTCAGACACATATATAAAGACCTCCGATATGAATAGAAATGTGGCGCTGCAGGAGGATAATCTGGAGAAATGGGTGCCTCAGGTAAATGGCAAAGTGATAAGCTATGACTGCTTCTATATAGGAGAGGATACATATTCAGGCACAGTCGTTTCCAGCTTTGATGTGAATAAACCGGATAAGACGATAGACGCCAAATGCATTATGAATAATAGCGGCGAGGTGTACGTTTCAAGCAATGCCATGTATCTGTATCATTCCGATTGGAGTGCAAGCCGTGAGCTTACCAAAATCAGCAAAATTTCGTTTGAGGACGGAGTGATGAAGACCGGGGAGACGACTTCAGTGAATGGTTATCTTAACGATAAATTTGCAATAAATGAGCAGGGAGGGTATCTGTATGTGCTTCCAACCTCAAATACCGGCAGCCAGCCTGTCAATTCACTTCATGTGCTGGATAAGGATATGAAGGAGGTCGGTGTGATAAATGAGATTGCGCGTGGGGAGAGCATCTATGCAGCCCGTTTCGTCGGAAAATATGTATATTTCATCACATACAGGCAGACGGATCCTCTTTTTGTGGCAGATATATCCGACCCGACAGCGCCAAAGCTTCTCGGAGAGCTTGAGGTGAGTGGATTCTCTGAGTATCTGCATATGTGGGATGATACGCACGTGCTTGGAATAGGCTATGGTGACTCGCAGCAGAGTAAGATAAAGCTCACGATGTTTGACGTGAGTGATCCGACAAAGCCGGTTGAGGTGAACCAGAAGCTTATCGACAGTTCTGAGAGCTGGAGCAATGAGTTTGTATATAATTATAAGGCTATTCTTGCAGACCCGGATAAAAATCTGATAGGATTTACTGCGAATGACTACTATCTGTTTTCGTATGACAGTGAAAACGGCTTTAGTCTTTTGGAGCAGCAGGCGCTGACCTATAAAAATACAGAAGGCTACAGAGGCATTTACAAGGATAATGATTTCTATGTGGCAGGAAACGGAGAGATAAAGCATTTTAAGCTGGCAGAATAGCGTAAATAATAGTGTTACGCAATAAGATATAAAGACAGGCGGCGAATACCCAAAGAGGGTGTTTGCTGCCTGTTTTTTGTATAATTTCATATACAAACGAAATGTAACAGCATATTTAAGTATGCAATTCAAGGTAGACGGTGATATAATATCTCTGATTTTGTCAAATAAGACGGATTACTAAGGTTACAGGAGATAATGGCAAACGGTAACCTTAAATAGATTTAATAACACGGAGGAACTATTATAATGAATACAGCCTCAAAGACAAGACATGTCTTTATTTTGTTTTTGGCAGATATAGTCTGGGGAATAGCCTTTGTAGCGCAGTCAAAGGGAGGGGATGCAGTTGGAGCATTTTCATTCAACGGCATCCGCTTCATTATTGGTGCGCTCTGCCTTCTGCCGGTCATAAAAATACTGGATAAGAAAGAGCTGACGGTAAACAGACCTGAAAGCAAAAAACAAAAGAAAGAGCTTTGGATAGCCGGAAGTTGCTGTGGAATAGCACTTTTCTTTGCGAGCAACCTGCAGCAGCTTGGAATCAACATGGGTGCAGAATCCGGTAAGGCTGGGTTCCTTACAGCTACATATATACTTATGGTGCCTATACTTGGGATTTTCCTCAAAAGAAAATGTGGAGCCAAAATATGGATAGGTGTATTTATTGCACTGATAGGCATGTATTTTCTGTGCATGAATGGGGCATTTTCACTTAGCGGCTCGGATTTGCTCCTGTTGGCAGGGGCATTGTGCTTTGCGATACAGATACTTGTTATAGACCATTTCGTATCACATGTAGATGCGGTCAGACTTTCATGCATTGAGTTTTTTGTCACTGGGCTTGGCTCATGTATAGTGATGATTTTTACTGATATGGGACCGTCTGCCGGCGGTTTAGCGCAGTGGGCACAGTCGCTTTGCACCTGGGATGCATGGATTCCGATTCTCTATGCCGGTATTTTCTCAAGCGGAGTGGGCTATACGCTGCAGATTGTCGGACAAAAGGGCTTAAATCCGGCGGTGGCATCGGTGGCGATGAGTCTTGAGTCGGTGGTTTCTGTGATTGCAGGATGGATTCTGCTGGGCCAGATGCTAGGTGGCAGAGAAATTTTTGGATGTGTGCTCATGTTTATTGCGATAATTATTGCACAGCTTCCGGATAGGGAGTATACTAAATAGGTTACAGTATAAAAATGAAATGTGATTATTCAAGTGTGGTTTTGCGAATGTGCGTGGGATGAATAGTTACAACGAGACAGGGATTGGATATGAGAAATAATAGCAGAAAAAATTACAGACGCCGCAGAAGAAATACAGGAGCTTCACAGATTAAGCTTGTAGGAATAGTGGCAGTGATAGTCGTTATAGCGATTATAATAGTTATATCGTGCTTTAATAAGGCAAAAAAAGACAGTAATAAGGCAAAAGACACAGGAACGGCCACAGAAAATGTGACCGGTGTGACTGAGCAGGTAAGTGAGACAGAGGAAGCAAAGGAGCTCTTTGCACCAAAGGAGTCTGAGGGCACAGCAGCAATCGGAGATGAGCTTGAGAGCTCTTATGCCGTAGTGATTGATGAGCAGGACGGCACAGTTGTTGCGGGAAAAAATGCTCATGAGAAAATGTACCCGGCTTCCATGACAAAGGTTATGACAGTGCTTGTAGCAGCAGAGCAGGCTGAGAAAAATGCAATTGCTGCAGCGGAGAATGAAAACACCGAAATAGACAGGCAGGCTGTGATAGAAAACAAGCTCAACGAGGTTGTTACAATTACAAGAGAAGCCACAGATTATTCATATGTGCATGATTGCAGTACAACAGGCTTTTTAGACGGTGAGCAGGTGCCTCTTCGCGATGTGTTTAATGGAACCATCCTGCCATCAGGTGGAGAATCGGCATATCAGCTTGCGGTTTATACAGCAGGCTCCATGGAAGCATTTGTCGATATGATGAACCAGAAGGCAGTAGAGCTTGGTATAGGCCAGACCACACATTTTGCAAACCCTGTCGGCATATATGATGAGAACAATTACAGCACAGCCTATGATATGGCGGTCATCATGCAGGCAGCGATGCAGGACGACATTTGTAAAACAGTACTTTCAAATCATACATATAGCACGGCTGCAACACCGCAGCATCCGGAGAACCTGAACATATCAAATCTGTTCCTGCGCCGAATAGAGGACAGGATGACAAGTGGCGAGGTAATCGGTGCAAAGACAGGCTTTGTAAATCAGTCCGGCAACTGTGCGGTCAGCTATGAGAAGGCAGCAAGCGGAAAGACATATATATGTGTGACAGCAGGCGCTTCAAGCGGATGGCACTGTATAGATAATCATGTGTATTTATATAATACATACGGCAAGTAATCAGCACAGCTGATTTTAAGGAGTGCAGACATGGCGGGAAATCAAGGCAATTACAGGGAAAAATCCACGCGTAATGAGAAGAAATACAAAAAAGCCAACGGACAGCCGAGACTAAAGGAGAAAAGCAGCCGGGCAAAAAGCGATAACGTATGTCCGTATGCGAAGAAATGTGGAGGCTGCGACTATCAGGGCGTAGAATATGAGAAACAGTTAAAAACCAAGCAGGCATACATGAAAAAGCTGCTAAAGCCTTTTTGCTTTGTGGAGCCGATTGTCGGCATGAAAAATCCGCTCTATTATCGTCACAAGGTTCATGCAGCCTTTGACTGCACGAGGCGCGGTCAGATCGTGGCGGGAGCCTACAGGAAAAACACACATGATGTGGTGGATATCGAAAGCTGTATGATAGAGGAGCAGGAGTCAGATGAGATAATAAGGGACATAAAGGATATGCTCCGCTCATTCAGGATAAAGACCTATGATGAGGACACCGGCTATGGGCTTCTCAGACATGTGCTTGTAAGAAAGGGCTATGCAACAGGGCAGATAATGGTAGTGCTTGTCCTGGCATCGCCGATACTTCCATCGAAGAATAATTTCGTAAAAGCACTCAGGAAAAAGCATCCCAATATCACGACAGTGGTGCTCAACGTGAATGATAAAAAGACAAGCATGGTGCTCGGAGACAGAAACATCACGCTTTATGGCAAGGGCTTCATAGAGGATAAGCTGTGCGGCTGTACCTTCCGCATCTCACCAGGCTCGTTTTATCAGGTGAATCCGGTACAGACGGAGCTTTTATACGAAAAAGCCATTCATGAGGCACACCTCACCGGCAAGGAGCGCATAATCGATGCATACTGCGGCACCGGAACAATAGGCATCATAGCAGCGAAAAATGCAGGTGAAGTCATCGGAGTCGAGCTAAACCGTGATGCAATCCGCGATGCAGTTACAAATGCAAAGCGAAATGACATCAGAAACATCCGCTTCTACAATGACGATGCCGGAAAATTCATGGTCGAGATGGCACAAAAGGGTGAGAAAGCGGATGTTGTCATAATGGATCCTCCAAGAACCGGCAGCAACGAGGAATTTTTATCATCGGTTGTCAAGCTGTCGCCGGAGAGAGTGGTGTATGTGTCGTGTGGTCCGGAAACACTGGCGAGGGATTTAAAATACCTCACAAAGCATGGGTATGCAGTGAAACGCGCAACACCATATGACTGTTTTCCATTTACAAGCCACATTGAAACGGTTTGTTGTCTTACTTTCCAAGGGCGCTAAAGGTTCGGTGGACCTTTGCTCAGCGCGGATCAAAGTGAACGTTGACTTCTCTTTAGAGAATTTTAATTTACCTAAATCAGAAAATGCGAGACAGCCACAATGCACACCGGAGAAGGAAGAAGCAAACATGCAAGCGTTTAGGCATTTTGGAATTGTATAGATTGTGGATAAGTAGTATCGTTTGTGTTTCTTACTGTTAAGTAGCGAAAAAGGACATTCCTGAACCGTAATTATTACGGGTCAAGGGATGTCCTTTTTGGTTGCCTTGGAGTGTTCAAAGGACAAGGTAATGAAACTGAGAGAGAGTATTTAGACTGATAAGAATAATATCTATCATATCTAATCTAAAGATAAGGATGGATAGGATAATTGTACAGATTGAAAAAATCACGTTTTCGTGATACACTTTTCTTAAATCTGTTGGAAAAATGATGGAGGATGACATGGCAGTCAGTTACAAAAAATTATTCCATTTACTGATAGAAAAAAATATGACGAATGCACAGTTGCAACAGGAGGCGGGCTTCTCCGCAAATATCATCACACGGCTGAAACGTAATGGGTATATTTCCCTCGAAAGCGTAGAGAGTATATGCCGTGTTCTGAACTGTGGCGTTGACGATATTCTGGAATTTGTACCAGAGGATAACGGAGGGAAAGAGAATGGTTGATACCAAAAAAGAACAGGAACGTGATGAACTGCACCGTGCAATATGGGCGATTGCAGATGAACTGCGTGGAGCAGTCGATGGTTGGGACTTCAAAAATTATGTTCTTGGCACAATGTTCTATCGTTATATTTCCGAAAACCTGTGTAATTACATAAACAGCGGTGAAATTGATGCAGGTAATACGGAGTTTGATTTTGCAAAAATGCCTGATGAGGATGCAGAAGAAGCAAAAGAAGGACTGGTAGAGGAAAAAGGATTTTTTATCCTTCCGAGTGAACTTTTCTGTAATGTTCGAGACAATGCTGCGAATGATGAAAACTTAAATGAAACACTGGAGCGTGTGTTCCGTCACATCGAGGAATCAGCGAAAGGCAGTGAGGCAGAGAGTGACTTTGCCGGACTGTTCGATGACTATGATGTAAATAGCAATAAATTAGGTTCTACTGTAGCGAAGCGTAATGAAAAGCTTGTAAAACTATTAAATGGTGTAGGCGAAATGAATCTGGGGGATGTGAAAGACCATTCAATTGATGCCTTTGGTGATGCGTATGAGTACCTTATGACTATGTATGCATCAAATGCCGGAAAATCTGGTGGAGAGTTTTTTACTCCTGCAGATGTATCCGAATTACTCACACGTCTTGGAACTGTAGGGAAAACAGAAATCAATAAAGTATATGATCCGGCTTGCGGTTCTGGTTCATTGCTTCTGAAGGCTGAGAAAATTCTTGGAAAGGATGCTATCCGTAACGGTTTTTATGGGCAGGAAATCAATATCACAACCTATAACCTGTGCCGTATTAATATGTTTCTGCATGATGTGGGATTTGATAAATTTGATATTGCCTGTGAAGACACATTGCTTAGTCCGCAACATTGGGATGATGAGCCGTTTGAATTGATCGTGTCTAATCCACCGTATTCTATCAAGTGGGCAGGAGACGAAAATCCACTGCTCATCAACGACCCTCGTTTTGCTCCGGCAGGAGTTTTGGCACCAAAGAGTAAAGCGGATATGGCATTTATTATGCACAGCTTGTCATGGCTTGCGTCTAATGGAACTGCTGCCATTGTATGCTTTCCAGGAATTATGTATCGTGGTGGTGCAGAGCAGAAAATTCGTAAATATCTGGTAGATAACAACTATGTGGATTGCGTTATTCAGTTGCCGAGTAATCTGTTCTTTGGGACTTCGATTGCAACCTGTATCATGGTAATGAAAAAGAACAAGGCAGACAACAAGACACTATTTATTGATGCTACAAGCGAGTGCGTGAAGGTTACTAACAACAATAAGCTGACACCAGAAAATATTGACCGTATCGTGGATGTGTTTGCTAAGCGTGAAGAAGTGGAGCATTTTGCACATCTGGCAAACTATGAAGAAGTATCCGGCAATGATTATAATTTGTCTGTATCCACTTATGTCGAAGCCGAAGATACCAGAGAGAAAATTGATATCGTGAAGCTGAATGCAGAAATTAAGGAAATTGTTGCTCGTGAGCAAGTGCTTCGTGATGAGATTGATAAGATCATTGCAGAAATCGAGGTATAATTATGAATGAAAAAGAAGCGTTGAAAAATTTGATTGATAATCCAAAACAGCCTAATGTCAGTGAATGGGTTTATGAGGTCGAGGCGTTTTTAGAAGAAATTAATGAAAATGACGAAGAAGCATGGATACTTATTGATGGCATAAAAAAGCAAGGGGATGCTTTTCAGCGTTGCGAAAATTTAGTGGCATTATTACGTCAACTTTATAAGAAAAAATATGATAAAGTGTCCATTCCACCAATAACAAAAAGAAATCAAATATTTGTTGCTATGATGTTTGCGGAAGAAACTGCTTCTACATACGAACATGTATATAAGCCTGTTATTCAATCATTGAATTATTCGGCTATGAGAATTGATGAGAAACAATTCAATGGATCTATTATCGGAGAAATTACTGCTGAAATAACAGATTCTGTTGCATTGATTGCAGATTTAACAGGAAATCGTGGCGGTGTTTATTATGAAGCTGGAATTGCCAGAGGGCTACAGTTATGTAATCATCCAATCAAATTAATTTTAACTTGTAAACAAAGTTTTTTTGATAGTGAAAGAGTTCATTTTGATGTAAGTGGTGACAACATTGTTCTTTATGCAAACGATGATGATTTGAAACAAAAACTTACAAAAAGATTACAGGCTGTTTTGAGCAAGGAGACTGAAGCATGAGCAAATTAGATGAGTTGATTGTGGAACTTTGCCCGAATGGAGTAGAATATAAGAGTCTTGGAGAAATTGCCACAATCTCACGAGGCGGTAATTTTCAGAAAAAAGATTTCTGTGATAGTGGAGTTCCATGTATCCATTATGGACAAATATATACAAAGTATGGTCTGTTTGCAGATGAGACAATTACGTTTATTACAGAAGAATGTGCAAAAAAACAAAAATTTGCTAAAACAAACGATATAATAATGGCCGTGACTAGCGAAAATATAGAAGATGTTTGTAAATGTCTTGCATGGTTAGGTAATGAAGATGTGGCGGTAAGTGGTCATTCTGCGATTATCAGTCATAATCAAAATCCTAAGTATTTAGTGTATTATTTTCATTCTCAAATGTTTTTTGCTCAAAAAAGAAAGCTTGCACATGGTACGAAAGTAATTGAGGTAACACCAGATACATTAAAAAGCATTGAGCTCCCTGTACCTCCTCTGGAGGTACAACGTGAAATAGTCCATATTTTGGACTCTTTCACGTTACTTACAGCCGAGCTTACAGCCGAGCTTACAGCCGAGCTTACAGCTCGGAAGAAACAATACGAATTTTATAGAGACAAATTATTGACCTCGAATAGAAATATAAAAACCGTAAAATTAGGTGATGTATGTACTTTTGTGCGCGGACCATTTGGCGGAGCATTAAAAAAGGAAATATTCACAACTGAGGGATATGCTGTATATGAACAACAACATGCCATTTACCGTAATTTGGATTTTAGATATTATATTGATAAAAATAAATTTTCTGAATTAAAAAGATTTGCGGTTAATCCAGGAGACATGATAGTCAGTTGTTCTGGAACAATTGGGAAAACATTTGTGATTCCCCCAAATGCTCCGAAAGGAGTAATAAACCAAGCATTATTGAAATTAACACCTAATGAAGAGCTAAATGTATTTTATTTGCAATATTTTTTTGAAAATACGATTTCAAAAGTTTTGAATGGAGTAGCACGAGGTGGTGCAATAAAAAATGTTCCATCAGTTAGTGAATTAAAATTAATAGAACTACCGCTACCTTCATTAACTGTTCAAAAAAAGTTGGTAAATGTTCTTGATAACTTCGAGTCCATTTGCACTGACCTAAATATTGGCTTGCCAGCAGAAATTGAAGCACGCCAGAAGCAATATGAATATTATCGTGATTTGCTCTTGACATTTGCTGAAACAGGCAGCACGCTCATGACAGACAGACAGACAGACAGACAGACAGACAGACAGACAGAGCTGAGCGCAATTAAGCTCATTCAGTATGTGTTTGGGTATGCATATTTAACCTTGGACAAGATATCTGAAAACTGTGATCGTCAGAGAAAGCCTGTTACAAAAGGAAAAAGAGAAGCAGGAAAGTATCCATATTATGGTGCTTCTGGAATTGTTGATTATGTATCGGATTATATTTTTGATGGGGATTATTTGCTTGTGTCTGAAGATGGAGCTAATCTGCTTGCAAGGACTACCCCTATATCGTTTTCGATTTCTGGAAAGAACTGGGTAAATAATCATGCCCATGTTTTGAAATTTGATACTTATGAATTAAGAAGATATGTGGAAATTTATTTAAATTCCATCGACTTAGGTAAATTTATTTCTGGTGGAGCACAACCGAAACTTAATCAAGAGAATTTAAATAAAATAGTAATTCCCGTTCCGGAAGAGGGGAAAGTCAAGGATATTGTTAATATTCTCGACCGCTTTGATACTCTCTGCAATGACCTGTCCGCAGGACTTCCAGCAGAAATAGAAGCACGTCAGAAGCAATATGAATATTACAGGGATAAGTTACTATCTTTTAAAGAATTATCATAACTGTTCAGAGCCAGCCTCCAAAATGCTACGCATTTTGGAGGTGTGGCGTATTCGCCAAATAGATTTCCGTATAAGAGTGTTCTCTCGTGCGAGCACGGCTTTCACTCTCATCGGAAATCTGCTTGGCTCTGAACAGTTACAAATTACCAAAGTAAGGAGGCGAGGATGTGCCGTACTTTAATATTGTAGCGGAGACATCGGAGAATACCGTTGTCACAGAATATGAGCCAGTCAAGAAGCGTTCTGACAGTTACCAGAGCGAAGCAGCACTGGAACAGGAGTTTATCCGTCTGCTCTGTGAACAGGGATATGAATATCTGCCTATTCACACGGAGAAAGACCTGATTGCCAATCTCCGTAATAAATTAGAGGAACTGAATAACTATCAGTTTTCGGATACAGAGTGGGATGATTTCTTCAAAAATGACGTTGCCAATCCCAATGAGCATATCGTGGAAAAGACCCGGAAGATACAGGAGGACAATGTCCAAGTCCTGACTCGTGATGACGGTTCTTCCAAGAATATTACACTCATAGATAAGAAGAACATCCATAACAACAGGCTGCAGGTTATCAATCAGTATGTGATTGGCACGGAAAATGGTGCGAAGCATGACAATCGCTATGATGTTACCGTATTGGTAAACGGTCTGCCTCTTGTACATATTGAACTGAAACGCAGAGGTGTTGCTATCCGTGAAGCATTCAATCAGATTAATCGCTACCAGAGGGATTCTTTCTGGGCTGGGTGTGGATTATATGAGTACATTCAGATATTTGTTATTTCTAATGGCACACATACAAAATATTATTCTAACAGTACTAGACGGAATGTGGAAAAGGAACATGAGAAACGGGGAGCAAGTAAGACCAAGACCAGTAACAGTTTTGAGTTTACCTGCTTCTGGGCAGATGCCAATAACCGTGTGATTCCTGATCTGATTGATTTTACAAAGACTTTTTTTGCAAAGCATACGATTTTGAATATTCTTACGAAATACTGTATTTTTACATCAGAAGATATGCTGATGGTCATGCGTCCGTACCAGATTACGGCTACGGAGCGGATTCTCAATCGTATCGAAATTGCCAATAATTATAAGAAGTACGGCAGTGTCGAGGGTGGTGGTTACATCTGGCATACCACGGGTTCCGGCAAGACGCTGACTTCGTTCAAGACGGCAAGACTGGCATCGAAGCTTCCTTATATTGACAAGGTGCTGTTTGTGGTTGACCGTAAGGATCTGGACTATCAGACCATGAAAGAATATGACCGTTTTGAAAAGGGGGCAGCCAACAGCAATACCTCGACAACCATATTAAAACGGCAGTTGGAAGACCCGGACGCACACATCATTATTACTACAATTCAGAAACTGGCTACCTTTATAAAAAAGAATCCGGGGCATGAAGTGTATACGAAACATATCGTTATTATTTTTGATGAGTGCCACCGCAGTCAGTTTGGAGATATGCACACTGCGATTGTGAAGAATTTCAAGAAATATCATCTGTTTGGATTTACAGGAACACCGATTTTCTCTGTTAATTCCGGCAGAGCAAAAAATCCAGAATTCTTTACTACAGGTCAGACCTTTGGAGACCAGCTTCACAGCTACACGATTGTGGATGCGATTAACGATAAAAATGTTCTTCCATTCCGGGTGGATTATATTAAAACGATGGATGTGGAAGAAGAAATCACGGATGAGATGGTCTGGGACATCAACCGTGAAAAGGTTATGATGGCTCCTGAGCGTATCCGAATTGTAACACAGTACATACTGGAACATTTTGACCAGAAGACCTATCGTGGGGATAAAACTTACATATATAATACGCTGACTAATATTACAGAGGTGGCTTCTGCCAAACGAGATGAGGTAGAGGAAATCAAGCAGAAACAGCGTATCAGTGGTTTTAATTCCATTTTTGCAGTATCAAGTGTTCCGATGGCAAAACTGTATTATCAGGAATTTAAGAAGCAGATGGCAGCAGACCCGACCAAGAAGCTTCGAGTTGCAACCATTTTCAGTTATGGTGCAAATGAGGAAGAATCAGATGGTATTCTGGATGAAGAAAATTCAGAGGATACCTCTGCCCTTGATCAGCCATCCAGAGAATTTCTGGAAGAAGCTATTGACGATTATAATAAAATGTTCCATACGAATTACGATACCTCAAGTGATAAATTTCAAAATTACTATAAAGATGTGTCGCTTCGTATGAAAAACAAGGAGCTGGATATTCTGATCGTAGTAAATATGTTCCTTACAGGTTTTGATGCCACAACTATGAATACGTTGTGGGTAGACAAGAATCTGAAAATGCACGGATTGATACAGGCATTTTCCCGTACCAACCGTATTCTGAATTCTATCAAGACCTTTGGAAATATTGTATGTTTCCGAAATCTGCAAAAGCGTGTGGATAGTGCTATTTCCCTGTTTGGAGACAAGAATGCCGGAGGAATCGTTCTATTGCAGAGCTTTAAGGATTATTATTACGGATATGAATCTGTAGATGGCAAGCCAATGCCAGGATATGTGGATATGGTGGAAGATTTGAACAATAATTTTCCTCTGTCAGACCCACAGATTGTCGGAGAACAGAACCAGAAGGATTTTATCGCTTTGTTTGGTGCGATTCTTCGTATGAGAAATCTTTTGCTTTCCTTTGATGAGTTCAAGGGGAACGAGCTGATTTCTGAACGTGATTTACAGGATTACCTTGGACGCTATCAGGACTTACGTGATGAGTGGAAACGCAAGCGTCAGGAAAGCACGGATATTACGGATGATGTAGTATTTGAGATTGAACTGATCCGGCAGATAGAAATCAATATTGATTATATTCTTATGCTCGTAAAGAAGTACCATGATACCCACTGCGAAGATAAGGAAGTGTTGATAACCATCAATAAGGCAATTGATGCCAGCCCAGAGCTTCGTAGCAAGAAGCAGCTCATTGAAACTTTTATTGCAGGAATCAATGATGTAGATGATGTCATGAATGAATGGCATGAGTATGTGGTGGAACAGCGCGCTCATGACCTTAATGCGATTATCACGGAAGAAAAGTTGAAGCCGGAAGATGCACGGAAGTTCATGGAGAATGCGTTCCGTGATGGAGAAATCAAAACAGCCGGAACGGACATAGATAAACTTATGCCACCGATTTCACGTTTTGGTGGTGACAATAGGGCTAAGAAGAAACAGGGAGTTATTGATAAACTGAAAACTTTCTTTGAAAAATATTTTGGCATTGGGGGTTCGTCTACCTTTACGGAATCAGAGCATAAAGTGGTGACATATGATATGGGTAATCAGGAGACTTTGTCGAAGGTAGCTGAATCTAAAACACCATATGGAGAGTAAATTATAACTACAGCAAGCCACATTGGACAAAATCCTTTGTGGCTTGTTTTAAAGGGAGTAATTTGATTTTACAATTTTGGATTCCTCCGTCTCAACTTCCGATGCTCCTTTGCCGGCTTGGAACGGGAAAATATTTCTTTTAATCAATGATATTTTTGACCATGCTTTGATAGTCAATGTCGCTGGTGGTATTGCTATCTTTCATATGAATATTTCGCAGGTCAGAGACAATCGGTTTCAAATCTTCTGACAGAATATTCATATAATATTGTTCTGCTTCAATGTGTTAATTATCAAATATGCTTGCAAATGCATCAGTAGAATCGGCACCAAGCTCTGTTAATTTGCATCTCATTACATCAAGAAAAGCATTTGCTATCTGAATTCCCTTATCGTTAAATTCATCAATATAGATTTCCAGATAATTCAAATTGGCTGCCAAAACAAATTATGTACGGAAAGTGGAGCAGAAATGAGAAAGCATTAAAAAGAATTGAAGAATTAGAAAATGAAAACGCCGAGCTGCGCGAAGAACTGGAATATTATAAAAATCGTAAATTAAGCGGAAGGCAGAAGCATAATGCAAAATGGATGGCAATCTACAATGATTTTGTTGCCGGTTATGAAAGTGGAATGACTATGATAGAGATTGCAAGAAGGAATAATGTCAGTGAGAGAACGATTTACAGGTATAAAGCGTATTATGATAAGATGAGGAAAGTGGAAGTTGATGAGTAGATCATTTTTATTGCGTAAAATGGTTGTATGGATTTTGTGGTCACAAATTGTGACCGCAAGACAAGGAAGGAAATTTTATGGCAGAAGAGAAGAAAGAAGAGATTGCAGTAATTGAAATTACAGAAGAGTATATGAAAGAAAGAATTTATGAAATCAGAGGTCAAAGAGTAATCTTAGACTCAGATCTTTCTGAAATATATGGTTATACCACAAAAGCATTCAACCAACAGGTAAAAAATAATATTGAGAAATTTGATGAAGATTTTATGTTTGAATTAACGGATGATGAGGTAGAAGATTTGCGGTCAAATTTTTTGACCGCAAATCTTAACAGTAAGAGTAGATATAATCCTCATGTATTTACAGAGCAAGGACTATATATGCTGATGACCGTTTTAAAAGGGCCATTGGCTGTTAAACAGAGTAAGGCGTTAATAAGAACCTTCAAAAGAATGAAAGATTACATATTAGAAAATCGTGATTTAATCGGTCAGAGAGAGTTACTTCAGTTAAGTATGGAGACTGCAAATAACAGAATTGAAATCAGCAAAATCAATTCTGATATGATATCTCTTGAAAAACAGATTTCTGATGTTGCAGAAGGATTGAAGGATGTAGTGACGAAATCTGAACTTGCGGATATGATGAACAGTTTTATTTCAGATGATGATGAAAAATGGCTTATGTTTAATGCAAAATTTAGTAGTGCAGATGAGGTTTACGAGTCTATTTACAGGCAGGCAAAGTCATCAATATATGTGGTTGATAATTACATTGGTTTAAGAACGCTGGTACATCTTAAGAATTCTCCAACAGGAGTAAATATTATTTTATTTAGCGATAATGTTGGGAATAATAAACTTCACAACATAGAATATACGGATTTCCGTAAGGAATATCCAACTGTAAAACTGTCAATGAAGAAGACTGGTGGCATATTCCATGATCGGTTTATCGTGCTGGATTATGGAACGGCGGATTGGATTAGGAATATCAAATTTCAGTTTCCGACACTTGAAACGGTTTGTTTGTTGTCGCGAGTGTAAGCGTAAAATCAACGGTATTAATGAAGAAAAACATATTCCATCTTACGTGCAAATGGTGTAGAATAATACCAATACACGGAGGACAAAAATGAGAACGCTATATACATTTGACAAACACAACTATTCCGATGATATGGAGGTATTTGAGCGCTTCGCGGTGCGCGCGGTTATTATCAGAGACGGCAAGCTTGCCATGCAGCAGGCCGGTGAGGGCTACTACAAGATACTGGGCGGCGGTATCGATGCAGGCGAGACCAACGAGGTGGCGCTGGCACGTGAGGTGCGCGAGGAGGCAGGACTTCTTGTCGTGCCGGAAAGCATCAGGGAGTGCGGCAAGGTCATAGAAAAGAGACGCGATATATTTGAGGCTAACAAGATATATTACTGTCACACCTACGTGTATTTCTGTGATGTGAAGGACGAGCATGTAGCCGCACAGATGACAGACAGCGAGATAAGGCTTGAGTATCATCTGTCATGGGCCACGCCGGATGAGATAATAAAGGCCAACAGCGCCTTTCTTGATAAAGAATGGATAGCAAGAGACACTAAGATTGTTGAGTTGATAAAAGAAATGTGTTAAAATAATGCCTGGATGTAAATCCGGGCATTTAATATAAGGAGAAGCAGTATAAATGGATAAAAATAAAATCAAAAATAAATTAAAGGATGATCCGGCCTTCACTCTTGAGGTGCATAACCCGGAGGTTGAGGAGCTGATGACACAGTATTCAAGCGACAAAAAGGCGGAGACGCTCAATAAGCTCATTGAAAAATGCACTAAGAGCAGATTCCTGGTACCTGCAAATGTCGGAGAGAACAACAAGCCGATTCCGCTATTTATTAAAAACGGTGAGGGAGAGACTTTCTTGCCGATTTATACATCAAAGGCGCAGATTTCTAAGGATCATCCGTCACCATGCATTGTAAATATGCCGTTTCTTGCAGTCAACAATATGGTGGCAAGTAAAGAGTTAAAGATTGATGGTATCGCATTCAACCCATTCACTCACAATCTGATTTTCAAAAAGCCTCTTGTAGAAAAGATTGAGGCAGTGGAAAAGGCCAGAAGAGAGGGACATCCTACATCACCGACAAAGGGCAAGACTGTACAGATGACAGCAGAGCAGTATGTCATCTTTGAGCGTATGCAGTATGAGCATATTTTCCTGCCGGCAAAGATGTTTGAGGGCGGAAAAGAGTTCATGGACCGACTTGCCGATGAGAAGGAAAAGCTAATAGATGAGCTGTACGAGGAGGCATATCAGCAGAAGCGTATGTATCCATATATGGAGGAGGATTTCTCTGTTATGTCTATGCAGATTTCTGATACGCTTAATGTCACCAGAGTTGATTTCCCGACAAGGGATATGGCTCCAAACTGCGCAATCCGTGCTTATCTCGTGTGGGATGATGCTACGTCACAGGGCAGATATTTTGTAATTGATGTGAAGGCCGATAAAACTACTGAGCTGGCTGAGATTACAGAAGATCACAAGCGTCTTGGATATGGAGCTGCACCGGTTGAGGGAGCTGAGCTTCAGACTGTTCTTGACCTGGTCAAGAACAGTGCAGAGGCCTGAATTAGAAAAGTAATGTAGGGCATGATATATAAAGGAGGTCGTGTATGAAGGAGTTTTTAGGCAGAATAAAGGCTGATTTTCTATTGTCATCAGTGCTTTGCATAGCGCTGGGACTGGTGTTTATCATATGGAGAGCTTCGGTGCTCACGATTGTGGCCAATGTGCTTGCGGTGGTGCTTATCATCATCGGAGTGGTCTATATGTGCAGCTATTTTTTGAATATAGTCACGAATGGTTTTTCAGCGATGCTGGGGCTTGTGGTTTTGGCAGTGGGTATATGGTTTCTGGTGCAGCCAAAGGTTGTGGTGAGCCTGATACCTATAGTAATTGGTCTGGTGCTCATTTTTCACAGCATCAGGAGCATTATTGAGGCGGTGGATGCCAGAAAATACGGTTACGGAGGCTGGAGTGTCGGCCTGATTTTTTCAATAATCAGTCTGATTTTTGGAATAATCTGTGTGACAAATGCATTTGATGTAATGAAAACAGCCACTGTTGTTGTCGGAATTATATTGATTTTCAACGGAGTGTCCAATATCTGGATTACAAGCCGTGCCACAAAGGCTGAGAGCGCCTACAACAAGCAAAAGGAGTTTGAGGCAACGTTTGTTGAGGATAGAAAAGAGGACAATTAAGCAGTAACAGAAAGGCGGCAGAATGCGTCGGATGGAGTTTAAGATGGAGAGACCCGGACTTACCAAGGTCGGTGACCATCTGAAGGTAACAGAGAGCAAGCTTCCGACTTCATATTATTATACGATAGAGCATGCGATTGCCATGTCGGGAAACTACGTGGTCAGCGAGAGGCTCAAAAGCCGTGAGGGCGATGTCGTGGATGTGAGGGAGACTGAGAAGGGCTACTTTGTCACGATGGAGTTTGATGAGTAATGACACAGCAAGGTAAGAATGCAATAGATATGGTGCTCGCTGAGAGCCTTATAGAGCTTTCGGCGAAAAAGCCAATCGATAAGATTACAATTAAAGAGATAACGGACAAGGCCGGAGTTATCCGCCCTACGTTTTACAATCATTTTCAGGACAAGTACGAGCTGATAGAGTGGATTATCAAAAACGAGCTGCTTGAGCCCATCAAGCCACTGCTCAATGCCGGAATGATTTTTGAAGCGATTGTGCTGATGCTCAATAATATCTCGGCAAACAGTGTTTTTTACAAGAAAGCACTAAAGCTGGAGGGGGCTGTGACGTTTAATCAGATTGCCATGAAGTGCGTCTGCGAGATGTTTATGAATATCATAAGCGAAAAGAGCACAGGAAAGAAATCCAAATACCGCTGGCTCACACCTGAGGTGATTTCTACATATTATGCGCAGTCGTTGTGCTTTATCACGGAGGGCTGGATAGCCCAGGGCATGGATGATATTGAGCCGAAGGAGATGGCTGAGGCATACATGTATCTGATTACGCGTTCGATGGATGATATACTAAGTGAGCTGTAGAGGACAATTGCCATGGAAAATGACGGCTTAAGCAAGCTCATAAAGCAGAATCATAAAGAGGCATGCGTTCATATAAATATGAAAATGCTGTGAAAAAGTGTCAGAAATCAAATACAATATCATATATGTGTCATATCGGATATACAAATTGATGGATTTGTATATCTCACATGACAAATCGAAGAGATTGAATATTTATTTATTCGGTCTTTTTTTTTATACTTCAATACGAATAAAAGAAAGAGTGGTGAATCTAATGATTAAATTTGGAAAAGGAGTCGTAAAACATCGTGTGCTGATACTGATAGTTGCATTTGCACTGCTTATACCGTCGGGCATCAGCTTTATCAACACGAGAATCAACTTTGATATCCTTTCTTATCTGCCAAGCCAGATAGAGACTATGAAGGGTCAGGATATCATGGTAGATGAGTTTGGAACCGGAGCGTTGTCATTTGTGATCTTAGAGGATATGAAGGATCAGGACATAGAGACTCTGGCAGATGACATAGAGGACCTTAAGGGTGTAAATGATGTCATCTGGTACGGAACAATCGCTGATTCCACATTGCCAAGAGAGGCAATTCCGGATGAGGTGTACGACGCATTCAACAATAAGGATGCAAACAGTCAGCTCATGCTCGTCACCTACAGTGACACAATGGGTTCGGATGAGACAATGGAAGCCGTCAACAAGATGGATAAGATGGTGAAAAACCACTGCTTCGTAGCAGGAATGGCAGCGGTCAACGCAGATACAAAGACACTTGTTATGCAGCAGGCTCCAATATATGTCATCATAGCAGCATTGCTTTCAATGCTTGTCATGGGAATTACAATGGATTCAATAATTGTTCCGATGTTATTCCTTCTAAGCATAGGAATGGCTATTATCTATAACCTGGGAACAAACTTTATACAGGGACAGATTTCATACCTGACACTGGCACTGACAGCAGTATTGCAGCTCGCCGTAACAATGGATTATTCGATTTTCCTGTGGCACAGCTATCAGGAGCAGATAGACAGATATGACGGAGACAAGAAGCGAGCCATGGCACATGCCATTTCCCACACAATTGTCTCAGTAACAGGAAGCTCAATTACAACAATCGCAGGCTTCGTAGCCCTCTGCTTCATGAGCTTTACACTTGGACTTGACCTGGGAATCGTAATGGCAAAGGGCGTTGTATTCGGAGTTATCGGATGTGTAACAATCCTCCCTGCACTGATTCTTGCATGTGATAAGGCAATCGAGAAGACAAAGCATAAGATTCTCATGCCTGATGTTTCCAGGATTGCAAGTTGGGTAACAAATCATTATAAGATACTTGCAGTGATTTTCATCGTAGTGCTCATCCCGGCAATATACGGATACACTCATGATCAGGTCTACTATGACCTTGCAGGAACCATGCCTGACAGTGCATACAGTAAGCAGGCCAATGAAAGACTCGACAAGGAGTATGCTATGGGTGCCACACATATCATCATCGCACCGAGCGATATGTCAAAGGCAGACAGCATAAGCATGATAAATGATATCAAGAAGGTCGATGGAGTAAAGCTTGCAGTATCGCTTGATTCAATACTCGGACCTACCATACCGGATGATATGGTGCCGGATGAGGCAAAGGAGATATTTAAAAACGGTGATTACCAGATGATGCTTGTTTCATCAAAATATGCGACAGCATCTGATGAGGTAAACAACCAGATAACAGAGATTAAAAAGATAATAAAGAATTACAGCGAGGACGCAATGCTTATCGGTGAGGCACCTTGTACAAAGGATCTTATCACTATCACAGATACAGACTTCAAGCGTGTAAGTGCGGTATCAATCGTATTGATATTCCTTATCATTCTCGTGGTATTCAAATCGGTATCGCTTCCAATCATACTTGTAGCGGTCATCGAGTTTGCAATCTTTGTAAACATGGGAATTCCGGGATTTACAGGAACGAAGCTTCCGTTTATCGCGAGCATCGTAATCGGAACCATACAGCTTGGTGCAACGGTTGACTATGCGATACTTATGACCACAAAGTACAGAAAGAACAGATACACCGGAATGGACAAAAAGCCGGCAATCACAAAGGCACTTGCAGATTCGACAAACTCAGTTATCGTCAGTGCACTCTGTTTCTTCGCCGCAACCTTTGGTGTAGGACTTTATTCAAACATTGATATGATCAGTTCTATCTGTATACTGCTTGCACGAGGCGCAATCATCAGTATGTTTGTAGTAGTATTTATACTTCCGTCAATGTTTATGATTTTTGACAAAGTAATATGTGCCACAAGCGCAGGCTTTAAAAACAAGAACCTGACAGCTTAGTAATCTGATTAATCATAAATGAGGGATAAAATACTTTTTAACCCTCATAACATAAAAATATGACCTCAAAAACAAAATCAGGAGGAATAAGACATGAAATTACCAGAATTGAAAGAAAAGTTAAAAAGTAAATATATTGTCCGTGTTGTAGCCGGAGTCCTCACAATAGCACTTGTAGGTACAGGAATCGGAGCAACAGCGGTTTTTGCCGAGAAGGACAGCACCGCAGTCACAGCCGAGGCAGACAGCACAACAGACAGCAGCAAGGATGCTGATGATATAGCAGACAAGCTCATGGACAGCGTATCATTAAAGGATAACGATGCAGACAAGGACGAGAGCGTATATCTCATCTCAGATGCAAACGGCAACGTAAACAAAACAATCGTAGTAGATCACCTTAAAAATAAAGACAAAAAGGATACATTGGAGGATGCTTCAAACCTTTCAGATATCGAGAACGTAAAGGGCAAGGAAAAATTCACACAAAGCGGTGATAAGCTCACATGGCAGGCAGGCGGCAAGGACATTTACTACCAGGGCACAGCAACAGAGGAACCGCCTGTAACACAGAAGGTTACATACTACCTCGATGGAAAAGAAATCTCACCTGAGGACCTTGCAGGAAAATCAGGAAAGGTCAAAATTCGTTTTGACTACACAAACACCACATCATATACAGAGACAGTAAACGGCGAGAAGCAGACAGTTTCCGTACCATTTGCAGCAATAACAGGACTTGTACTCGGTGATGGCTTCGAGAATATCGAAGTGACAAACGGCAAGGCTGAGGTAAGCGACTCATCAAGCGTAGTGCTCGGCTATGCACTTCCGGGCTTAAAGGACAGCCTCGGAATCAAAGACAAAGACCTCGATGGCGATGTAAATATCCCTGAATACATGGAAATGACAGCAGATGTGGAGAATTTCTCAATGCCTGCAGCCATGACCTTCGTGGTAAACGCATCTGATTATGTAAGCACAGACGGAATTGACACATCAGACCTCGATGACATGATAAATGACTTAAAGGATGCCTCAACACAGCTTCAGGATGGTTCAAAGACACTGGCAGAGGGTACTGACACACTTACTGACGGACTTTCAACATTGCAGAGCAAGCTCGGCACATTCGCATCAGGAGTTGGCACACTGCAGAGTGGACTTAAGACATATACTGATGGTGTTAGTACATTAAGTGGTGGACTGAATACACTTGGAAACAGCACAGGAGCCCTGGTTTCAGGAGCAGATAAGCTTAATAGTGGAGCAGGCCAGCTTGCAAGTGGAAGTGCAACACTTAAGGATGGGTTGAAGGCTTATACGGATGGAGCCAATGGTCTTGCAAAGGGAGCAAGTGATTTAGATGCCGGTATTGGAACTTTGGCAGAAAAATCAGGAACATTGGTGGATGGAGCTACAAAGCTTGATGATGGAGCTAGTCAGTTATCAGCAAGTGCAAGCAGTATAAATGAAGGCATAAAATCACTGGACACTGGATTAAAGACACCTCTTACGGATAAGGAAAAGGCTGGATATCAGGTGGCTGCAAAGGATAGTGTTGATAAGCAGTTTTCTAATCCAGATAATGAAGCTAATTATGAAAATACTAAAGCAAAAGCGTCTGGAGTTTATTATGAGACTATGACAAGTGATGATTCTGTAAAGAAGGCAGTTCAGTTGCTTAAAAATGATTCAGACCTTATGAATATGATAAATGCTACTGTAGGTGCTACAGTTGAAACCGCGATAAAGGGTAGTGTTCCTGATTTAGCAAGTAAAGATACAGCTACAATTAAAAAAACATATAATAATAGTCCAAAACTTCAGCAGAGTGTTAAAGAAGTATTAAATTTACCACAAACTATACCAGATTATGATACATTAGTTAGTGCGATAGTAGATCAGAAACTCAATGATATGGCAACCAAGGTTATGGCAGGTGTTGCAAATAACTCAAAAGATAAAGTGGGAGAAGTTGTAGCTGATGCGGCAAAAACTGGGGCAGAAAACGCAGCTCAAAGTGCAGTTATTACAGGAATTGAGTCTGCAAAATCTAATGTTTCGTCACAGATTAATGCAAAACAGGAAAATGGATATAGCCTTGTAACAGGAGCAGATGCTCTTTCAACAGGAGCGTCATCACTTGCTAATGGTACTAAATCTTTGGTAAATTCAATTCCAACTCTTACAGGTGGAATCAAGCAGCTTAAAGATGGTTCGTCTCAGCTTAATGCCGGAGCAGCAAAGCTTACATCAAACAATGATACACTAAATGCCGGAGCCACAGCACTAAATGCCGGAGCAAGTCAGCTTTCAGCCGGAACACAGTCGCTCATGAACTCAGTACCAACGCTCACAAGCGGAATCAAGCAGCTTGTAGACGGTTCAAACACACTTGTAGCAAACAATGTACAGCTCAACAGCGGAGCATCACAGCTTGCAGATGGAACAAATCAGATAGTTTCAGGTGTTGACCAGCTCACAACAGGCTCTAAGACACTTTCAGAGGGTGCACACACACTTGCAGACGGTATGGTACAGTTCAATGAGGAAGGAATCAACAAGATTCTCGATGCATACAACGGTGACTTAAAGCCATTCACCGATAAGCTTCAGGCAGTAATTGACGCAGGTGAGGAATATCAGACATACTCAGCAATCGCTGATGGACAGACGGGCAGCGTTAAGTTCATATATAAATTAGCTTCAATAGATGTTAAGGCAGATAGCGACAAGTAATTAATTAAAGGATGTTTAAAGATTAGGGGAGGCAAAAATGGGCTGGATAGAATATCTGTTAATCGTGGCGGGAAGCTCACTTGAGATTTTCGTTGCGATGGAATGTCAGGGATCCCTGATCCAGAAAGTAAATAAGAAACAGCTTACAGCCATTTGCTTCATAGTTGCAGTTTGCCAGTTGTTAGCAATGTACATCGGGTATTTCCTGTCAAGCTTCCTTAATGGGAAATACTCGGTGAAGGATGAAGCACTTTTAGGAGAGATAATTTCTATCGGAATACTGATAGGACTGGGGATCAGGCTTATAGGAAAGGCTATAAGAAACGAAAGGATTGAGGAACACTGTCAGGCGCAGCTTGATATGAAAAGGGTGCTAAGAATAGTAGGAATCACCGCACTTTATACGGTTCTTGCAGGAATAGCATTCGGCTTCCTTGGTACCGGACTTCTCACCATTATGATAATGGTGGCGCTGCTCACTGTCATCTGCATAGTGGCAGGCATTTACACAGGATATCACTACGGTTTCGAGCAAAAGACAAAGGTATATATCGTGGGGGCGATACTCTTTTGGGCGGCTGGAATTGATGTGATAGTAAGACTTGTAAGTGCAAAATAATGCATAGGGCTCTGTTCGTAAGGACAGGGCTTTTTTGCTGTCCATTGAAGTATGAAATCCTTTGCTTGCAATGTCAAAGTAAATGCTATAGAATATTTTCATACTTAATAACACGAAAATGAGGAGATTTAAAGTTATGAAACAGAAATTGAGAAACCTTTCGGCACCGGCAAATATAATATTTGCCATTCTTGCAGTTTTTATTTTCATTGCACCCTTGCAGTGGAGCGGAAAAGTGCTGGGACTGATTCCGGGCATGGAAAAGGCGGATGATTATCTGCTGCAGGCTATTGTGGAGACAGTTGTTTTAGTTATTTTTCTTGGCATCACATATATATTTGGGCTGTGGGATATTTTTAAGGAAAATGCAGCAGGATGGACAAGAAGCTTATACACAGGCGGTTTTTTCATAGTGTACTGTTTGTATGCTGTTGTTTCAGGCATTTATTTGTGCTTTTTGGGTGAGCATGATGATGTGAAGGCATTTTACAACATCATCTTTTTCTTTATTGCGGTCTGCCTTGTAGGGCTCGTTGAGGAGCTGGTGTTCAGAGGAGTGGTGTTTAATCTGCTGCTGAGAGCTTTTCCAAAGACGAAAGGTGGAATCACAGGAGCCGTAGTTTTGGGAGGCGTACTGTTTGGATTGATGCATTTTTCCAATATGGGCGCAGGGGTTAAGTTCAGCAGTTGTCTGATACAGGTTATTTCAGCAGGTCTCATGGGTGTGCTGTTTTGCATGATATACGCGTCTACACGCAATTTCTGGATGCTTGCCATTTTCCATACTGTTGTAGATATGGGAGGGCTTTTATCATCGGGAATATTTGAGGGAGGCGGAGTGGCCGACAGGATTAATGAGTTTTCGGCAATGAACTGTATTGCATTTGTCGTGCTCGGTATTCCTATGCTTGTTATGCTGCGTAAATCAAGGCGTATCCGTCTTGAGATGCTTTACAACAATGTGACCATCATAGATGACGAGAGGGAGGGCGCTAAGCTGGCAGTGGTTTCACTGGTGCTTGGCATTTGCAGTATTATTTTCTCGTTTTTTGGCTATCTGATGGGGCTTGGAATTGTCGGCATGCTTGCTTCCAAAATGTCCAAAAAGGCAAAGCAGTATAACAATGCAATAGCAACTGCCGGTATGATTACATCGATAATAGGATTTGTACTGTCGGTAATCTGCACGATTGGCATGGTGGTGCTGTTTGCAAGTGGCATTTATGACAGACTTGTTAATATGTCGATGCTGTAATAATACGAAGCAGACCTTTGAATGTGGTAAAAAGTCTACATTCAAGGGTCATTTTTTAAGGAGAAACCATGAACATTTTACTGACAGCAATAAATGCAAAATACATACATTCAAACCTCGCAGTTTACTCACTGCGCGCCTGTGCCGGGGAGTACAGGGATGCTGTGGAGCTTGCGGAATACACGATAAACAATCAAAAGGATTACATTCTTGAGGAGCTTTACAAGAGAAAGCCCGACGTACTTTGTTTTTCGTGCTATATATGGAATATTGATTATGTGACTGATATTGCACGCGAGTATAAAAAGCTTTGTCCGTCAGTGCCGATATGGGTTGGAGGCCCTGAGGTGTCTTACGAGGTGGAGGCATTTCTGCGGGAAAATCCATACATAGACGGTGTGATGATAGGCGAGGGTGAGGATACCTTTAGAGAGCTGTGTGGTTACTATGCGCATAAAAGAAAGCTGAGTGATATTGCAGGCATTGCTTTCAGAAAAAACAGCACAGGTAATAGTACAAGTAATAGAACAAGTGTGAACAACGCAGGCTGCAAAGCGGATGAAATAGTATTCACAAGTCCACGCCCAATCAAAAACATGAGTGAAATTCCATTCTGCTATGATACGCTTGATGATTTTTCAAACCGCATCATCTACTACGAGAGCAGCAGGGGATGCCCGTTTTCGTGTAGCTATTGCCTGTCATCGGTGGATAAGACACTGCGTTTCAGGGATACTGAGATTGTCAAAAGAGAGCTTAAGTTTTTCATAGACCAGAAGGTGCCTCAGATTAAGTTTGTGGACAGAACCTTCAACTGCAATCATGCTCATGCCATGGAGCTGTGGCGCTTTATAAAGGCGAATGACAATGGTGTGACAAACTTTCACTTTGAGATATCGGCGGATCTGCTGAATCAGGAGGAGCTTGAGCTGATTTCTGATATGAGGCCGGGGCTTATACAGCTTGAAATCGGTGTGCAGTCCACCAATGAGGTCACGATTAAGGAGATTCACAGGACTATGAAGCTTGAGAGGCTTAAGGAGGTTGTGAGGCTCATTCAAAGCGGCAACAATATCCATGAGCATCTGGATCTGATTGCAGGGCTGCCATACGAGGACTATGACAGCTTTGGGCGTTCCTTTGATGAGATTTATGAGCTTCAGCCAAACCAGCTCCAGCTTGGATTTTTAAAGGTACTCAAGGGCTCGTATATGTTTGAGCATGCCGCGGAATATGGTATTGTGTACCATGACAAGCCACCGTATGAGGTTATGTCCACAAAATGGCTTTCGTTTGATGATGTGATAAAAATAAAGCGCGTCGAGGAGATGCTTGAGGTTTATTACAACAGCGGACAGTTTGAGATTACGATGAAGCTTATGGAGTGTATCTTTGACAGTGCGTTTGAGTTTTTTCAGGAGCTTGGAGATTTTTATGAGGCAAACGGCTATTTTGGAATGAGCCATTCGCGCATCAGAAGGTGCGAGATACTGCTTGAATTTCTGGCTTTATACCTGCATGGCTGTGACAGCGATGATATGGCTTCTGTGGGATTATCCGGAAATGCCGGAGATAGAGATAATACTGATTTCGACGAAAATGCCGGAGATAGAGATAATACTGATTTTGATGAAAATGCGCAGATTTACAGCATGATTCAGGAGTCACTCATCTTTGATTTGTATTATCGTGAGAACTGCAAGAGCCGCCCGGTGTGGGCCACAGATATAGGAAGCTTCAAGCACATGACACATGCATACTGTAAGAATGGAAAGCTGTCGCATGTGGAGCCGTTCCACTATATTTTTCCGGACAAGCACACGCGAAAGCTGGATGAGCTGCCAAAGTATCATAAGGAGCCGGTGTGGGCGCTTTTCCACTACGACATGAGAGACCCGCTTGACCACCAGGCGCTGGTGGAGTATGTAGAATAACGGTAAAGCGATATGAATATAGCGGTAAAAGCCGGGAAGGTTTACGGACTAAGAAAAATGAGCAACATAGATAATATAAAAAATTACACGGTGATTGACCTTGAAATGACAGGTCTTTCAGCTAAAAATGACAAGATAATAGAGATAGGTGCGGCACGTGTGAGGGGCGGCGAGATAGTGGATACGATATCCACACTGGTAAATCCGAAGCAGCATATTCCACAACGTGTGCAGGAATTAACGGGAATTACCGACAGTGATGTGGAAAACGCGGCAGATATGGACGTGGCTGTGGATAACCTGCTTAATTTTATCGGGGATGATATCATACTCGGGCAGAATGTGACATTTGATTACAGCTTTTTAAAGCAGTGGGCGGTAAATCACAAGAGAACCCTCTCGCTGAATGCATATGATACTCTGAAAATAGCCAGAAAATGTCTGCCTGCTGAGCAGTCAAAGAAGCTGGAGGATTTGTGTGAGTATTTTGGTGTGAGCAGGGAAAATGCCCACAGGGCGCTCGATGATGCGATAGAGACAAAGCAGATATTTGAAAAGCTGCTTGTACTGATGGATGAAAAGGGAGAGACGGTGGAGTCAAAGCCACTTGTATACAAGGCAAAAAAACAGACACCCGCCACAGCACATCAGGTCAGACAGCTAAAGGAGCTGATGGCTGAGTATGGAATAGCAGATGTCATATCGTGGGACAACCTGACCAGAAGTCAGGCCTCAAGGCTGTACGATGAATATCGCAGTAAGTATATTAATAGGTGTGAGGATGACTCGGAATAAGTTTCAATACAATAAGTGATAATACAATAAGCTATAACGCAAATTAATTACCGGCCGAGGCGGTATCAGCCTGTAGGCTCTCAAGCATAGAAACGATTCCATCCCTTGAAAGAGAATTGAGCTGCTTTGCTTTCTCGATAAGCTCTGCAAGCCTGTCAGCTTTTGACATGCTGATGAAGGCGTTGGCTAACAGATTGTATACGTTCTTTGAATCGGCACCCTGCTCCACTGCAAAATCAAGCAGTTCATTGCCCAGCGATTCATAGCCTGCTTCCTTAAGCCTATTGTAATAGTCCGGCAGCATTGAAACAAATTTCGTGAAATTATCATCATATTCAGACAGCTTTTTAAAATTGAGAATGCCATATTTAAGCTTTAAATCAGTGTTTGTCATTCCGGTGAGATTGACAAGGGTTTTATCCCTTAAATCATTTATTTTATCATTATTTAATGGAAAAAACTTTTCCGGTATGGTAATATAACACAGGTCAGTGGTATCTCCGCGGAGGGTTGAGTTGGCTTTGCGCTCCTTTTCCCAGAACTCCTCGGTGACCTTTGCCTGGGCAGAATCAGCTCTCTTTATGGCAAAAGTAATCACTGCAATAAATAAAATGAATAAAATTAGACAAATTGGAATCATATGTTGGAAAATCCTTTCTCATATATGAAAATAGTATAACTCATTTTTGAACAGAGGTGAATAGTATGTACGATTTTAATAAAAAAAGAAATCAGAAGGTGGTTGCTATAGTGATAATAGTGGTTATAGCAGCGATGCTCGTGACAACATTTGTGTCAAGTCTTGTATAGCTTTTCTTGAAATATGGAAAAAATATGATAATATGATATAAAATGCAGTTCAGTTAAGCGATGACAGGGGCGCTTTTAACAGCCTCAGGAAAAGGAAGCGGAAATGAAGATTAATAAAAAAGCATTATTACTGGGTACAATGGCATTTGTGCTTGTGGCAGCATCGGGTATGGTAAGTGCATATGCAAGCGGTTCGTCAGGCACAAAGAAGGCAAAGGTACAGACAATTACAGAGGGTGTGTGCATTGGCAGTGTGGATGTAGGCGGTATGACAAAGGAAGAAGCAAAAAAAGCAGTTGATGCCTATGTTGACAGCATAAAGGATACATCCTTTTCATTAAAGGGCGCCAATGGTTCATTTGATGCAACAGCACAGGAAATGTCTGTTTCGGCGGACAGTGATGCAGCGGTGGACGAGGCTCTTTCAGTGTGCCATGAGGGCAGCCTGATTGACAGATTTGTGGAGTCAGAGGAGCTCAAAAAGGGCAATGTTGCCGTCAATATGTATCTGTCGGTTGATAAACAAAAGACCGCAAATATGATTTATGACAAGAGCGACGAGCTCAATATAAAGGCAGTTGACAATTCGCTGCAGAGAAACGGTGACAGCTTCGATTTTGTTCCGGGACAGGAAGGCAAAGAGGTCGATGTGGTAAAATCCGTCTATGCGATAAATGACTTTTTGCAGAATAGCTGGGATGGCTCGGCGAATGAGATAGAGCTGGTCACAAATACGGTTCAGCCGAGGGGTTCAAAGGAAGAGCTCTCAAAGATTAAGGATAATCTGGGAGGCTTTTCTACCGATTTCAGCAGCTCGGCAGCAGGGCGTGCAACCAATGTAAAGAACGCGTGCAGCCTGATAAACGGCAGTGTCATATATCCGGGGGAGCAGTTCTCGGTTTACGAGGCTATCAGCCCTATCACAACTGACAACGGCTATCAGATAGCAGGCGCATACGAGAACGGTCAGGTAGTTGACTCGGTAGGGGGAGGTGTGTGTCAGGTTGCGACCACTCTCTACAATGCGGTTATAAGGGCTGAGCTTGACATAGTGCAGCGCTACAACCATTCCATGATAGTAAGCTATGTAAAGCCATCTGACGATGCGGCAATTGCAGGAACCTACAAGGATCTTAAGTTTAAAAATAATCTGGACAATCCGGTGTATATAGAGGGCTATTGCAGTGGTGGAGTCATCACCTTCAATGTGTACGGAGTGGAGACGAGACCCGCAAACAGGGAAATTTCCTTCAGGAGTGAGACACTTTCCGAGGAGGATCCGGTCACGCAGTTTAATTTTGATGCAGGTCAGCCGGTCGGTTATTTCAACACCGAGCAGTCTGCACACAAGGGAGTGACCGCAAGGCTATGGAAGACGGTCACAGTTGATGGAACAGTGCAGAGCGATGAGGTATTCAACAACAGCAAGTACAAGTCATCACCAAAAATCGTGACGGTTGGTACGGCAGGAGCATCAGCGGAGGTTGTTGCGCAGCTTCAGGCGGCGGCAGCGGCTAATGATGAGGGCTCGGTTAAATCTATTGCTGCATCTGCGGCAGCAGCGGTTCAGGCACAGGCAGCACAGACTCAGACACAGGATCCGAATGCGGCAGGGCAGACACAGGGCGCGCAGACCCAGACTACAGACCCGAATGCAGCAGGGCAGGCACAGGGCACGCAGACGCAGCCGACAGACCCGAATGCAGCAGGGCAGGCACAGGGCACCCAGACACAGCAGCCTGCAGGACAGACACAGACGCAGTAAATGCCCGCAGGTAGTTGTTTCTTATGTAGTTATTTGCAATCAATGCACCGGGCTGCAACAGTATACACAGCATATTATTATTAGGAACAGGAAAACATGAAAAACGGTAAAATATCAGAGTCGGTTTTAAAGCGCTCTGTCTTAAAACAACTTCATACCAAAAGCGACAGAATACTTTTTAAACCGGCAGTAGGTGAGGACTGTGCGGTGATTTCCATGCATGCAGGTGGCCAAACTAAGTTAGTTACTGCTACTCAGATGTTCACACTTGATGTATCGGATAAGCATGTGCGTGCTAACTGCGCAGTTTATGATGCATTGAACAATATTTATGCCATGGGGGCAAGTCCTGTTGGGATAGAGCTGGCACTGCTTGTACCTACCACAGAAAACGAAGCCGTGCTTCGCGAGACGGTGAGAGCGATTGATGCTGTATGTGAGGAAGCAGGCATTGTGGTACTTGGCGGGCATACACAGGTGAGCCGTGCGGTGAAGAATATCGTGGTGACAGTTACAGCAATAGGTGAGACCTATGAGCAGGCGCTTACACCATCATCGGCAGCAGCACCGGGCATGGACGTAATAGTGACAGGCTATGTGGGGCTTGAGGGCACCGCAATTCTTGCAAATGAGAAAAGAGCCGAGCTTGAAACGAGATTTTCCAAGGCATTTATAGATAAATCAGCAGCATATATAGACCATATTTCCACCGCAATGGAGGCTGCATCCGCGATTGGCGCCGGTGTGGCGGCAATCCATGACGCTTCGCAGGGAGGCATCTTTGGAGCACTCTGGGATATGGCAGAGGCTTCGGGAATTGGTCTTGACATCGATTTAAAGAAGCTCCCTATCAAGCAGGATACGATTGAAATAAGTGAATTTTTTGACATAAACCCGTATAAGCTTTTGTCAGGAGGAAGTCTGATAATCATAGCTGCAGATGGTACCCGTGTGGTCAGAGAGCTTGAGAAAACAGGACAAAATGCTGTTATAGTCGGTGCCACAACCGATTCAAACGACCGAGTGCTGATTTCCGGCGAGGAGAGACGATTTTTGGAGACTGCCCAGACTGACGAGATATACAAGGTTTTCAACTAATATATTTGAATCAGGAGATTATATATCATGAGAGAAAAGATATTAACATTTATAGAGAAAAACAGCAGGATAAACCTGAAGGAGCTTGCAATCATGCTTGGTGTGGATGAGGCAAGTGTGGCAAACGAGATTGCTACTATGGAGCAGGAGAATGTCATCTGCGGATATCACACACTGATTGACTGGGACAAGGCAGGCCTTGAGAAGGTCACAGCCATGATAGAGGTCAGAGTGACACCACAGCGCGGCATGGGCTTCGACAAGATTGCCGAGCGTATATACAACTATCCTGAGGTGAAGTCTGTATACCTTATCTCAGGCGGCTTCGACCTCATGGTCACACTCGAGGGCAAGACTCTGCGCGAGGTATCACAGTTTGTGACAGATAAGCTTTCTACACTGGATCAGGTGCTTTCGACAAAGACAAACTTTATTCTGAAGAAATACAAGGACCATGGAACTATCATGGCGGCACCTGTCAAATCCGATGAAAGGGGAATTATGTCATAATGAGAGACCCTTTATCCAGTACCATAAAGACTATCCAGCCATCGGGCATCCGTAAGTTTTTTGATATAGTGAGCGAGATGAAGGATGCGATATCGCTCGGAGTAGGTGAGCCTGATTTTGACACACCGTGGCATATCAGGGATGAGGGCATATATTCCCTTGAAAAGGGACGCACCTTCTACACCTCAAATGCCGGACTCAAGGAGTTAAAGATTGAGATTGCAAGATATCTAGACAGAAGATACGGCATGACATATGATTACAACAAAGAGATCATGGTAACTGTCGGTGGCAGCGAGGCTATAGATATCGCACTGCGCGCCATGCTCGATGTGGGAGATGAAGTGATTATCCCACAGCCAAGCTATGTTTCATATGTGCCATGTACTGTTTTGGCAGGTGGCACACCTGTGATTGTGGAGCTCAAGGAGGAAAATGATTTCAGGCTGACAGCCGAGGAGCTTGAGGCTGTTATCACTCCAAAGACAAAGATACTTATCATGCCTTTCCCTAATAACCCTACAGGCGCTATCATGGAAAAAGCAGACCTTGAAGCAATCGTTCAGGTGGTTAAGGAGCATGATCTGTTTGTGATAAGTGACGAGATTTATTCGGAGCTTACATATGTGGATAAGCATGTATCTATAGCATCGTTTCCTGGAATGAAGGAGCGCACAGTGCTCATAAACGGTTTTTCCAAGGCTTATGCCATGACAGGCTGGAGGCTTGGATATGCGTGTGCACCTGAGACCATTTTAAAGCAGATGCTAAAGATTCATCAGTTTGCAATCATGTGTGCGCCGACCACGAGCCAGTATGCAGCTGTCGAGGCTATGAAAAACGGCGATGAGGATGTTACACAGATGAGGGAGGAATACAACGGCCGCAGACGCTATGTGCTTCACTGCTTTAAGGAGATGGGGCTTAAGTGCTTTGAGCCTTTCGGGGCCTTTTATGCGTTCCCAAGCATCAAGGAGTTTGGCATGAACTCCGATGAGTTTGCCACAAAGCTTCTAAATAGCAAGAAGATTGCCGTGGTTCCGGGAACTGCATTCGGAGAGTGCGGTGAGGGCTTTTTACGTATATCATATGCATATTCGCTTGATGATTTAAAGGAGGCGCTCGGCCGCATTGAGGAGTTTGTCACAGAGCTTCGCGCCGGGATGGATAATAAATAGTTTAAATTGACAGGAGACAAAATGGCAAAGCTGAACATAGTGTTACATGAGCCGGAAATTCCGGCAAATACAGGAAATATCGGAAGAACCTGCGTCGCGACAGGCACGAGGCTTCATCTTATAGAGCCGCTTGGATTCTCACTTTCAGAGAAGGCACTAAAGAGAGCCGGAATGGATTACTGGAAGAATCTCGACGTCACCACATATGTGGACTGGGAGGATTTCCTTGAGAGAAATCCGGGCGCAAAGATATATTATGCGACAACAAAGGGCAGACATGTGTACTCTGATGCTCATTTTGAGCCCGACTGCTATATTATGTTTGGCAAGGAAAGTGCAGGCATTCCGGAGGAGATACTAAAGGAGCATCCGGATGAGTGCATCAGGATACCGATGATAGGTGAGACAAGGTCACTTAATTTGTCAAATTCAGTAGCTATCGTGCTCTACGAGGCATTGAGACAGAATAATTTTGATCATATGAGGCTTGAGGGAGAGCTTCATCACCTGAGCTGGGATGACTAAATCAAGCGGCAAAGCGCATATTTTTGGCAGCTATTTGGGCTTTAACAGCTATGATAATTGTAAATACGGTAGATTTTTAGGAAAAAGAAATGGGCATAATTAAAACAAGCAAATTAGTACATGAATTTATACGAAGAGACGAGGAAGGCAATGTAGAGTCAATCACTACAGCACTCGACAACGTAAACCTTGACATAAAAGAGGGACAGTTTATTGCAATCCTCGGTCACAATGGTTCAGGAAAATCAACTCTTGCAAAGCATATCAATGCACTTCTTGCGCCGAGCGACGGCACCATATGGGTGGATGGCATGGATGTGTCAAAGGAAGAGAATGTCATACCTGTCAGGAAAAGTGCAGGTATGGTTTTCCAGAATCCCGACAATCAGATTATCGCCAATGTCGTGGAGGAGGATGTGGGCTTTGGACCTGAGAATATCGGTGTGCCGACAGATGAAATCTGGCAGCGTGTGGACTATGCACTAAGGGCTGTCGGTATGACAAAGTACCGCACACATTCACCGAACAAGCTCTCCGGAGGACAGAAGCAGCGTGTGGCAATCGCGGGAGTTGTGGCAATGGAGCCAAAATGCATAGTATTTGACGAGCCTACAGCCATGCTTGACCCAAACGGCCGCAAGGAGGTCATAGCCACAGCCCATGAGCTCAATAAGAAAAAGGGCGTGACCATTATTCTCATCACCCATTACATGGAGGAGGTGGTCGGCGCAGACCATGTCTATGTCATGGAAAAGGGCAAGGTGGTCATGGACGGCACACCGCGTGAGATTTTTTCAAGGGTAGAAGAGCTGAAGGAGCACAGGCTTGATGTGCCGCAGGTGACACTGGTAGCCGATGAGCTCAAAAAGGCAGGGCTCGATATCCCTGATGGAATCCTGACGAGAGAAGAGCTTGTAAATGCGCTTGTTGCGCTGAAAAACAGATAGGCGGGAGAAAATATGTCAATAATTCTAGATCACATAAACTATTGCTACAGTGCCGACTCAGCCTACAAGGTGCAGGCACTTAAGGATGTAAGCCTTGAGATAAATGATGGAGAGTTTATCGGAATAATCGGTCACACCGGTTCGGGAAAATCCACACTTATCCAGCATATGAACGGCCTTTTGAAGGCGACAAGTGGTCATATATACTACAATGGACAGGATATATATGACAATGATTATGATTTAAGCAAGCTGCGTCACAAGGTAGGGATGGTGTTCCAGTATCCGGAGCATCAGCTTTTTGAGACAACCAACTTTGAGGATGTATGCTTTGGACCGAAAAATCAGGGGCTCGATAGGAAAACAGTGGAGCTAAGAGCCTATGAGGCACTGCAGAATGTACATTTTCCGGAGGATCTCTACTATCAGCCGCCGTTTGATTTGTCCGGAGGACAAAAAAGGCGTGTAGCCATAGCTGGAGTACTTGCAATGCACCCTGACGTACTCATACTCGATGAGCCGACAGCGGGACTGGATCCTGCGGGCAGAGATGAGATACTGGGACTGCTTTTACAGATGAAAAAGGATCTGGGTATTACAATCATACTCGTATCACACAGCATGGAGGATGTTGCGGAGTATGTGGATCGCATCATTGTTATGAATTCAGGAGAGGTGATGTTTGACGGAGTGCCGAAGGAGGTATTCTCACACTACAAGGAACTCGAGGCAGTCGGACTTGCAGCACCGCAGGTCACATATCTGATGCATGATCTGGCGGAAAAGGGTATACCGGTTGACCTTTCGGCAACGACAGTTGCGGAGGCGAGGGACTCAATACTAAAAGCCTTTAAATAGCTCACCAATGCTGACATTTTGATACAAATTATGAGGAAGGAATACAAAAATGATTCGTGATATTACCATAGGCCAGTATTATCCGGCTCAGTCGCCAATACATAAACTGGACCCAAGAGTAAAGCTTTTCGCAACACTTATATATATTATTGCGCTGTTTTCCTACAAGGGAATAGCCGGTGTGCTGTTTATAGTTGCCGCGCTTGCCGCAGTTATAAAGATATCGAAGGTGCCCTTTAAGTTCATGGTAAAGGGACTCAAATCCATTATAATACTGCTGCTTTTTACAGCATGCTTCAGCGTGTTTTTCACACAGGGAGAGTACACAATCTGGGAGTACGGTATACTGCACATTTCTGACACCGGACTGATAAATGCAGCAACCATGATGATACGACTTGTGCTGCTCATTATAGGAACCTCGCTCATGACACTCACCACCACACCAAACCAGCTCACGGACGGTCTTGAGAAATCACTGGGCTTTTTAAACAAAATACATGTTCCGGTGCATGCGATAGCCATGATGATGTCGATAGCGCTTCGTTTTATTCCAATCCTTATTGAGGAGACGGACAAAATAATGAAAGCACAGATGGCAAGAGGAGCTGATTTTGAGCATGGAAATATCATAAAAAGAGCAAAGAGCATGGTGCCTCTTTTAGTACCGCTTTTCGTATCGGCCTTCAGGCGTGCGGATGACCTCGCAATGGCCATGGAAGCCAGATGCTACAATGGTGGAGAGGGCAGGACAAAGATGAAGCCGCTCGTATATGAAAAGGATGATAAAATAGCATATCTTTTCATATTTGCGTTTTTAGCGGTTGTGATAGTGCTTAGAATCCTTCTGCCGGTGAATCTGGGCAATCTTATTTTCAGATAGTGAAATAGATAGTGCAGGCAAAACAGGAGAGATATATGCGTGTAAAAATGATTGTAGCCTACGATGGCACAAATTACTGCGGCTGGCAGATACAGCCAAACGGCATAACAATTGAGCAGGTATTAAACGAGCACCTGAGCCGCCTGTTAAAGGAGGATATAAAGGTGACAGGAGCAAGCCGCACCGATGCGGGAGTGCATTCACTTGGAAATGTGTGTATGTTTGACACCAATACCCGCATGCCGGCAGAAAAGATATCGTATGCACTGAATCAGAAGCTGCCGGAGGATATAGTGGTGGTCGATTCCTGTGAGGTAAGCGATGATTTTCATCCACGCTTCTCAAAGAGCCGTAAAACCTATGAATACCGCATATTAAATGCAAGGTTCAGAAATCCGACACGCAGGCTTGACACATATTTCTATCATTATCCGCTTGACACAGAAAAGATGAGTGAGGCTGCAAAATATCTCATAGGAGAGCATGATTTTGCAAGCTTCTGCTCGGCAAACTCGCAGGCACAGACCACAGTCCGCACGATATATGACTGTACGGTGTCAAAGGCCGGTGACATCATCACAATACGTGTGACAGGAAACGGTTTTTTGTACAATATGGTGCGCATAATCGCAGGAACACTTGTGAAGATAGGTGGAAGCGATATGCCGGCCGATGCGATGAAGGGCATAATAGCCGCAACAGACAGGGCAGCAGCAGGTCCTACAGCCCCGGCCCAAGGGCTTACAATGATAGGACTTAAGTATGAGTAACAGTTTTAGATTTTTAATATTATATTAAGATTTTTGGAATATCCGTTTTTTGCTTCAATAATAGGCTATAATGTCGTTACTATTAATACACGGTACGGTAAAAAGAAGCTTGGAGATGAAGACGGTTATGAGATTTACAAAAGGAAAAGAGAAAATTATAAAAAACAAAGCCATAAACAGCACAGACGAAGGAAAAGGCAGACACCGTAAGGTAATCCGTATAGGAGCGTTTGCCCTGGTATTTGTCGTGCTGTTTTCGTTTGTCTCGACATTTTTTAAGATGACGGATGCTGTCAATATTGCGACTATAGAGGGGTTTTACAAGGAGCCGAAGAACACAATTGATGTGATGATGATAGGAGCCAGCGAGGTATACGCTGATTACAGCGCAACCGAGGCCTGGAAGAATTATGGATACACATCATACTCGCTTGGGGTATCAGGGGTGCCCGGCAGTCTGTACAAATCTATGCTCAGAGAAGCTCTCACCAGACAGCATCCGAAGGTTGTGGTTTTTGAAGTGAATGGCTTTTTACAAAATGACAGCTATTACGACAGAACGGTAAAGCTGCATAGCTGGATAGACAATATCCATAATGAGGAAAACAGGCTTGATACAATAAAAGAGATTGTGCCAAAGGATGAGCAGGATAACTTTAGAAACCCTTTAAAGCTATATCACAGCAATTGGAAGGATATTGACAAATGTGCACACACCTTTGCCACAAGAGTTGGAATGTATTTTGCAAAAACATCATGCATGAAGGGATTTTCATCTATTGCAAAATATTCCGATTGCCCATCAGGCAAGCAGAAAAAGCTCTACTTTACCGACAAGAGCAGAGCGTATATGACTGATCTGCTTGAGTATTGTAAAGCACAGGGGGTGGAAAAGGTGCTTTTTGCGAGGTTCCCTCATGAGAAGGAGGTAAAGAATCCGCAGGTGCTTTGCGACGTGAAGGAGCTGGTGGAGTCTTATGGCTATGATTTTGCGAGCTTTGAAGGCGATAAGGAACTTATCGGAATCAATAGTAGAGATGATTTCTACAATTCAGAGCACCTGAATATAAATGGAAGCCTCAAATTCACTACATATATGGGAAAATATCTGTCTGATAATTACAGGCTTAATGCAGACCACTCACCGGAGCTTAAGAGTGCATGGGGCGAGTGCGCAAGGCGCGCTGACAAGGTGATAAGTGCCTGCGCAAAGGATACGGATCTGAGTCTGGGCAATCATTATTTTGAGATGTCCGTTTATCTGCCTTATAATTTTTCGTCAAGCCTTGCGACAAATAAGGTAGCAGATACGAACAACGATGCAAAGCCTGTAAAGGAGTTAAATACCCCGGTTAAAAAATAGCATGATAGTGTATGGACTTTAAAATAAATACTGCCTGTTAATTAAAGTATGTCTGGCAGTATTACATTAGAAAATAGATTTGGAGTAAATAAAATGGAACTCATTTCATTAAAATATGCGATATTTGTAATAGCATTGCTTGTACTATATTATTGCTTTCCGAAGAAATACCGCTGGTATGTGCTTCTGGCGGGAAGCATGGCATACTATGTGATTATATGTAAGTGGTATGTGCTGTTTATCATTTTCACAATATGCACCACCTATGGCTCAACAATATGGATTGACAAGCTGCTAAAGGAGCAGAATGCCATCGTAAAAAGCCACAAGGAGGACTGGGACAGGCAGACCAGAAAGGAATACAAGGAAAAGGGCAGAAAAAAGAGAGTGGCAGTCATGCTTTTTGCGCTGCTTTGCAATTTCGGCATATTGGCATTCCTTAAATATATACCATATGCGGGCGAGCTTGGACTTTTGCTTCCGCTTGGCATATCCTTCTACACCTTTCAGTCCATGGGCTATGTGATGGATGTATACAGGGAAATTGTCGAGCCTGAAAAGAATTTCCTTAAGGTAGCGCTGTTTGTATCATTTTTCCCTCAGATAATACAGGGACCGATTGCGATATATGATAAGCTTGCGGGACAGCTTTATGAGGGACATTCCCTGAGACTTGAAAATCTGCAAAAGGGTGCGCTTCTGGTACTCTGGGGAGTCATGAAAAAGCTTGTGATAGCAGACCGTGCGGTAAATATCATCAATTTTGTAATGGATAAGCCGATGGATTTTTCGGGCACTTATGTATTTTTTGCGGCAGTAGTGTATGCGCTGCAGCTATATGCGGATTTCTCGGGAGGAATCGATATAGTGCGCGGTATTGCGGAGATGTTTGGCATAACGATGTCAACAAACTTCAATCATCCGTATTTTTCGCGCTCGCTCACTGAGTACTGGCACCGCTGGCATATGACTTTGGGAGACTGGTGCAGAAACTATATCTTCTACCCGCTTTCAATCTCAAAGCGTTTCCTGAACTTTGGCAAATGGCTAAAGCCGAGATTTGGTGCGCATATCAGCAAGGTGCTGCCGGGCTGCATCGCGAGTGTCATCACATTTATCGTCATCGGAGTATGGCATGGTGCCAATATGAAATACCTGTATTTCGGACTCTGGAATGGCATTGTCATCATGCTTGCAGAGCTTTTTGCTCCGGTAAACAAAAAGGTGGCAGGCGGCTTTTTTAAGCTGACCGGCCTAAGGGAAAAGGGCATATTTGCAACAATTGTATCAGTGCTTTGGACCTTTATGCTCATACTGGTAGGCTACTATTTTGACATAGCAGCAAATGCGTCGACTGCATTTCACATGCTTTTTAAATCAGTCGCGGATTTCCATATCAGCGAGCTTGGAATAAACAACATCATTTTGAATCTCGGAGCATGCGGACTGGACGAGTACGATATACTTTTACTTATAATATGTACGCTGCTGTGGTTCTTCATAAGCTTCGTTGAGGAAAATAAAAAGCTCGACATGCGCGATTTTATACTTTCAAGAAAGCTGCCGCTTCGCTGGGCGATAATATATCTTGGCATTTTTATAGTAATAATATTCGGTTACTACGGACCGGGAGTGAATCCGGCTGATTTTGTATATATGCAGTTTTAAAATAAAAGTTTAAAGAAAAAGTATAAACATAAAGAAAAAACTTAAAGACAAAGTTTAAATAAAAAGTTTAAAGAAAAAGATTAAAGAAAAAGCCGGAAATAAGGGTAAAAAACACTTGACAACAGCCGGTTACGCAAGTATAATATCTAGGTCTGTAAAAGTAGATAAATGGAAGCCAAAGCCCCGGCAACCATTTAGTATAGATAATGATAGTCAACTGAGATGGAACAGAGGACTATAAGATGTCAAAAAGGAAATGGCGTCCGGACATACGCGATTTCAAGAGACATCGGCATTAAAAGTAATCGAATCATTTAAGGAGGAAAACCGATGAAAACATTTATGGCTAGTCCTGCTACAATCGACAGAAAATGGTACGTAGTAGACGCTGAAGGTAAGACATTAGGACGTTTAGCATCAGAAGTTGCTAAAGTATTAAGAGGAAAGAATAAAGCAATCTTTACACCACACATTGACACAGGTGATTATGTAATCGTTGTCAATGCTGACAAGGTTAAGGTTACTGGTAAGAAATTAGACCAGAAGATTTACTATCATCACTCAGATTATATCGGTGGTATGAAAGAGACAACATTAAGAGAGATGATGAACAAGCACCCAGAGCGCGTTATCGAGTACGCTGTAAAGGGAATGCTTCCAAAGGGACCTCTTGGACGTCAGATGTATACAAAGTTATTCGTATACGCTGGACCAGATCACAAACATGCAGCTCAGAAGCCTGAGACATTAGAGTTTTAATAGGAGGTAAAGTAAATTGGCTACTACAAAGTATTACGGAACAGGAAGAAGAAAATCATCTGTTGCTAGAGTATATTTAGTACCTGGAACAGGAAAGATTACAATCAATAAAAGAGATATCGATGAGTACCTTGGTCTTGAGACATTAAAGGTAGTTGTTCGCCAGCCATTAGTTGCAACTGAGACAGTTGACAAGTTCGACGTTTTAGTTAACGTTCGTGGTGGTGGATACACAGGACAGGCCGGAGCAATCCGTCACGGAATCGCTCGTGCACTCCTTCAGGTAGATTCAGAGTACAGACCAGTTCTTAAGTCTGCTGGATTCTTAACACGTGATCCACGTATGAAAGAGCGTAAGAAATACGGTCTCAAAGCAGCTCGTAGAGCTCCTCAGTTCTCAAAACGATAATTCAAACGAATATCACAAAAGAGCAAATTTCCCCGAAAACATCGAGTTTTCGGGGATTTCTTTATATTCCGATAAATCTATCAGACACCACAAAAACACACAAAATTTCAACGGTAACTAACACATAACTAACAGGTAACTAACACGGAAAATCTTGTCTTGTGTAAGACATTACAAGTCTTATGTAAGACACATTTTGCAATAAAAAAAGGACGAATCAATCGCCCTTTTCGTTGCAGTATTCAATGATGCATGACCGGACATCCTTTTTCGTCCGGCAATGGCAGGAATGACCGTCCTTGAAAATGATGTCATATCCGTCGTGCATGTTTCCGGTGATTCCGGAAATCATTTCTCTGTTCTTTTCTGCAATCTGCATTGTATCAAATAAACCGCATTGGTCTTTTCTGACAAGGTCTTGCATGTACGCATTGACCGACATCCCTTTACTGGATGCAAGAGCCTTGATGATGTCTTTCATGCCTTTAGGTACAACGAGATTGATTCGTTCGTAATGCTCACGCCCGAAATTGTTTTTGTATTCAGTTCTATTCATGGCACACCTCTATATTTTATTGATAGCGTCAATCAGTTCCTCAATCTCAAAATGAGTATAGACAACCTCTGTCACACCCTGTCCTTTGTGTCCGACAATTTTCTTGATGACCTTGTCTGACACTCCGGCAACCGTCAACATGGAAATACATGTGTGACGGGTATCGTGAGGACGGTGTTTCATTCCGAGGGTCTCAATAAGTGGCGACCAGTACGAATCATAATAATTCCGGTATTTGAAATGTTCACCCTCCGGAGTAGAGAGGAGATATTCACAATCATTGAGGTTGTACCAGTATTCAAAGAACGGATAAACCTTTTCAGAGATTGGAGCGGTACGGATTCCGGCAGCAGTTTTCGAGGCGACAATCTTGAAATATCTTTCCTCAAGGTTCACATTTTCTTTCTTGAGGTCGAGGAGTTCGCCGATTCTGCATCCGGTATATATCAGCATGAGGATGACAGTATAATATATATTTGAATCCTTGACATCCCATATCTTTTTGACCTCTGTTTTTGAAAAAGGTTTCCGGTTGTATGCGTTCGGGTTTCCTGCCTTTTTGATGTCGAGGTATTCAACGAGATTCCGTTCTTTTGGGATAATCTCATGAATCACGGCGTATTTATACATCAGACCGAGCAGGACTTTCAATTTCCGGAGTGTTGGATAATTTTTGCCGGATTCATCGACAATCATTTGCAGGTGGTCGAGTTTGACATCGACAAACCGCATCCGTGCAAGTTTATCACACAACGCCCATGCTGCACGATAACCCTTGACGTTGGAATCACTGACGGTCGGAAAATGTTCATCAGACCATCGCTCATATACATCCTCGAATGTGACTTTTGCAGCATCCACATCATAAGGATTTGCATTGAACTCCGCAAGTGCGGTCAATGCCTCTTTACGGGTCGGGTAATATCCGACGACCGTATATAATTGTTTTGATTTACCTGTTTTCGGGTCGATTTCCCATCCTTTTGTCTTTTTGGCAACATAAGGATTCCGGCGATTTCCCGATAATTTGTAAACCGTTCCGAATCCGTTCGGTAGTTTCATAAAATCACCATCCTAAAAAAGAGTATAAAAAATAAAACCAATGCAAAAAGCACGGTTTTATGATAGAATGGTGTTTGCAGGAACATTCTGTCGGTGCTTTTTGCAGGAGCATGAGACGGAGGTTTCACAAAGGCGATTCACATTGCAGTGTGGGTCGTCTTTTTTATTGTGCATTATTCATTTGCACGGCGTTCTTTTGCGACTTTTCTATACTTGCGACCGATGACAACACATGCGACACCGAACACAATAGCAATTATTCCGGCAACCGGAACAGCAAGCAATAGAATCAATCCTAAAAGTGCAAGGACAGCACCGAGAACAATCATGAGGATTCCGCAAACACTGTATGTATTTGCAGAGTATTCCTTTTTCTGCGGTGCATTTGTGGAACTGGATGCAGCAGGATTTCCGTTTGCAGCCGTCAATCCTTTTGCGATGTCGGACACGCCGACGGTAGTTCTGTTATACACTGCGTTATATGCTGCCTTTTTCGGGTCGTTGACGATTCCCATTCCCTTTTTACCATAAAGGGGATTGACCGCCTTTTTGACCTGCCGTTTGACTTTTCCTGTTGTTCTTGCCTTGATGCTTTTCTTAATGTTTGGCTTTCTGACACCGTATTTCATGAACACACCTCCATTTCTATAAAATCAACATTCTGTAAACTTTCCTCAAGAGAGGAGGTGAGCAGAATGAAAATCCTTGTGTGGGAAGTGAGAACCTCAAAAGGGTTCACATTGATGGAGTTATCGAAGAAATCCGGAATCGGAAAATCTACGATAAACAACATCGAAAACGGTAAGGTGTCACCGACATTGTTTCAACTTGAAATGATAGCGATTGCATTAGGCGTGAACATCACCGACCTGTTTGAATCCGAATACAAATAATTGTACCATAATGCAGCGGGATTCCGGCAGCAGGAGGAACGATTTCCATGATTATGGAAATCAACCTCGATATTTCCACAATCATGGAAATATATGATACAATGCAATTCGGAAAGGGGGGTGGTGTCTCCCTTGAATTACAAAGAGGCTATTGTCGAAATAGTCGGAAAGATACACAGCGAACGCATCCTCAAGAGGATATACAAATTCGTGTTGTATCTCTACACCCATGAGACTGGCAGTTGAAAGACTGTCAGTCTTTTTTTGATGCAAATAAATCTATGATTCTTTGAAATGCTGCGATGTCCTCGTCGCTTGCCTCAAGTAGTGCCTTGAAAAGATTCTTGCGGGCATCGTCCTCACCTACCATGATGCGGTCGATTCTTTCGATGAAATCGTCGTCGGTATCAACGAACATCTCACCGTCACCAGTAGTCAACCATATATAATCAACATTAAATTCACGGCAGATTGATTTGATAACCTGTTCAGTAACGGAGTTTTTTCCGTTTTCAATTTGACTGACAGAGTTCTTTTTCATTCCTATTTTCTCACCGAATTTTTCAAGGGTGAGACCGAGTGCTTTTCGTACTTCTCTGATTCGTTCGCCTTGTGTCATGTGAAATCACCTCCTCTATTTTCTAAAGCATAACACCGAAAGAGACAAAAATCAATAAAAAAGTTCTTTCAAAGAACAAAAAAGAGTTGACATTGTTCTTTCAAGGAATTATACTGTTCTTACAAAGAACACAGGAGGTACAAAACAATGATGAAATCTGAATTTGAAAACCTTGCAGGTAGAGCAGTAACAAACGAACAGTACAGAGCGATTGAAACATTATATATGAGTAGCAACCTTGAAAAAACGGAATTTGTAAAGAGCATCAGAACAATGCTCAAGAGCATCCCACAGCCGGAAAGGAAAAAAGACATCAAACGAATGGTCGTAAGAGACAAGAGCGGTTACAGAAAGACACCGAACGGATGCTATTGCCACATCAAATATGTTGAATTGGTAGACATTGACATCAAAACAGGGAAATACATCATCAAGCCACTTGAGGAAAAAGATTTTGAGAGACTGGCAAAAGACGGACACGATTTGAATTTAGACACATGGTTTGATTTCGATTATGAGGATTGCATCGACGAAAAGAAAAAGCCGATTGAACTGAATTATTAAAGCCGAAACGGGGCAGCAGTCGCCCCGTCAGTGTCCGGATGGCAACCGACACTCTGACGATGGCAAGCCGAAAGACATCGTTCAGCGATACCGTGGGAAACATGGCAGCGGTCGCACCTGCTAGAAAGTGCGTGGATGGTCAACAGGTTTTCGATGATTTTTAATGTGAAAAGCATCAACACGGTATACATTGCCGGAAAAGAGGTGGACGGGATGAAAAGACCGAGAGAACCACCGACAGGAGGAAACAGGATGGATATAGGACGAATATTGCCGACAGAGGCAGCAGCAATCCTCAATGTGTCACCGCAATTCGTGAGGGTAGCAATGCAGCAGGGAAAACTCCCGATAGGAACGGCGGTGCAGATGTCCTCAATTTGGACGTATCACATTTCGGAAAAACTGCTTGCAGATTATTCCGGAAAGAACATAGAAAAAGAGATTGAGAGAATCCGAGGAGGTGTTGAAAAATGACGAGAAACGAGAAAAAGGCAGTGATTGAGAGCATGGCAGAAAAATTCATGAATATTGACGACCTTGAGGGAAAGTCAATGACCATTATGGTGATGTCTGCGTATGCCGAGGGTAAGGCAGCAGGAAAAGCAGAGGAGCGTCGCAGATGGGAACAGAAAGAGGCGGTTGCAGCCGTTTAATGAAAACGCCCCGTCATAACGGCGGGGCAGTACATAGCAGGAGCATGAGAGCAAAGAAAAAGGACAACCATTGCAGTGGTCGTCCTTGTATCGACTGATTGTGTCAGTCGCTAACTGATAGAAATATTATAGCAAATCTGACACAAAAAAGCAACTTGAAAAGCGACCGAAAAGGTCTATAAAATCAAGGGTTTTCGGAACTTTTATCGTCCTTGTAATAGATAATAACAAGTCTACGAAAACATAACAGGAGGAACGTGTCAGATGGCAAGAAAAAGAGGGATGCAATATATCCCGTATGATTATGAGGCAGCATATAACAAAGCGATGGAGGACATGCATGAGTGGTTCATTGAGAACCTGTTCCAACATCGAAAGAAAGTTATATATGCACTAAAAGAGATAACAGCAGGAGACCAGTTTGAAATTGAGATATATCCGCAGTTCCGGAGCATGGATGAAGTACCTCCGGAGGGGAGGACAATCAAGAAAGACAACAACAAGGCTCAAAAGAATCTGAATGACAAGAACGCACGGAAATATGTTGAGAGGCTAATCAATGAGAATTTCAGTGACCGTGATATTTGGATGACATTGACCTATGATGACGAGCATCTCCCGCCGGACGGGGATGTGGATGCAGCAATCAAGAATGTGCAAAAGTACATCCGACGCATCAACTATCAGAGGAAAAAGAGAGGTCTCCCGAATGCGAAATATGTCTATGTGACCGCATACAATCCGGATGCGGAAATCAGATGGCATCATCACATTGTCATGGATGGAGCGTTAGACATAGAGATGGTTGAATCCTGTTGGAAACAGTCAAGCAGGAATGAGGTTCGCCGATTGCAGACGGACGAAAACGGTCTGTCCGGTATGGCGAATTATATCGTCGAGGAAAAGAACCGTGTTCCGTCGGAAAAGAGATGGAACAGTTCACAGGGATTGAGAGACCCACGAATCAAGGTCGTTCATTCCAAACGTCCGGCAGCAGGAGGCAGTTATAAAAAAATAGGCTCATTCGTTGACAAGATGGTCAAGGATAGGGATTCCATTCCGGAGATATTGAAAAAGTGGTATCCGGACATGGATTTCACGAATGCAGCAGTGTACTACAACGATTTTAATTGCATGTTTTATATACATGCACGAATGCGGAAAAGGAGGTCGACAGGTGAAAAGACGAATAAGACGGATAAGACGGGCATTGAAAAGAGCAGGTTTATATAATGCATTTCACATCACATTGATTGCGGTATTACTGATAGGATTTTGCGTGATATTGTTCAATGTCAAAGAACCGGAGCAGCAGGAGGAAAAACCGGAGACGACGCAAGCGGAAGTGATACAGAATCCGGAAACAATGACACAGACGGCAGAGAGCATCGAGGACAAATACAAGGTGTTTGATACCATGTCCGAGGACTGGGGGAGTGATGACCTTGAGGGATTCGTGTTCTACGACCTGCCGGAGAAGTATGCAGACAAAGGCTATTTTCCGGAGAAAATGCAGATATACACAAGATGTCTATGCAAGCAAAACGATGTTCCGTATGCCCTTGTATTGGCAATCATAGAGTATGAATCCGGATATGAGTTCGACAAGACCGGAGACAACGGGAACTCAAAGGGATATATGCAGATATATGAGAAATGGCACACCGACCGGATGCAGAAATTGAACTGCATCGACCTCATGAACCCATATCAGAATGTGAAAGTCGGGATTGATTTCCTCTCGTATCTCCTCAAGAAATACGGAACGGTGCAGGATGCACTTGCAGCGTACAACTACGGTGAAAGAGGTGCAAGGGAACATTTGTGGAACAACGGCGTGTATGTCTATTCATACAACACGGCAATCATGCAGAGAATGAAAGAGATTGAGGAGGTGGTCGGGAAATGAGGTTTGACTGGAAACCGGAATCGAAAGAGAGGCATTTCCGAAAAGCGGAGGCAGCAGTCAAGGCAGCGGGATTCGATGACATCCTGCGGGTAGACAGAGACCAGTTTTCCGTCGTCAAGGGAACGGTCAAGGTACATTTCAAACCGATTTCGAGAGACGGGAAAACACGCCGATGGTGGGAGGCAAAGAGAACGATTGAGAACATGCATGAAGTGCCTCCGGCAAAAGACCAGTTCGGCAAGAAACACAAGAGCATTTTCATACATGCTTTTATGATTTTAGAAATGGAGGAGCAGGACAAATGAAAACATACAGACAGAAACATCCGTACATTGCACAAATCGGGTACATACTGCGGTACAAGCTGCAACGGTTCACATGGATGTTCAAGGTCAAGGATTGCAGACACATTTGTTTGTTCTGCGAATATTATGACGCATGCAGACAGGAGGGCAAAGGCAAATGAATATGAAATATGCAATGAGAAGTGAGGACACAGAGCAAATCAATGTTGTGTCGTGGGCGAATTGGAACATGAACCGTTATCCGGAATTGAGATGGTTGTTCCATGTACCGAACGGAGGCAGCAGAAACAAGCAGGAGGCAGTCAAATTCAAGCAGATGGGTGTCAAGGCGGGTGTTTCTGATTTGTGCCTCCCATATCCGAAAGGCTCATACTGCGGATTGTTCGTTGAAATGAAATTCGGTAACAACAGGCAGCAGGACACGCAAAAAGAGTTCCTTGCAGACATGGCAGCAGCAGGACATTTCGTCGCAACCTGCTATTCAGCAGAGGAGGCAATCAAAGTCATTGAGGAATATTTGAATCTTACGTTGTGTTATTGTCCGGAGGAGGATTTCAACAACAAAATGAGCATCCCGAACAACAGCATCCTCAAGGACGGGAAAGTCAAGGGAGGCAGGTCATGACGCTTGCGGATTTACTCAACACATTAGAGAGTGCGGACATGCTGCGAATCATCAAGGGAGACGAGGAGATATTCGTCGGGTATCTTGCATTATTTGCACCGGAGGTCGGTCACACGAACTGCAAACTCTATGAACAGTATAAATTTGACGAGGTTGTGAAATTCAGAGCAGTTCCGGAGATTACTCACAGGAAATGGAAAGAATTGAACCTCATGTCACCACTACGACCGGACGAAACGCCGGATTTCAAGTTTCAAGAATTGCAAATGAAACTGTATTACACAATTTATTTATAACAGGACAATAACAGGAAAACAGGAGGAAAAGACATGAAAATCATTGCAGTAATGTCACCAAAAGGAGGAATCGGGAAAACAACGACATCCGATTCAATCGCCTACATGTTGGGCGAGGAGCAGGGAAAAAGAGTGCTTGTGTTAGATGGAGACCCACAGGGAGACACATCAAAGACATTCGGAGTATATGAACCGGACGGAATCGGCATGAGTGAACTGCTTGAGAAACATGAATGCGTCGGAGGTACATATAAAACGGGCGATTTGATTCGACCGACCGACTATTCGCACATTGACATCATTCCGGCGAACGGTTATCTCATGAAAACCGACATGAATCTGCTGCTCAAGTCGGAGGACAATCAAGTCACAAGGATGCGTGAGGCGTTGGAGGAGGTCTCCGATGCATACGATTATTGCATTTGTGATTGTGGCCGACTGCTTGACATGGTAGTCATCAATATTCTGATTGCAGCAGAACTCGTCATCGCTCCGGTAAAGGTCGGAGGATATGAAATCGAGGCATTGCAGAACCTTGAGGAACAGATTGAGGACTTGAGAGACATCAATCCGGATTTGAGAATCAAGGCACTCATGACAATGCGACAGAAAAACAAGACCTCTCTTGAGGTTGAGGAATGGTTGAAAGCAGAATCCGGATTTGACATGTTTGTCACGCCGATTCGCCGTTCCATCATCGCAGAGAAATCCACAACAGCAATGATACCGCTCCCGAAATTTTCAAAGCGTGGGATTGTGTCTCAAGATTACAGATGCGTTGTGCATGAGTTGCTCAAGGAAATGGAGGGGTAAGGCATGGAAAACGAGACAATACAAATCCTTGAATTGTTCGGAGGAATTGGGTCGCCTCGATGCGCCTTGAGAAATTTGAACATTCCGACAAAAGCGATTGATTACGTGGAAATCAATGAAAAAGCAGTACAGTCATACAATTCGATGTTCCGTGAGGAATTAGCATATAAAACACAGACGGTCGTCGGATGGAACTTGAAACCGGACATTCTGATTCATGGTTCTCCCTGCCAAGATATGAGCATCGCAGGACATCAAGGAAAAGCGACCGGAGAGGGCAGAATCAACAGAGGAAAAGGTTCAGACGAGGGCAGCGGAACACGTTCCTCCCTTATGTGGGAGACAATACATATCATCGAGAACATGGGCGAATGGCGACCTCGTTATGTAATATGGGAAAATGTGAAAAATGTGAAATCAAAGTACATGAGACCGAATTTTGACAGGTACATGGTCGAAATGGAACGGTTAGGATATACGAATAATTTTGAGGTACTGGATGCAAGAGAGTTCGGATTGCCACAGGCGAGAGAGCGAGTGTTCACGGTTTCCGTTCTAAACGGAGAGAGATTTGAGTTTAACGACCTTATAAGGACACCGATGCGAAACTTGCAGGAATTTCTTGAGGATGACGCAAGCGTTCCGGATGTTTACGATGTGACACAACCGTCCGTGCTTGCTTGCATCGGAGAAAAAGGCATCCGCAGGGCAACGGTTATCACAGATTGTGCATATACAATCACGACAAGACAAGACCGGACACCTGCACAAGTCATCGACCGAGGCGATGGACGTTATCGGTATTTAACAGAGCGGGAATGTTGGCGATTGATGGGATATACCGACGAGGATTTCGACAGAGCGAAAGCAGTTCAGCAGAGGAACGGGAAATATTACAAAGCACTATACGACCAAGCAGGAAACAGCATCGCCGTTCCAATATTCGAGAGCATATTCAGAAAAATAATATTGCATGAGGTCGCATAAGACCGGAAAGAGAGGAATAAGCATGGGAGACATTATCAAAACAGCACAATGCAGGTTTTGCGGTCAGATGGTACAGATTGAGACCGACAAGGAACTGACGCAACCACAGGCAGAGGAACAGGCAACAATGACATGTAACTGCACAGAGGCGGTCGAGTATCAGAAAGAGAGGCAGAGAAAAGAAAAAGCAATGATGAATGTATCTGCCTTGTTTGGAGAGAATGCAGCACCGGACAAGAGATGCGGTGAGGGCATCGTGAACATCTTAAAGGCAGCAGTCGAGGAGATTTACACCGGAGGACTTGCAAAGGTCACATTGAACCTCCGAGGGGGGGGCAAAGCATCAATTTCACAGAATGCAAAGGGTGAAATCAACGTCGAGCGTACAGAGACAAAGAAACAGAAACTCACAGAGTAATGACAGGAGGTTGAACAGATGGCAGCAGGATTCAGCGTGAAAGACGCACTCAACAAGAACAGCAAAGCGGGGATTGACGAATCTCCGAGAGCAAGATTCCGGACAAAGGACATCTCAATTTTCAAGATGTACCAGAATGATATGAATTTTTACAGTGTAGAGCAGATTGAGGAACTGGCAGGAGACATCCTCATGTATGGACTGAAACAGAACCTCGAACTTGTATATGCACCGTGCGAAAAGGGCGAATATAGAATCGTGGCAGGTGAAAGACGGTGGGAGGCTCTCAAATATCTTGTATCAAAGGGATATAAAGAATTTGAACTTGCGACCAGTAAATTGACGACACCGCAGGACGATGACGAGGAGCAGGTTGAAATCATAATTGCGAATGCATACCGTACAAAGACCGTTTCAGACATGATTGAGGAGGAAACACGCCTCAAGGCATCTCTTGAGCGTATGAAAGCAGCGGGAAAGAAAATCAAGGGATATGACCTGCAATCCGGACGATTGAGAGAGGTGATTTCCTCAATGCTGCACATGAGCAAAACAAAGGTTGCTCAAATAGAGGCAGTCAATAACAATCTGATTCCGGAATGGAAAGAGGAACTAAAGGGCGAACGCCTCACATTTTCCGCAGCCTATGAATTGAGCGGGATGACAGAGGACGAGCAGCGGGAGGCACTGGGGAAATTCACAGAAACCGGAGAACTCACGCACAAAGATGTGAAAGACATGAAAGCAGAAAGGGCAGCAGGGCAGCAGGTGTCAGAATCCGACACAGAGGCAGAAATTGGCATGAACCCGCCGGAGGTGAGAGCGGGCGACGATTACGAAACACCACATCCGGAGGGAATCACATCAATATGTTATTCTTGCACCGAATATGAGACATGCAACGTCAAGACCGGAACATGCACCTCATGCGACCAGTACAAGAACCGTACAGAGGCATACAAGACCGACGAGCAGAGATATTCAGAGGAACAGGATGCAATCGACCGTGAGACAAAGAAAAAACTCCGTGAGATGGAGCAGGAGGAGAAGATGCAGAACCTCCCATCAGATACACAGGAAACAGGACAGAAAGTGCATCAGATACGCCTTGCAAAAACATATTTCGATGATGTGGCAAATGGAATCAAGACATTTGAACTCCGGAAGAATGACAGAGGCTATAAAGTGGGCGATATTCTTGAAATGATGGAATTTGCGGACGGAAAGAACACGGGTCGCACGGTCAAGGTACTTGTCACATATATGCTTGAGGACTACACCGGAATTGAGGACGGATATTGCATCATGGCAACAAAACTCATGAAAGATGATGAAAAGGAGGAATAATCATGAATGACATCAAAAGAGGCGAAATGTTCTATATCAGCAGAGGGGGGGCATCCTACAACGGGAGCGAACAACACGCAGACCGTCCGGCGGTAGTGGTTAGCAACAACAAGAACAATGAGAACAGCAATGTTGTTGAGGTTGTATATATGACTACACAGCCAAAAACAGACCTCCCGACACATGTGACAGTGAGGTCAACAGGCAGAATCAGCACGGTATTGTGTGAGCAGGTTTATTCGGTATCAACGGAGCGTGTAGGAACATACATCGGAGAGTGTACAGACAAGGAAATGGAGAACATTGACATTGCTCTCATGATTTCCTTGCAGTTGGACGGTGGAATCAAGACGACAAAGAAGTATAACGAGACAATCAAAGAGCAGCAGGAGGAAATCGACAGTCTCAAGAGAGAAATTGAGACGTTGCAGCAGGAGCATGAGGATGCAATCGCAGAGATTGAACAGGATGCAGCAGTCTATGTTGAGGAAAACAAGAAAATTGCGAATATGGCATCATCAGAGGAAACAATCAGATTGCAGACTGAAAGAGATACATACAAAACCATGTATGAACAGTTACTCAATAGATTAGTGAATGGAGGAGCAGCATGAACAAAAGCGAATTAAAGGCAATATTTATCAATGCAAAGGCAACAGATGCGAAATACATCGGCGTGAGCATTCAGACAGAGGGCAGCAGTCAACCGGAAATCATCATCAATCCGAATGCGAATTTTGATGCGAAATTTGACTACTACATGGAGGCATACGATGACGATTTGATTCTGATTGCAGCAAAGGGCAAAAAGGACATCAGAATCACGGCAGCAGGGCAGGGAAACAGTTTCGAGGACATCGAGTGTCAGTTGATTGGAGAAAAGGGCAAAGGTTGGAGAGAACTCATTGCAGCAGCAATCGACAAAGCCTATGAGAATATGATTGCGAACACGCCTCCAACAACGGAGGAGGAACGGACACACTGCGAAATGATAAAAGAGGCAGTCAAGGGAATGTTCATCAACGAAAGCCGGACGGCAGCAGAGGCAGAGTTCATCAAGACGCACATTGTCGACTATGAGAAAATATTCGATGTCTGCATGAACGGTGATGACCTTGAGTTCAAAAAAGGACTTGTCAGATTGCAGAAAATGCAAAATGAATATGTCATGCAGCGAGAAAATGACTGATAGAGAAAAAGAGGCATTCATCGGCGGGATAGAATTTGCGAGAGACTGGAATCTCGACATCCCACCGGATGATTTGCGTTTATACGAGAGATTGATTCAAGAAAGGACGGAAAAAGAGAATGAACAAAGTCATATTGATGGGTAGGCTCACAAGAGACCCGAATGTCAGATATACACAGCAGAACGGTTCACAGGAATCCATGTGCGTGGCACGTTATACACTGGCGGTCGACCGCAGAGGTGCAAGAGACGGGCAGCAGTCAGCGGATTTCATATCATGCGTCGCATTCGGTAAAAATGGAGAATTTGCAGAGAAGTATTTGAAACAGGGAACGAAAATTGCTGCAACAGGCAGGATTCAGACAGGTTCATACACCAACAGAGACGGTCAAAAGGTATATACGACCGAGGTTGTGATTGAGGAACAGGAATTTGCAGAAAGCAAGAGGGCAGCAGGAGAACAGGCAGAAAATGCCGGATATTCAGATGCAGGAGACGGATTCATGAACATTCCGGACGGTGTCGACGGCGAATTGCCTTTTATGTAAGCGAAAAGGAGGGTTGTGATAATATGGGAATCTTAAAAGGCATAATTGACAGATTTCGGGCGATGGGAAAAACGGAAAAAGAGATTTCGGGCATTATTGAGACGGCAGCAGATAAAGCGACCGCAAATCCGGATGTCACGAAACCGGAAAAACAGAGAGAACCGGAAATCAAGATTGAAACAACAGCAGAGGCGTTCGTTGAGGCAGTTTTGCGAATGGGAACGACTTTGCAACAGGCAAAAACGGCAATTTTGAAAATGAGCAGTTTGAGAGATGCGGAAAATCGCAAAAACACGAATAACTGGCGTAAAATGCACGGTCTGCCTATGAGAAGAAAGCAGAAAGCGAGGAAAAAGCATGAAAGAGGAAAAGGAGCAGACGGTCATTGAAAAAACCTTGCTATATCTTGAAAATTATCGTGAAATGGAACGATACATCAACGAGGCAGTATCAGAGACCTCTCAAGTGCCGGATATAGGCAAATACAACATATCAGCAGAAAAGGCGTTCTTGCAATCGGTCAGAGAGTGCCGTGCAGAGACGGTCATTCTGTTTGAACACTTGAAAAAGGCTCTTGCATCGCTCAAGGAAGATGCAGAGGCAGCAGGTGAGGGGTACAAATACGACGCTCTTGAGGCGGTCTATATAAAGGGCATGTCATACGAGGATATAGTGAGGGAGACAGGATGCGGACGCAACTCACCGAAAAAGTGGTGCAGGGTGATGATTCAGCGGTTGCCAATCAAGTTATTCGGTGCAAAAGCGATTGAAAATGATAAAAACGGAGTGAAAACAGGGTGAAATGAGGGTGAAAACAGGGGTAAAAAGTGGGTGAACAAAAGACAAAATAAACGTGATAATATGTTAGCGTGAACAGTTGAGACGAGCGATTGCAGATGTGCAGTCGCTTTTTTCTTGCCTGTTTGCCCTCCTGTTATATGCGGGTGGTATATACACAGTCATGTGCATAACTGCCCGCCTCTTGTGGATAACACAGCAGGAGAACACAGCAAGAGAGGAGAACACAGATGCTATTGAAATCATGCAGGTGTGGGAAGTTGATTCCGCAGTCAATGAAGATGTGCGAGGAGTGTGAGCATCGGCAGCAGTCGAGACACATGATATACAACAACACACGGCGAGACGAGAGAGCAGCAGAGTTCTATGTATCAAAGGAATGGCGGGCAATGCGGGAGCGTATCATTGAGGTCTATGACAATGTAGATATATACGCACTATATGTCGAGCATGAGTTGCTCACATGCAATCCGGTTCACCATATCATTGAACTTGAGGACGACTGGGAACAGCGATTGAATCCGTTCAACCTCATACCTCTCAACCATAAGACACACAACACAATCACTGCTCTGTATAAGCAGAGCAAAGCAAGTATGAGAGCAACACAAAAACAGTTGAGGTCACTGATTGAGTACCACTTTCGAGAGGCAGGGGGATATAAAAAAGTTTTGTGCGATTCGTTTTTAGTCGCACCCCCTCTTTTCCTTGGAGAAAACTCCCCACGAGAATTTCAGTAGATGGGTATATCCGAAAGAGGTGTCAGAATGTGACACAAAAGCACTGAAATACTGACGGAAAGGAGGTTTGTTGCATCATGGCAGGACAAAGACAACCTACAGATTTGGTTGTGATGAACGGGCGAAAACACCTAACAAAAGCCGAGATTGAGGCACGAAAAAACGCCGAGGTCACAGCACCATGCGACAAAGTGAGACCTCCGTCATATTTGACACCGGAACAAAAGAAACAGTTCCGGAAGATTGCAAAAGAATTACTCGAAATCAAACTGATTTCAAACCTTGATTGCGATGCACTGGCAAGACTACTCATTGCACAAACGCAGTACATCGAAATCACAGAGCAAATCAGAGCAACTCCATTGATGGAGGATGTTCCAGTCTATGAGATGCGGGAAAATCCGGACACGGGCGAAAAAGAACGTGTGCAGGTCGGTACAAGACAGGTCGTTTCCGGAGAAAGAGAACGCCTCATGATTATTCAAGACCGCTGCATGAAACAGTGTAGGCAGGGAGCATCAGATTTCGGACTGACAGTTTCCTCCCGCTGCCGTTTGGTCGTACCGAAACCACAACAGCAAAAGCCGGAGAACAAATTTGCGAAATATGCAAATTAAGGCATGGCAAAAGCAGGAGAAACACAAGACCGCTGCACACAATACGCCCTTGATGTCGTATCGGGCAAGATAACAGCCGGAGAATATGTCCGTCTTGCATGTCAGAGGCATCTTGACGACATCGAAAAATCGAAAGCAGCACCGTACAAATACTATTTCGACGTTGAAAAGTCGGAGGAAATCATCAATTTCGCAGAGGAATTGACCATTGCAGAGGGCGAGGAAAATGAGCATGTGACGGCATATCCGTTCCAGTGTTTCATTTTAGGGTCGCTCAATGGATGGAGAACAAAGGAAAAGTCATACAGACGATTCAGAACATCCTATGTGCAATTAGGACGACAGAACGGAAAATCGTTCATCAATGGTATTTTGGCGTGTTATTACGGCAATTTTGACGGGTACAAGTACGGAAAAATATTTTGTACGGCTACAAAGCAAGACCAAGCGAACATAGTTTTTGACGAGGTCGCAAAATTCATCAATTCCGACGAGGATTTGTCAGAGTGGTTCAAGGTTCACGACCACAACCACACGATTGACTGTTTGCTGACACATTCGGAAATCAAAGCGTTGTCCGGAGACACAAAGTCACTTGACGGACACCGTGCATATTTGGGAATCGTCGACGAGTATCACGCACACAAAACAAATCAGATGTACAAACTGCTTGAGGGCGGTATCAAGAAACTCAAGTCGGCGTTGATTTCAGTCATTACGACAGCAGGGTTCGACCTCAAGTCGCCGTGCTACAAATTGTATGAGTATTGCTGCAATCTACTCAAGGGCGTTTTCGAGAATGACAGTCAATTTGTCTACATCGCACAGATGGACGAACACGATGACAGGTACACACCGGAAAACTGGATAAAAGCGAACCCGATTCTTGAGTTTGACAGGGATGCACTTGAGAACCTCATTCCGATTGCACACACTGCCCGTGATATGGGCGGGGAGGACTTGAGAGATTTCCTTGTAAAGCAGTTGAATATGTGGATGCAGTGGTCAAATTCACTGTACATCAAGGACATTGCATCATGGAAAGCATGTGCCGTTCTGAAATCACTCAAGGATTTCAGAGGGTCAAAGTGCTATGTCGGAGTTGACTTGTCACGGTTGCAGGTGCATCCGAATCACAGGCGTTCATGAATAACTTGTATGAGAGTGGTCTGACAGCAAAAGCAACACTCGAATACACGGGAGAGTTGAACGAAAAGGCAAAAGAGGCACTTGTCAAATCGTTTGAGGAGTTCGGCAGCGGGGCAAAGAATACAGGAAAAATTCTGCCTGTTCCGTTAGGAATGAAACTCACGCCCCTCGACATCAAACTGACTGATTCACAGTTCTTTGAACTGAAAAAATATAATGCCCTGCAAATCGCCGGAGCGTTCGGAGTGAAACCGAATCAAATCAACGACTATTCAAAGTCGTCATATAGTAACAGCGAAATGCAGCAATTATCGTTCTACGTTGACACAGAACTGTTCATCATCAAGCAGTATGAGGAGGAAATCAATTTCAAAATGCTGCCGGATGAAGATGCAGACGACGGATATTATTACAAATTCAACGAAAAAGTATTATTCCGAACCGATTCAAAAACACAGATGGAATATTTGAGAAACGCTGTCAATGGAATGATTATGAAACCGAATGAGGCAAGACGTAAACTCGACATGGAAGATGCGGAGGGAGGCGATGTCCTACTTGCGAACGGTAGCATCGTACCGTTGACGATGGCGGGTGCAGCATATTTGAAAGGCGAATCCGAACAGGAGAACGCCGATGAACCGGAACAGCCGGAGGAAGAAACAGAGCCGGACACAGAGCAGCCGGACACAGAAACAGAACCGGACGAAACCGACGAGGCAGAGGACGAGGATGAACAGGAGGGAGGTGAATAATCATGCCAAAAAAGAGACGTTTTGATTTTACAAAGAAGAATAAACGCAGCGGGAAAGTTGAAAATGTCGGATATTTGGATTTAGAGCAGGACGAGGAGCAGAGCAGATGTTCCTTGTATTTCTACGGTGACATTGTATCAGCGACATGGGAATCCATGTGGTACGAGGAGGACAGATGTCCGCAGGACATCGCAGATTTCCTCAACCAGTTAGATGGATATGAGGACATTGACATCTATTTCAATTCCGGCGGTGGAGATGTATTTGCAGGACTGGCAATCTACAACCAGTTAAAGCGATATGACGGACACAAAGTCGGATATGTTGACGGAATGGCTGCATCCATTGCATCAGTCATCATGTTTGCATGTGACGAACTGCATTTTGCAACAGGTGCTCAAGCAATGATTCACAAACCGTTGTGCATGGCATACGGAAACGCAGATGATTTCAAGGCAGTCATAAAACAGTTGAATCTCTGCGAGGATTCAATTCTTGATGTCTACATGGAGCATGTGCAGGAGGGTGTCACAAGAGACAAAATTCAATCTCTCATGAGCAATGAGACATGGTTCGACAGTAAGAAGATGCAGCAGTATTTCAATGTTGAAATCGAGGAAAAGGCAGCAGTTGCAGCGTGTGCATCTGACTTTTTCGAGAAATACAACAATATTCCGGAGGCACTCAAGGGAATCGACACAAAGGACATTGTCGATGCGGTAATTGCGGAATTGGAAAACCGGAACAATGCAGCAGCAGAGGCAGAGAAACAGAGAATCGAGGCAGAAAAGCAGCAGATTCTTGATGATTTATACCTTTATGGTATGTAAGAAATGGAGGACAGAAAGTCATGAATAAGGAATTACAGAAGTTATTAAAGCAGATTAACGACAAGAAAAATGAAGTCAAGAGCCTTGTGAACGATGGAAAACTCGACAAGGCAAGAGCAGCAAAGGAGGAACTCGTAGAATTACAGAACAGATTCGACCTCCTCTATGATTTGGACGAGGACGAGCAGGACGGCATCGAGAACAAGGTCAAGGATGGAACTGCAAAGCAGGTCGGCGAGGATGTCAAGCCGGACAAAAAGAACATCGTGAAATCATTTGTCAACATTGTCAAAGCCGGATTCCTGCACAAAGAGGCAGACGAGGCAGACATCAAGGTGTACAAGGATGCACTCACATCCGACACAACCGCAGAAAGTGAGGGAGAGGTCGGAATCGGCGTGACAATTCCGGAGGACATCAGAACAGACATCATCGAGTTGCGTCGTTCATCCGACAACCTTGAACAGTATGTCAATGTCGAGGGCGTAACAACTAAGACAGGAACACGAAACATTGAGGTTGATGCAGAATCAACACCATTTGACAATGTTGACGAGGCTGCGGATTTTCCGGAGATGGACGAACCGGAATTTTTACCGATTGAGTACAAGGTAAAGAAAAAGGGTGGAATCCTCAAGATGACAGCAGAGTTACTTGAGGACACAGCATCCAACATCATGGCATACATCAACAAATGGATTGCCAAGAAAACAAAGGCAACCCGTAACGCAATGATTCTCAAGGTACTCAACGAGATGACAAAAGGGAAAGAGGTCACAGTCGAGAACCTTGACAGCCTCAAGGACATTTTCAATGAGCAGTTAGACCCTGCAATCGCTGACAATGCAGTTGTTATCACAAATCAGAGCGGTTTCAACTACCTTGACAAGTTAAAGGATAAAGACGGCAACTATATTTTACAGAAAGACCCGACACAGCAGACAAAGGGAAAGATGCTTTTCGGTGAATATCCTATCATCAAATTATCAAAGAAAACTCTTGCATCCGAGAAGATTATGAACACCGATGGTCACACAATCGACGGGTACAAGCATCCTATTTTCTGCGGTGACTTAAAAGAGGCAGTCACACTCTTTGACAGAAATGTCCTCACAATCGACCTCAATGACAAAGGTGCGGGTTTATGGGATAAGGACATGACCGGAATCAAGGTGCGTGACCGTTTCGATGTGCAGCCTGTTGACAAGGGAGCAGTCATCAAGGGTCAGATTACAGAAGTTATCAACGGGTAATATGGCAGCAGGGCGGTGAATCCGTCCTGCTATTGAAAGCAGGTGAGAACATGACGGATGAAGAAAAAGAGAAGTACAGAGGCGGTCTGATTGCTACATGCAAGACATATTGTCACATCGACTATGATGACGACATCGAAATCCTTGAATTGATGTTTGACACGACACTGGATGAAATGACGGAACTGATTCCGAATTTCGACCGGAACAACCTCACAAGCCGTCAAAAACTGCTTGCATTTATGTCCGTGAAAGAACTGTACGACAACCGTGACAAGTACCGGAGCGACACGAAAACGCTCTCTGCTGCCGTTTCCTCCATGCTATTGAAAGAAATATACGGAGGTGCAGCAGAATGACAGGCAGAATCAAGATAATTCGCAAGACAACAAGCGTTGTTGATGGCAGACGGCAGCAGGAGGAACAGGATTTTTTCTCATGTTGGTGCGATGTCAAGAGTTTGGGAACAAACGAGAAATACAATGCGTTGCAGATAGGTCTTGAGAACACGATTGTGTTTGAAACAAGAGCCTGCGACAAGATGGAGGAAATCAGATTGAATCTGAAAGAGTTCTATGCAGTGTATAAAGGCGTTGAGTTCAAGATATATGATGCGTGTCCGATGTTCACAGACGACAGGAAATATCAGTTGAAATGCAGAGCGGGAGCGTAGTGTCATAATCTGACACCGGAGGTGATGCAGTGAAAATTGAGATGGAATTTCAAGGCTTGAAAGAACTCATGAAAGCATTTGAGGACGCAGCAAGCGACGAGGACATAAAAGAGGTCAATCAAAAGATTGTAAAGCAAAGCGAACCAGTCGTGAAAAACATCATGTCCGGCAAGATTCCGAAATCTGCGGACATTAAATTGTCCGGTCGAGGATTTGGTTCAAAGTCATCCGTGACATCACATGCAGCGGACAGCATACCACTAGGAGCGGTCAAGGTGAAAGACACCGGAGCGTCTGCGGATGTTGGATGGGAAAAGTCGGACAACAGCGAACATTTTTATGTGAAATTCATAAACTGGGGAACTATCTATCGCCCGCCTCAAGAATTTATCTATGCAACAGGGCGTGAGGCAGATGCGGAACTGCAAAAAATCGCAGAACAGGAATATCAATCATATTTAGACAACACATTGAAATGAGGTGAGAGCATGAGCAGCAGTCCGGACATCATCAAAGATGCATCCGACGCATTGAAACCAATATCAGACAGGAGAATCATTGTGATGCAAGGATGGTATAACAAAAACATCCATGACAGACATGTGACATTGTGGGATTTGGGAGAAAACGACGAGAATTTTTCGGACGACGATGCAGAGGGAGTGACGCTGTCAGTGCAGGTCACTATATTTTCAGAGAATGACGAGGTTGAACTTGCGAGGGAAATCAAGTCACTCATGAAAGAAAATGATTTCTCATTTGACGGCAGGAATGGAGACGATTCAAAGCCGGAGGACGGAATCTATATGAAAGCACAAAGGTTTTCAAAGTTTTATGAAATGGAGGAATAGACATGAGCGAAACAGTAACACAGGTCAGCGAAACAGAACAGAAGATTGTCAGAAGTAGAACTTGCGGTTGTAGAGATTTCTACATCGCAAAACTCACACAGAACGATGCGAAAGCATACGTTGCAGAAACTCCGGTCAAACTGGCAAGAGCAATCAAAGCAAAAGTTGATGAAAAATGGAGTTCGGAGAAAATCTACTCTGACGACGGAACAGAGGAGGTCATCAATTCATATGAGGGAACTGAAATCGAACTTGAGGTCAACGCCCTTGCACCACAGGACAGACAGATTCTTTTCGGTCAGTTGTATGAGAATGGTTTCCTCGTAAAGACGGCAGACGACAAAGCACCGGAGGTCGCTGTCGGATGGAGAGAAAGAAAACTCAACGGAAAGTATGATTTCAAGTGGTTGTATGCCGGAAAGTTTGCAGAGGGAATCAGCGAGGAGGCAAGCACAAAAGAGGGAAAACTGTCTCCGACAACAAAGAGCGTCAAGGGTTCATTCTATGAGAGAAGTCTTGACAATGCATATGAGATTTCTGTTGATGAATCAAACCTTGTAACAGAAGATACAAAGGCAGCAGAGGCAATCAAGAATTGGTTCAGCAAAGTGCAGGAGAAAAACGGCGGTTTAGGCTAATAAGAGGATATATAACAGGAGGATAAATCATGAAAAGAAAAATTATAGTCAATAACAAAGAGTTTACAATGCCGAAAATGTCAATCGACACATACACGGAATATCTCGAACTTGCAGAGGTTATCGACGCAAAACAGAGATATTCAAAGCAGGACATTGAGGCGATGGGTCTTTTTATCTGCAAAGCATACGGAGACCAGTTCACCGTTGAGGAATTAAAGAATCCGGAGACCGGACTTGATGCAGCAGGTTTGATTCTTGAGTTCCAGTTCATCGACATGGGAATCGCCGACGACCTCACCAAACGTATGGAGAAGATAGAGAAAAATTTTCAGAGTGGCAAGTGATACCGGAAATCGAGGTCACTTGCAGAGGTGAGAGACTTTTCATCAATTCCGTAACGGTAGAACAGTATAAAAAATACATCAGTCTCATGGAAAAGAATGACACGGAGAAATTCTCCGGAGTGATGTTTTTCAACAAAAAGATAATGCAGGAGATGTTCGGGAATGAATTGTCGCTTGCAGCAGTTGGGGAGATTGATGCAGTTGAATTTCTGACGGCAATCAAGACGGTTCATTTCATCATGCAGAACATTGTTGCAGAGAAGATGTTGAGCATTGTCGAGGTTGAACAGGTAGAAAAAGAGGCATCCGCATTCGATGACTATGACCGTGAAAACGGATATGAGGACGAGGATGAACAACCGGAGGAAAATCAATGGAAAGTCTGCGGGGAAATTGTTGACCGTGTTGTGAAAATTGCGATTCGGCTATTGAAAAACTCATACAGTCAATGCATGAAAGAGAACATTGTCACGTTGTTGGACTACTTAAAATTTGAATTAGATACAATCAACGAAAATCAGTAAGAGAGAGATAATGCTGGAGAGGATCCTGTAGTAGCTCTGGCTATCGTGGATCAGAGTATAGATAAGGGATGGAAAGATCTCTATCCGCTTAAGAACTATGGTAGACAGGGAAAGCCTACAGCGGTTAGTAAAAAGTTTAGTGGTAATACCCTTAAAGATGCTGAGGGTAAAGATATTGTATTTTAGTAATCTGGAGGAGAGTGTAAAAGCTCTCCTCTAAATTTTTGCCTCTTTTGTGATTAGGATTACTCAAAAGGAGGTAAAAGCGGATGAAATGCTATGCAAGTGATTATTGTCAGAAAGATAAAAGCTCCTGTACTCCTTATGGCACAGGCTAACCGTGAGGCAGTTAAGAACCGTAAAAAGGGAGAGAGCCCAGAGCTCCATGATCTGGCAGAGAGTGACGGTGTAGGACAGAACGCCACAAGAGTATTATCTCTATCCGTGATAGATGGCACTCTTAAGATCAGCATTAAGAAAAACAGATATGGTATCAATAACAAAGAGGTACTTATGATCTGGGAAGTAAACACAGGATACCTTAAGCCCCTACTTAGTGAAAATCCAGAGGAGAGTACAGAGGATAAAAAGGATGATAAACCAGACGGAGAGCAGGATAAAGGAGGAGAGAAAGATTATGGTTTCTAAAGGCGGAGTACCTAAGGGGAGGATCATCCCTGTATATCTTACAGATGAGGGAGATGTGTACCCTATTTATTTACACGAGATGGGAGAGTTAGAGATTATCCAGAGGCTTGTAGCAGGTATCTTAGATAATAAGATTGTGGTAGATACTAATACCAGAATTAACTCAGAGAATGATAAAATCTCTATTTTTGATTTAAGTAAGAAAAAATAATAAAAATCTCTCTAAATGTTACCTCTTTTTCTGATTAGGTTAAGTAAATCGGAAAAGGAGGTACTTTTTTATATGACGATTACAAGTAAGGAAGTAGCGGAGATGCTGGGAAAGAGGCACGATAACCTTTTAAGAGCGATCCGCAAATATATTACACAGTTAGGAGATGAGGCTCCTAAGTATTTTTCAGAGGATCCAGATAAGGGCGGTAGATTATACCACATTACTAAGGCTGGTTGTGATCTTATGGCAGGGCGTATTATCGGAGCCCAGAGTGAGGCTTTTAAGACTAAGTATGCTCCAGTGTTTGGAGAGGAGGCTCCTGTAGAGGCAGTAGAGGAAAAGCAGGAGGAGACACAGGAGAAAGCCTACACGGTAGAGGAGGTAGCCCAGATCTTAGGCTGTAGTGAGAGAAATGTATACAGAAACATCCAGAGCGGAAAGCTGGAGGCTGTAGAGCGTGAGGTAATGATCCCTACTCTTAAGAAGTTTGTAACAGAGGAGGCTCTGGAAAAATATAAAGCAGGGAGGGCTAGTTAATGAATTACTTTGAAATGAAATGGAGGCTCTCCGCTTGCAGAATACAGGCAGGATACTCACAGGCAGAGGTAGCAGAGATCTTAGGCTGTAGTGACAAGACTATTGTTAGCTGGGAAACAGGTAAGACAGCTCCTAAGATGGAGAAAGCACAGGAGCTTAGTGATCTGTACGGTATCCCTCTGGCTTATATGGATTTTTCAAAGGCTGGAAACTCTACACCTCTTAGAGAGCGTGAGAGTGAGCCACAGATCCCAGCTTTTTAATTTATAGGAGGAAAAAAAGATGATTAAAGGACAGTTTGCAAAAAATTTACACAAAGCAGTTTCAGAGAGAGGGATTAAGCAGGTAGAGCTTGCTAAGGTGCTGGAGGTACCGCCTACTACAGTAAATGGGTGGATGAGAGGAGCCCATTTACCAGACATTGAGAAGTTAATGGAAATTTGTGATTATTTGGAAATGCCTGTAGGAGAGATGTTAGGAGATCATAGACATATTAACGATTTAGACGAGGTTAAGCATCTTATGGATGTATCGCTTAAACAGAAAGCCTATATTGAAAATTTAGAGGCGGAGCTTAATGAGTGTAAAATGTTAAATAATCAGCTTATGAGCGATCTGGATGCAGATGAGGGGCTTGCAGAAATTTGTGTGAATGAGTTTATTGCAGATACCATAAAGGCTGTAAAAGACGCTGGCGTAAAGAAGATTACGGTTGAGTTTTGATAAAGAAAAAGAGCCAGCTTTTGCAGGCTGGCTCCATCCAGAGGATTACTCCTCTTTAAGATTTTGTAGCTCATTGATGCGTTGAGCTAATCCCTTAAGTAGCTCCAGATCCTTATCTGATAGTGAGATAGATAGCTTAAATAAATCGTATAGAGAGGGCTTACTCTCTAAGATCTTTGAGATTAAAGCAGGATCAGTAGAAAACTTTTCCTGTGAGAAAATCTCTGGATCTCTTAGGAGATCCGTAGCATCTATCCCTAGATAAGTTGCTACAGCCTCAATCCTATCCATTCTAGGAGTGTTCTTTCCAGTACACCATTGAGAAACTGTAGAGGAGCTGTAGTGGAGATCGTTGATTAGATCTTGCTGAGTTTTACCTTTTACCGCTAGGTAGTAGGTAAGTGCTTTAGCAAATGTACTCATTGTTTTTACACCTCCTCTCCTTTGAGGGATAAGTTAATTATACAGTATTACAGAGAAAAAGTAAAGTAAAACAGAGATAAAACTCTGTAAAACAGAAAATTAGGTATTGACATCTCTGTAAAACAGGATTATATTATAATTGTTCTCTGAGAAACAGAGAGAACACAGAGGGGGTACTCCCCTCATATATTTTTGCTATCAATCTCTATTAAACAGAGAATGATATACAATAAAACAGAGATAAAGGAGGTACAAGCTAATGAATTTAGCAGAGTTAAAGGAGGCTTATAAAGCCAAAAAGTTAGCCTTTGATACGGCAAAGAAAGAGGAGGAGAAATACAAGGCACTCCTTAAGGATGCGATGTTAGAGGCTGGAGAAAGTGATTACACGGATGAGGCTGGATACCGTTTTGAGCGAATTGTGCAGGAGCGTAAGAGCATGGATGAGGAAAAGCTCTTAGCAGAGCTCCGTGAGAGAAACCTTACAAGCTGTATCAAAACGGTTGAGGCAGTAGATGAGGATGCAACTCTTAAGGCGGTAGAGGCTGGAGAGTTGCCACAGGAAGTATTAGCAGATGCCTTAACAGTAACAGAGGTAGTAATGCTTAAGCTCACAGCTCCTAAAAAGGCAAAGGCTAAAAAGTGATAACGATCTGGAAAACTCCAATAGTAGCCACAGTAGAGCAGGTACTTAAGGATCTTAAGCTCCAGCTCTACGGAGCAGGGCTACTTAGGGAGATTAAAAACACAGGATCGGATCTTATGTGTACTTGCCCTTTTCACGCAAACGGTAAGGAGCATAACCCATCTTGCGGAGTGCTCCTACAGCAAAAGGTAACAAAGGATAAGACCTACGAGGCTGGTACGGTGCATTGCTACACCTGTGGATACACAGCGGATCTACCTCAGTTTGTAGCGGATCTGTTAGGGCTGAGTAGCCCAGTAGAGGGCTTTAAGTGGCTGGTAAATCAGTACAACTACCAGACGGAGGAGAGAGAGCTCCCAGATCTGGATATGTACAGAGGATCCACAGCTAAATCCTCAGTACTGGAGGAGAGCTTAGTAAAGCAGTACACACAGAACCTCCTACAGAGTGAGGAGGCGTGCAGGTACTTACATAAAAGGCGGATAGCTAACTGGGTGCTAGAGGCTTATGAGCTGGGGTTTGATCCAGAGGATAAAACAGTACTTTTCCCTGTAAGGGGCATGGACGGGAAAGTGATCTTTTACAAAGGCAGGAGCATAGCTGGAAAGCATTTTTATAACGCAAAAGAGGTAGATAAAACCTCCGTAGTGTTTGGGCTCTGGGAGATCCTTAACGGATCTTTTAGCTGGGGTACATCGGATCAGATAGAGGAGGTTTGGATTACAGAGAGTGAGATAGATGCTCTCAGCCTTATCTCTTACGGAGTACCAGCGGTAGAGGTGCTGAGAACTATGAGAAGTGGAGAGAGGTAGAGGCTAAAAAGCAGGAGGAGGTAAAAACTGTAGAAAAGGTTAGTACAAAGACAGTAGAGAAAGAGCTTAAAGAAAATCCTACTCCTGTACCAGAGCAGATTAAGCTCACAGATTACCCACAAGTTTTTTATGCAACTAAGCCAGAGGCTAAAAATACACAAGCTCTATTAGATTATATGAACTCTAAAACATCCACAGATCCTAATGTGGTAGCACTATATACTAAGATGGATAAATTGTGTGATGGGCTATCTGATGAGGTAGTATTAAAGGTAACACATGGGGAGCACAGGGTTAAGAGATCGTGGAATAAAAATTTTGATTATGTTGTAGATGTAGGTATCCCTAAGATAAACCCTAATTATATCGGCACCTATGATACTAACCTACATGAGGAGATGCACTTTTTAGATATGCTGATAACCGTTAAGGATGATAAGGATAAGCTACCTAGTAAAATGTTTTCACAGTCTTATAAACCTCTTGTAGAGGCGTTTGATAAGGCTACTCCAGTTATCGGAGATAAGGCTAAAAAGCTCTTTGAGGATTTTGCTAAAGAGTGTGATATAATATATAAAAAGCAACAAGAAACCTTTGATACACAGCATGAGAAACTTAAGGAGCAGTATAGATCTGGAGCGATTGATTGGAAAAAGTACAACAGCCTTTTTAAGAAATTGCAAAAAGAGGTTAATGAGGAGGCGGATAATAACCGTAGAGCTCTCTTTGGAGGCGGAGTATCTGGATTACAGGATATTTACGATGCAGTAAGTAAGGGAACTTTTAGGGATACAGGACAGGTTACATACGGTCATGGATCCGCTTATTATACAGATAGGCGTAGGACTAATCCTAATTGCTCAGAGAGTTTAGCTAACTATGCCTCTCTTTGCGTAGGACATCCAGAGCTTATAGATATTTTAGCTGAGGATTATCCAGAGATTGTAACAGCATTGAGAGGATGTGTGGAGGCTATGTTAAAGGAGGTGCCTAAGTAATGGAGGAGAAGAAAATACAGATTATGGATCTTTTATCTTATGCTATCGGTATTCCAGAGATGAAATATTTTAATCTGGATAGTGATGAGCTCTTAGATGAAAAGATAGAGGTACTTACTCAGATTAAAGAGGGTAAGACGATAGCAGAGATCCCTAACTTTTATAAAGTGCTGGAGGATCTACCAGAGGATGATATGTGGGATTAACTCATAGGAGAGGCTAACAGGTGTAAAAACTTGTTAGCCTCTTTTTTTTTTGCTCTGAAATAAAAATCTAAAGAAACTGAAAAAAGATTACATAGTAAATACATATTTTCTCCAGATATTTACCCTAACTTATGTAGAAACAGTAGGGATATTTTGCAGATAACTTACGAGGGATCAGCATTATATAACTCATTTTAAGGAGGATAACAACTATGGCAGATGTAAACACAAACACAGCTACACAGACACAGGAGCAGGGTAACGGTACCCAGACTAATACCACAGCTAACGCTAACACTACTGGAGCAGGTGCAGATACTACTCCTAAGGTAAAGACAGAGGAGGAGATCAGAGCAGAACTCCAGAAAGAGTATGAAAAGATGGCAGATAAGAGAGTAACGGATGCCATTAAGAAAAAGGAAAAAGAGTGGGCGGATAAGCAGGCTAAGGAAAAAATGACAGAGGATGAGCGTAGACAGGCGGAGGAGCAGGAACGCTTACAGGCACAGGCTAAGAGAGATCTGGATCTTACTATCAAGGGCTTAAAGCTGGATGTAGTAGATGCAGTACAGGAGATGGGGCTGGATGCTGGTTTCCGTAACTTAATCGCTGTAGAGGACTTAGCAACTATCACAGATGAGGATGAGCGTAAAGCTAAGCTCACTGAGAGAGTAAAGGGCATGAAAAAGCTCTTTGATGCAGAAGTAGCTAAGGAAGTTGCAAAGGCTAAAGCTGAGTTTCTCAAAGGATCCACTCCAGCTACAGGATCTACATCTAAGAAAGATGAAACTAAGTACGATGAGTACAAAAAGGCTGGAAATGTAAAGGGCATGCTTAGCGAGAAGTTAGGAGCATACAGAAACAAGGAAGATGAGGAGTAAGCCAGCTCCTCAAAATAAAATAACTCAAACAGGAGGTAAATAACAATGGCAGGAATGGTTAAAAGAGCTGATTTTTTGGAGAATGAGGTTGTAGACCTCACAGAGGAGATTAAGCTGGTATCTCCTACAGATACTCCGCTTACTACTTTGCTTATGGGTAGAGGGCAGGTAGTACCAGCAAACGATATTACAGTAACATGGAGAGAAAAGGAGCTTAACTCTGATAGGGGTACTCTTAAGTTAGAGGGTGCTGAGGCAGGAGATGTTATTACATCTAGCAGAAAAACTCTCTCTAACGTGTGTCAGATCATCGAAAAGGTAACACAGGTATCTGGTACAGCTAGATCCCTCAATCCTAAGGGTATCGGAGATGTATTTAACTCTGAGGTACAGGATCGCTTAGTAGAAACTAAGAGAGATATGGAGTGGTACTTCCTTAACGGTACTAAGGCTCTGGAGAGCGGATCTACTCCTAGACAGATGAACGGACTTGTTAATCTGGTAGCATCTGGAAATGTTGTAGAAACTAAGGGAGCCCTTACCGAGGAGCACTTCTTAGATGCACTCCAGAAGATGTGGGATCACGGAGCACAGGGAGAGTATTTCTCTTTTGTAAATGCAAATGTTAAGCGTATGATTAACGCTCTTGCTAACAGGGATAAGATAAAAAATCCTAATCTTATCTATCCTAATCAAGTACTAACGATCCCTTAAGGAGGTGGTAAGAGTGATAGTAGTACATAAGGATACAGATATTACAGAGTATGTATCCTCTATGAGCTGGGGAGGTAGCAGATCAGAGGTAGCTAGAAAGTTAGAGCTACACATTGTAAATGCTCCCCTAGATAAAAATATTACTCCTCTTACCATCAACTTAGCGGATCCTGTTTATCTATTTGAGGATGATGGAAAAACAGAGCTCTTTAGAGGCTTTGTAGTAGAGAGGGAGGCAAGCAGTACCACAGGTACGGTTACTTATACCTGTTATGATCTTCTTTTCTATACCATCAAGAGTAACGCCACTTATAATTTTAGTTCTAAAACAGCGGAGGCGATAACTCAGATGGTATGTGATGATATGGAGATCCCTGTAGGCTCCTTAGCTCAGACAGGTCTAACACAAAAACTCATAGTACAGAATGTATCTATCTATGAGATTATTATGAGAGCCTATACACAGGCGTACCAACAGAACGGAGTAAGCTACAGAGTGGTAGCTAAAAAAGGCTACCTCAATGTAGAGGAAATGGGTAAGGTGGTATGTAGTATTGAGATCACGGAGGATAGCAATATTACCAGCTCCAACTATAAAGAGAGCATTACTAACATGGTTAATAAGGTTCGTATTTATGACGGAGAGGGTAAACCACAGGGAGTAGTACAAAATGATGCAGATGTGAAAAAGTACGGTATATTCCAACAGACCTACACTAAAGAGGAGGGCAAGGATGCTACTACCACAGCTAAGAGTATGTTTAAGACGGTTGAGAAAACCTTTACTCTGGAATGTGTAAACCTCAATGAGGCAGTAACAGGAGCAGGGGCGGTAGTAAGAGATAGCTCTACAGGGCTCAGCGGTGTAGTGTGGATAGATGCAGACACTCACACATGGCAGAATGGAGTAGCTACTATGAGCTTAACGGTAACTCTAAAACAAATGATGGATACTAAGGAGGGATAGCATGGCTGGTACTGGCGATAACATGAAAAACGATCATCAATATGCGGAAGTGCTAGAGATGATGCGATCACAGGGAGCTAAAGATAATCCTACCTTAGCCCAGCTAGGAGTAATGCAAAGATCTAACAGCGTAAAGATAGATGATCTGGTACTCAATGCTGAGGATCTGTATATAGCAGATTACTTAGTAGCAGGGTATACCAGACAGATAAAAGTACCTTATCTCTGGTAAGGGCTCTACTGTATATGGCTGGGTAAATGCTGGAGATATTTCTGGTAAGACAGGCGGAGGATCCGCTAAGACCTACACAGTAGTTAAGGGAGATACTCTTAGCAAGATCGCTAAAAAGTATGGAACTACTGTAGATACTCTGGTTAAGCTCAATGGTATCAAAAATAAAAACCTTATTAACATCGGACAGGTAATCAAGTTACCTTAATCCTTTAGGCACTCCTTAATATTTTTTCATATAGAGGGCTACTGGCTGTAAAATGCTGGTAGCCCTCATTTTTTAGTTGTATCTAGTATATAAGGGGTGTATAATAGATAGGAACTGAAAACAGCCTCATAAAGCCCTCTATTTTATCGAGAGTAAAGAAGTCTACACCTAATATATAAAAGTGGCTGTATGAGGCACACAGGAGCTCACAGGACTATTACAGGAGGGTAAACAGGATGGCATACAGGAAAATAACGGATATAAGAGATACTATTGGTATGAGAGCGGTATTTTATGCCAGAGTATCTACAGCAGAGGAGGAACAGCTAAACGCTATAGAACTCCAGATTGAGGAGAATAGAGGATGTATTAAGGATCATGGCTGGAAACTGGTAGGAGAGTATATTGATCGCAGTAAGAGCGGTACGATGGTAAAGGGCAGAGATGATTACCAGAGGCTCTATGAGGATCTGTATGAGGATTTATTTGATATTGTAGTAATCAAGGATCAAGAGAGGCTCCAGAGAAATACTCTGGATTGGTACCTCTTTATTAACAGGGTAGTACAGACAGGAAAGCTCCTGTTTATGTACATGGATGGGAAATTTTACTCCCCAGATGATGCCCTTATCACAGGTGTAAGAGCGATCATAGCGGAGGAGTTTAGTAGAAACCTTAGTAAAAAGCTCCATAACTACCACGATCACAGAATAGAGAAAGCCAGACAGGGGCAGGAGATAGCCTTACAAGGTAGCGGTAATGTGTACGGATGGGATAAAAAAGATGGCAAGTATTATATCAATCCAGAACAGGCTAAGGTAAGGAGGCTCATGTGTGAGGGCATTATGGCGAGAAAAGGATCTACCCTCATAGCTAAGGAGCTTAATGAGGCTGGTTATCGTAATACAGTAGGGAAACCGTGGAAACCTATGGATATACCTAAATTTGTGTATGATTGTAAAAATGTAGGTACCATGATTATAAACAAAGAAAGACACGATTTTGAGAGTAAGCAGACTATAAAACTCCCTAAGGAGGAGTGGGTATATGTGGAAAACGCTCTCCCTCCGATAGTCACACAGGAGGAGTGGGATCTTATCTGTAAGATCCATGAGGAGAGAGTGATAGCCACAGGATCCGATAAGAGAGGAAAGAAAACCAGCGGATACTCTTTTAGCGGTAAATTAGTATGTGGTATCTGTGGGGCTCCTTACTGGAGAAAGCAGAGAGTATCTAAGGATGAGTACTGGGTATGCAGTACAAAGCAGACTAAAGGCAGGAAAACCAGAAAAAGAGATAGCACGATGGGGAAAGCTGGAGAGATAAATCCTTTAGGCTGTGATAATGAAAATATCTCTTATAACTCCCTCATGGAGATAATGGGGGTAGTATCAGAGCGATTACAGGCGAATACAGACACAATAAAGCAGGATATGATAAATTGGCTTACTAAGCTCAGAAAACAGCTCCTAGAGGCAAATGGAGGGCATACAGAGGCAGATCTACAGCGAGAGCTCTCCAGAAAGAGTAAGTTACTGGATGCCTACTTAGATGGGATCCTAAATAAGCAGGAGTACCAGAAAAAAGCGGAGGAGTTAGATGAGAGGATCATCCAGCTTAAAGCAGAAACAGAAAAGAATAAGGCTAACTCTGGAGATATTGCAGAGATAGATAAGGTGCTGGCTAACATAGATGAGGAGGTAGCCAGATATGTAGATGGTAATGAGAAATTAAAAGTAGAATACCTCTTAGAGCACTTAGAGCAGGTGCAGATATTCCCAGATAAGGTTATAGTTATAGTACCGATATTGAGCGATGGGATAGTAGTAGAGAAAACTCAGTATGTATCTAGGGAGAAATGGTTCGGGGAAAAGTACAATAACAGCTTTTTTTGATAAAGTTGGTAAATATACTAATGCCGATGATGTTGTTGCGACTACGGGAATGAATAATATGGAAGCGGCTGTTTTGGTTGATCGGATGAGATATGAATCAATTGCCAAGAAAGAAGATTTTACATTTGAAACTGTTTTGTCATCTGAATATAAGTTAAATATTTTGAGAAAAGCAAAAGAAGAGGGTTATTTCATAAAATGTGTATTTGTGTTAACAGTTGATCCACAAATTAATATTGCCAGAATTGAATCTCGTGTGGCGGCAGGTGGACATAATGTTGCTAGTGATAAAGTTATCGAGAGATATTACAAATCAATTAATAACATAAAAGAACTGCTTAATATATGTGATATTGTGCATGTTTACGATAATACTAAAACACCGGAAAGAATTATTCGTAAGCATAAAGAAGAATTATCAATATATCCAAATGAGTATTGGAGTGAACAGGGGATATTAGGATTGATGGAATAATATTGTTGCGAAAACATTAGATCACCATATTATTCTATTTAAAAGATAAAATATAAAAATAGTACTTTTATTTGAGCGCCTCCTATGATAGGATCAAGATCCAAAATCTAAGGAGGTAGTGCGAAATGACATTAGCAGAAAAGATATTTAATTGTTTTAAGGATAATGAAAGCTTCTCATTAAAAGAGGCATACCAGCAAAATGCTGATAAACCGAAGGAAACAGTTAGAGCTCGTATTTATGAGAAAATAGGTATTAGGTTTGAGAGAATATCAAAAGGCGTATATTGTACAATTGACAATAAGGATGAACAGTGTATATTAATTGAAGGAGACGGCAGAGATTTATCTATGCTAGGAGATAACAGCATTGATTGTATTTTGACAGATCATCCGTGGCTGGATAAAAAATCAAATAAAGGTGGAACACGGGCTTTTGCAGAATATGATTGTTTTAGATATACACTTGATGATTTTAAGGAAAAAGCAAGAGTTTTAAAAGCAGGTTGTTTTTTGGTCGAGGTATTACCTGCAGAGAATGAGAATAATTATGAGTATCTTTATCAAATTAAGCAATATGCAAAAGAGGCCGGGTTTGTTTATTATTCTAAGGTATCATGGAAAAAAGGAACCTTTGTGAGTAATACAGGGAGAAAAGCAAAGAATACACAGGATATAATGATTTTTTCAAAAGGAAAAGCTAGAAATATGAGATATGATAAGAAGAAATCTGATTTAACCGGGAAAAAATGTTATATGAGTGGATGTAATGGTATGCTGCCTGCTATGTTTGATGTGCAGCCGGTAGCCAGGAAAAATAAAATACATCAGAGTGAATTACCGGTACAACTTTGTGAAGAGATATTGGAATATGTTACATATGAGGGAGAAATAATATTAGATTCGTTTGCAGGTAGTGGAGCCGTAGGTGTAGCTGCATTGAATAAAAAGAGAAGTTGTATTCTTATAGAAATTTTAAAAGAAAACATTGAAAAGATAAGAACACGCTTTAATAGTGTATTATATCAAACGGTATTGGAGTGATAATTTTGAATTTACAGATGGATGGAAGAAAAGCTGATAATTATTCCAGTAATGCACAGAAAATAAGAGTTATAACTGAAGACTGGGTAAATAATAATATGTTTTGTCCATATTGTGGAAATAAATATGTTTCACATTTTGAGAATAACAGACCAGTTGCTGATTTCTTTTGTCCATCCTGTAAGGAAGAGTATGAGTTGAAAAGTAAAGGCGCATCTATCAGTAATAAGATAAATGATGGTGCATATAATACAATGATAGAGAGGATAACCTCAATCAATAATCCCAATTTTTTCTTTATGCACTATAATAAAATTAGCCTACAGATTGAAAATTTTGTTATGGTACCAAAATATTTCTTTTCACCGGATATAATAGAAAAGAGAAAGCCATTGGCAGAAACTGCTAGAAGAGCAGGATGGACGGGCTGCAATATTTTATTGAACAGGATTCCAAATGAAGGAAGAATTTACATTGTACAAAATGAAAAGGAAATATCTGTTAAAAAGATAATGGAAAAGGTGCATAGAACAGAATTTTTACGTGGTAGTAAGTTGGAAACAAGGGGCTGGATGTTGGACGTGTTGAATTGTGTTAATATAATTGAAGACAGAGATTTTACGTTAGAGCAGATGTATAGTTTTGAGAAGATGCTTGCAGGAAAACATCCGGACAATCATCATATAAAAGATAAAATAAGACAGCAATTACAAATGTTAAGAGATAATGGAATTATAGAGTTTATAGGAAGAGGACGCTATAGAAAAAATAATTGATTAAAGAAAATATCAAGAGTATATTACACCTCAGAACTTCGGTTCTGGGGTGTTTTTTTATTTGAATTGTGGTATTATTATAAAATAATGATAAGAAAAATTATTTGAAGGGAGTGAATTAAATAAAAGAGGTTGCAGAGATAATGCTAATATGATTATCATCTGAATGAAGATAAAACCGAATGAAATGTATAAACATGTGACAACTGTAAGTAGTATAAAATTATTAGCGAAACAGTTTAATGAATGGTATATAAAGAAAAATGAGAAGAAGAATATATGAGATTATTGAAGTAAGTGAAGACGGTGATTCGTTAAGTAAAGTATATGATATTTTTATGATGATGTGTATCATTGCTAGTCTGGTACCATTAGCATTCAAGGAGCAGAATGGTGTTTTTAATGTTATGGATTGGATTACAACAATAATATTTGTTGGTGATTATATGTTAAGACTGTTTACAGCAGATTATAAGCTTGGTAAAGGAAAAGTTTCTTATATTGAATATCCATTTACAGCTATGGCTATAATTGATTTGCTATCCATATTACCTTCTTTTATGATAATTAATAGTGGAATTAAACTTTTAAGAGTAACAAGACTTATTAAAACATTTAGGGTGTTTAGAGTATTTAAGAGTTTTAGATATTCAAAAAATATTGATATACTTGTCAGGGTATTTAAAAGGCAAAAGGATAGTCTTACAATAGTTGCTTTTCTAGCTATGGGGTACATATTTGTGACGGCACTTGTAATGTTTAATATCGAACCTGATACTTTTAATAGTTTTTTTGATGCGATTTATTGGGCAACCGTGTCATTGACAACAGTTGGTTATGGAGATATTTATGCTACGTCAGGTATAGGAAAAATTCTTACAATGATTAGTTCATTGTTTGGAATTGCAATTGTTGCGTTGCCGGCAGGCATTATAACTGCTGGGTATATGTCAGAAATTAATGCAGATGATAAATATAACTAGATTAATACGAATATAAAAGTGAATGTCTTTGATGAAAAACTGACGTTGAAATGTTCACTTTTTAAAAAATATATGAAATAAGAGGCAGCAAAATGGATTTTGAAAGCAGAAGACAAAGAATTTTAGACAAGATGGAGGACAATTCTATAGCAATATTGTACTCAGGCATCGAGCACCATGTGAGTGCAGATGAGTATGATTTATTCACAGCACAGGCTAACCGCAATTTCTTCTATCTGACCGGACTTAGACGTGACAACATGGTCCTTGTCCTGGATAAATGTGTAGAGCCTGCTAAGACGATGCTCTTCATAGAGGAGGCAGACCCTACGATGGAGCGCTGGTACGGCAGAAAGGTGACTATGGAGGAAGCCGAGGAAATATCAGGAATTGACGAAGTAGAATATATTTATGAGCTTGAGAGCACACTGGACAGGATAATGACGCGTGAGGATGTATACACAGCATATTTCGACACGTATCGTCATCAGAAAGTGGATTTGCCGGATTACAATGTGGTAAAAGCCAATGAATTTAAGACAGATTATCCGGGAGTTGCTGTGAAGAATCTTTTCCCACTTGTGGCTGAGGAGCGTATGCAGAAGGATGAGGATGAGATTGAACTGACCAAAAAGGCAATCGCTCTCACAAAGGACGGACTCTGCAATGTGATGGCCAATTTAAAGCCGGGCATGAGGGAATATCAGGCACAGGCAGACTTTGAATATATCATAAGACGCGGTGGGGCAGAGTGGACAGCTTTCCCTACAATTGCCGGAAGCGGAATGAATGGAACAATGCTTCACTATGACACAAATCGTGAGACGATGGAGGATGGAACACTGGTTCTTCTTGACCTTGGAGCCAGAATCGATGGCTACAATTCGGATATTACGAGAACATATCCGGTAAATGGCAGGTTCACCGAGTGCCAGAAACAGGTATATGATATTGTGCTTGCCGCAAACAGAAAGATTGTCGAGGTTGCAAAGCCGGGAATGACTACAAAGGAATTAAATGAAGTATGTAAGGATGTGCTTGCAGACGGGCTTATGAAGCTTGGACTGATAAAGAATTCGGTAGAGATTTCTAAGTATTACATGCATGGCGTGTCACACCATCTGGGAATTGATGTGCATGACGTGACAGTTGACTCAAACAGCAGGCTTCGTCCGGGGGCAATCATCAGTGACGAGCCGGGACTGTATATAGATGAATGGGAAATCGGTATCAGGATTGAGGATGATGTGCTTATCACCGAGGACGGTGCAGTGTGTCTGTCGGAGGATATCATCAGAACCACGGAGGATATAGAGGCCTACATGGCAGAGCACAAAAAGAATTAATCGTGATAAATGATAAATTTTGCGGTTTATAATATTTTTATGTGACATAATCTGATTTATGTATTATAGTAGTGCTAGTACATCGAATAATAAGTTTCTGAGGCATTGTTATTTCTTGTTCGGTGTACTAGTACAGCAGTTATTTTTTATTGCTGTATAGGTGCAACGAAAATAATTCGTTCGACAGATGAAAGGAGAACAACTATGGTAAAGAAGATTAATAGCAGTGAATTTGAACAGGTTAAAAATAATAAGGCTATCATTGTTGATTTTTCGGCAGAGTGGTGCGGTCCATGCAAGATGCTTGCGCCTGTAATGGAGCAGCTTTCTGATGAAATCACAGATGTGGAGTTTTACAATATTGATGTGGACGAGAATCCTGATCTGGCAAGAGAGTATCGTATAATGAATATTCCGGCAGTTATTGCAATCAAGGGCGGTCAGGTTGCCGGTCAGCAGATTGGTCTTGTGTCTAAGGATGATATGAAAGGCTTTATAGAGGGAGTATTCTAAGAAGGAGTATTCAAAGAAGGAAATTCTTAAGAAGCGAGAATACACCTGCAGTGAGCTTTTGGGTGAATATGCATGGTGTGATTCTTAACAGTTACGATGAACAGTGAAAACCGGGCAGGCTATTATGCCCGGTTTTACATTTTTTACATTTAAATTAGTTCTCTCGGAAGATTTTTCCAAAGATGAATCTAACAAGTGGTCCGGCAACAAAGAGCTGCCAGAAGAAGGCCATTGGAAAGTTTCTTACGACGAGCTCACAGAATGTTGCAAATATCTGTGAATTAAAACCACCATTGAAAAGGATGGTAGCGATAAAGCTCATCATAGGACACATAAACCAGATTGAGAAGACTGAAATTGCAAGGATTATAGCAATAGGTCTGTCCTTTCCCGGTGTGACGATTTTGAAAGCACATTTTTTGGCAAGTGGTCCGGCAATGAATGTATCGAGAATAAAACCGGCAACAATCATGATAGGAAATTCGCCTAATGCGGCCTTAAAAACAAAGTTCTTCATACCGCCTGTTTCAAGGGCAATATTGTAGCATATCATGGCATAAACCATGACAAGCACCATCATGATGGTAAAAACGGTTTCCTGTAATCTGTTCTTTGGCATTTTTCTTAAATCCTCCTGTTATGTAAAATAAATATAGCTGTAACGAGTAGTTACAATAGGCTCTTGATAGCTGCGATAATTGAAAAAGACTTGAAGTGCATACAAGTTTTCATGCACGTAAAAGCGCAAAAAAAATAGACAGAGGGAAACTTTCGTCTCGCTCTGTCTAAGCTGCAACTACCATTAATTGTCGATAGTTTATCACAGATAGAATACAAAAATCAATAGGAAGTTGGTACTATAGAAAATGTGATAATAAATAGATAAGCAAACTTTTTATAAAAAGCCACAATATGTATTTTAGCGAGTACCAGAGAGTTTATACCTTGTAAACGTTTACTATTATGTTATACTGTAATCATTGCCGGGCATACTAATGTGTGAATGTGAACGGTAAACGGAAAAAGTAATAAGAACAGCATGAGACGGATTTTATGCTGTATCATAAATAAAAAATGAGGTGAAAATCGTGCTTAAAGCAGAAAACTTAACTTTAAACGTAGATGATGAGGGCGGAAAGAAATGCCTTCTGAACAATATATCATTTCAGGTAGAGGACGGAGAGATGCTTGTCATCACCGGACCAAACGGAGGTGGAAAATCCACTCTGGCAAAGACCCTGATAGGTATTCAGACACCGGACAGCGGAAAGATTATACTTGACGGACAGGATATTACAGAGCTTGACATCAATCACAGGGCAAATGCGGGAATAGGCTTTGCATTCCAGCAGCCACCGAGATTTAAGGGAATGACAGTCATGAAGCTGCTCAAGCTTGCCGCAAAGGATGAGCTTTCAGACAAGGAGTGCTGCGACCTTCTCACCGCGGTAGGACTCTGTGCAAAGGATTACATTTACCGCCAGATTGACGGCACACTCTCAGGTGGAGAGATGAAGAGAATTGAGATTGCATCAGTGCTTGCCAAGGAGCATTCGCTTTGCATATTTGACGAGCCGGAGGCTGGAATCGATCTGTGGAGCTTTTCAATGCTCATACAGAAATTCGAGGAAATCCATACTGAGAAAAAGCAGAGCCTCATAGTGATTTCACATCAGGAGAAAATCATTAATATGGCAGATCGCATCATGATAATTGATGGCGGAGAAATCAAGAAAATCGGCACAAAGGACGAGGTACTGCCTTATCTCAATGGTGTACAGAAATGTCACAAATGCGTAGAGAGACTGGAGGGAAGAGCATAATATGGTAAAGCTTGACAACGTAACAGAGGGCGTATTGGACGTCATAAATGATAATAAATTCAGTCAGACCGGTGCCTTTAATCTGCGTGAAAACGGCACATCAATCTGCCATGGAGACAGCGAGCATATCAAGATAAAGAAAAAGACGGACAAGCCCGGCATTGATATTTATATTGATGGAAAGACGGACGGAGAGGCTGTCTATATCCCAGTAGTACTCAGCAAATCAGGCATGACAGACCTTGTATACAACGATTTCTATGTGGAGGATGGCGCAGATGTAAGGATTGTGGCAGGCTGCGGAATCCACAACAGCGGCTGCAACGAGAGCAGACACGACGGCATCCATACCTTCCATGTGGGCAAAAATGCGAATGTCAGATATGAGGAAAAGCACTACGGCGAGGGAAACGGAACAGGTGCGAGAGTGCTCAACCCTGTAACAAATATATTTGTGGGTGAGAATTCTGTTTTCACACTCGATACAGCACAGATAAAGGGTGTTGATTCTACAGTCCGTGAGACTAATGTGGAGCTTGGAAAGGACGCAAAGCTTTATGTCACAGAGCGTCTCATGACAGATGGAGAGCAGAAGGCGGAGTCGAACATCGAGGTACAGTTAAACGGAGAGGACAGCTCTGCACAGATTGTTTCCAGATCCGTAGGAAAAGGAAACTCTGTCCAGACCTTCCATCCGAATGCCATCGGCAACAGCAAATGCCAGGCTCATATCCAGTGTGATTCTATCATCATGGATCATGCAGAGGTCGGTTCAATCCCTGAAATCAGGGCAAAAAATATCGATGCAGCTATCATCCATGAGGCAGCAATCGGCAGGATAAACGACGAGCAGCTTCTCAAGCTCCGTACACTCGGACTTACAGAGGAAGAGGCAGAGGAAGTTATCATACAGAATTTCTTAAACTAAATCAGGCGTAAATAGAAACCCCGGAGCGTGATATTGATATGCTATCAAAGCATACAATACGCTCCGGGGTTTATTTTATGTTACTGTTCACGCCTGACAGTGTGACCAGTAACTATTTTACAACGGCAACCGATTACTACAAAAATGCAAATCAGCATAAATGGTTTATACGATGCGAATTAGCATAAATGGTTTATATGATACGAATTATCATTAACTGTAATCTTGACATAAACAGTAAACAACAGTAAAATGAAACCAAAACAGTAAACAACAGTAAAAGACAGTAAAACAAATTCAAAACAGTAAACAACAGTAAAAATGGGAGGCTGATATGCAAAATCCATTCACGCTTACATTTGGAAGAAGTCCACTAGAGTCGGTAGACCGTCCGGTACAGATTAATGAGATAATTGAGAATTTTACAGCGGATACAATAAATCAGCAGATGTTTATAATTACCGGTGTGCGAGGTTCAGGAAAAACAGTAATGATGACAGAAATTTCGCATAAACTAAGAGAAAATGATGACTGGGTGGTTATAGAACTCAATCCGGCAACGGACCTGTTGTCTGCAATGCTTTCAAAATTGAATAGTGATAATATATGTGCGGGACTTATAAAATCGGCAAAGCTCGATCTATCATTTTTCGGTTTTGGAGTATCTATAGAGGGGACACAGCCGATTACAGATGCAGAGACAGCTATTATAAAGATTTTGGAAAGGCTTAAAAAGGGTGGTAAGAGACTGCTTATTACGATAGATGAGATGACAAATAGTGAGTACATGAAGGTTTTTGCAGGAGCCTTTCAGATATTTGTAAGACAGGAGCTGCCTGTATTTCTATTAGGAACAGGATTGTATGAAAATATAGAGGAGCTTCAGAATGAGAAGAGCCTTACATTTTTGTACAGAGCACCTAAAATCCAGCTCAAACCATTAAATAACGCGGCAATAATCAATAAGTATAAGACTATTTTTAACATATCTCCGGAGAAAGCAGCACAGATGGCGGGACTGACCAAAGGCTATCCTTTTGCATTTCAGGTTTTAGGGTATCTGACGTGGAACAATGATGGTGACTACAATGGCATTTTGGGCGAGTATGAACAGTATCTGAGCGAATTTGTATATGACAAAATCTGGTCGGAGCTTTCTCAGAAGGATCGCATGGTTGCAAAGGGGATTGCAGATATAAAAAGCGGAAAAATAAAAGAAATCAGGGATGCAATTGGGATGGAGACAAACGAATTCAATCCGTACCGTAAGCGCCTTATAAGAAAGGGAATTGTATCGGGAGAGAAACGGGGATATGTGTATTTTACGCTACCGCTTTTTGAGGAATATGTGATTGAAAATTATTAAAATGAGCACAGGTTCAGCAGATTATAATAAGGAGTCAAAATGAAAGCGTATTATCATTTACCGGGATTGTTTGAATTTTATGAATTATACAAAGAATTTCTCCCACTGTACCGCAAGCACCGGGAATATTTCTATGACTGGTGCGACATAGGCTCAATATACGGTGCACCGGCAGACTGCATATGGGGAGGAGGCCGCGTCGGTTTTGGTGAGTACGATTCGAAGGAAGTGCTTAAGCTGATGCAGGAATTTGGTATATCCGCGAGGCTTACCTTTAGCAATTCATTGCTTACTAAGGAGCATCTTTCTGACAAAAAATGTAACGAACTGTGCAGGATATTTGATATAGGCAGAGATAATGAGCGAAGCAGGGGCTTTGGAAACGGCATAATCATCTACTCAGATATTCTGCTTGATTACATAAAAGAAAACTACCCTGACTTTTATTTTGTGTCTTCAACCACAAAGGTTCTGACGGATTTCAGTGAATTTAAAAATGAGCTAAACAGAGAGGAATTCCGCTATGTGGTACCGGATTTTAGGCTGAACAAATTATTTGATAAACTGAAAGCATTATCACAGCATCAAAAGGATAAAGTAGAATTTTTGTGCAATGAGTGCTGCTGGTTTGGCTGCACGGACAGGAAGAAATGCTACGAGACGGTTAGCCGCAAAAATCTGGGCGAGGATTGCCCGGAGCATTATTGCACTGCACCTGATGCAGGGCAGGGATATCTCTTTTCGAAGGCGATGGAAAATCCGGGATTTATAGGAATAGACGATATAAAGAACACTTATCTGCCGATGGGCTTTAGCAATTTTAAAATAGAGGGCAGAGGGCTTGGAAGTGCCATGATACTGGAATTTCTGCTCTACTATATGACGAAACCACAGTATCAGATACATGTCAGAGAGCGCATTTATCTCGATAATATGCTGGATTTATTTTGAAATATAAAAACTATACATTAACGACAACAGGAAGGATGATTCTCAAAAATGAATATTAGAAGAGCACACGAAAAAGACATACCAAGACTTATAGAATTGTTAGAGCAGGTGCTTCAGATCCATGCCGATATCAGACCGGATATTTTTATCCCGGGGACGACAAAATATACAAATGAAGAGCTTGCAGAAATGATAAAGGACGATACAAAGCCGATATATGTTGCGGCAGATGATGACGATGTATGCATGGGATATGCATTCTGTCAGATAAGACAGCAGCCGTTTTCCAACAATATGGTGCCGTTTACATCACTTTTCATAGATGATCTGTGTGTAGATGCAAAGACCAGAGGACAGCATATCGGAGAGCAGCTTTTTGAATATGTCAAGAATGAGGCAAAGCATCTCGGCTGCTACGAGGTCACTCTCAATGTATGGAGCGGAAACACATCTGCTGAGAAATTTTATGAGAAGATGGGGCTTAAGACAAAGGAACGCCAGATGGAGTATATTTTATAGGAGAAAGGCGGAAAATGCCAGACATTATCATAGTAGAGGATAACAAAGAAATAGGCACATTGCTATGTGATTTCTTAAGAAGAGAAAACTACACAGTAAGCCTTGCAGATACAGGGGAAAAGGCGTTATCGATATTTGAGCAGTACGGAGCAAAGCTTTTGGTGCTTGATATCGGTTTGCCCGGACTTGATGGTTTTTCGGTCTGCTCGAGGATACGAGAGACCTCTAACACACACATACTTATCGCAAGTGCCAAAACCGATAAGGAAAGCACGCTTAAAGGCTTGCAGATTGGAGCGGACGATTATATCAGCAAACCGTTTGATGTGGATATATTGATCGCAAAGATAAACGGTATATTCAAACGCAAATATGCCCGCGAGGAGATCATATGCAATAACCTCAAATTAAATACGGTAACGCAGACACTGACCGTTGAAGGGAAAGCGGTAAGCGTCACGGAAAAGGAATTTCAGTTATTGAGGCTTCTGGTGGAGAATAAGGGCATTACCCTTAAAAAAGATTATCTGTTTAACAGTGTATGGGGGAGCGACAGCGAATCCGAGCCGCAGACTCTGACAGTACATATAAAGTGGCTGCGCGAGAAAACGGAAAAAGATCCAAAGAAACCGGAGCACATCATAACAGTGTGGGGAACAGGATACAGATATGAATAAATACAGAAAATTTGCCGGAATATTTCTTGGTATAGAGCTGATACTGATCGCAATATCAAATGTGCTCTTTTTTATTATGGCACATATCAATGAGCCGGAAATAAGGAGAACTCAGGAAATAACAGGCACAATATACAAAGTAATCTATACACAGACAGACCACAAAACATTGATCCTTATGAATGTTGGTATGGGGATCATGTTTTTACTGTCTGTTTTTTTAGTGATGTACATAGGAAAAAAGATATTAAAGCCTTTCCATAGGATGATGTCGCTTACGGAGGAGCTGGCAAAGGGAAATTTATCTGTCCCTATCAAGGCAGAAAAGAGTAAATTCTTTGGCAGATTTTTGTGGGGAATGGATATGCTGCGCGATAATTTAGAGAGCAGCAGGGAAAAGGAGCTGGAGCTTCAAAAAGAGAAAAAGACGCTCATACTTTCATTGGCACATGACCTTAAAACTCCGCTTTCGGCGATTCGGTTGTACAACAAAGCATTATCTGAAAATCTCTATGATACACCGGAAAAAAGAGCACAGGTATATGCAGGAATTGACAAAAACGTAACAGAGATGGAGGGATATGTAACCAAGATTATGGCTGCATCGAGGGAGGAATTTTTAAACCTTACGGTAGAAATGGGCGAGGTCTATCTGTCATCTGTGATGGAATATATAAATGCGTATTATACGGACAAACTTTCAAATCTGCATACTGCATTTGAGGTTGAAAGCTACTTGGACTGTCTGCTGTGTGGAGACAGCAACAGGCTGATAGAGGTGTTGCAGAATATTATGGAAAATGCCTTAAAATACGGTGATGGAAAATATATCACGATTTCATTTTCCACGGAGGAGGACTGCTGTCTTATCACGGCAAAAAACAGCGGCTGCACATTAAAGGAAGATGAACTTCCTCATCTTTTTGACTCATTTTACCGCGGAAGCAACGTGGGAAATGCGAAAGGCTCAGGGCTTGGACTTTACATATGCAGACAGCTTATGCACATGATGGACGGAGAGATATTTGCAGAAATAAAGGAGAATGAATTTTTTGCTACAGTAGTAATCCATAAAGTATAAAATGCATTTAAGGATTATTTAATAATTTCCCATGTAATATGAATACAACGTAACAATACATATTACAGAGAGGAGAAAATATGTTTTTTCGAATATTGAAAAAAGATCTGAAAAGAAAAAAGACAATGAACATAATCCTGTTTGCCTTTATACTTCTGGCAACGATGTTTGTGTCGAGTGGTCTTAGCAATGTGGCAGCAGTCATGAACGGCACAGATTATTTTCTAAAAAAAGCAGGAGTCGGGGATTATGTCGTTATCATGATGGGAACGGACACGGATGATCCGATAAAGGATGTGTTAAATGAACAGGAGGACGTAAAGGAGTACAGGAAAGAAAACGTAGTGTTCGGAAATAAATCGGATCTGACTGACACGAAGGGAAAAGCACTGGAAGCAAGAAATGCGACTGTGTATCAGGCTATAGAGGACAGTAAGCTCAAATTCTTCGACAGCAAAAATGAAAAGATAAAATCAATCGAGCCGGGACACGCATATGCGACAGGAGATTTCATGCAAAAAAATGATCTACAGCCCGGGGACAAGATCGCGATAACATATGGCAATGTAAAACTTTCCGTAATACTTGATGGGGAGGCAAAGGATGCACTGCTCGGCTCAAGTATGATGGGGAATAACCGGTTTTTACTCAGTAAGCAGGACGAAGGAAAGCTGGCAGATGATACAGCAGAAGGTGTACAGCAGGGAAAAATATATTATATAGATTTGAAAAGTGGTGCGGATGAATCAAAACTTGCATCGGCGGTATCGGGAGAAGAGGGCGTGACATTTTCCGGTACTCATTCCATGATAAAAATGTGCTATCTGATCGATATGATAGTCGCATTTCTGATGCTGGTCTTAAGCGTATGCATGATGCTCGTTTCGTTTATCGTGCTTAAATTTTCCATCACTTTTACGATTTCAGGGGAGTTCAGTGAGATCGGAGTGCTAAAAGCGATAGGAATAAAAAGCACAAATATACGAGGACTTTATATGGCAAAATATCTCTTTTTGGCGATAGCAGGAGCGATAGGGGGATTTATATGCAGTATACCGTTTTCAAATATGATGCTAGAGTCGGTAAGCCGTAATATGGTGCTCGGAGGCGGAAACAGCTATTATGCTTTGGAGTTTGCAGGCGCATTTATCGTTGTGGCAGCGATACTGCTTTTTGCATTCAGATGTACTAAGCTTGTTAAAAAATTATCACCTATCGATGCTATACGCTCAGGACAGACAGGGGAGCGTTATAACAGAAAATCACCACTTCGTCTGGGAAAAAGCCGTGGCAGCACAAGCAGATTTTTGGCCATAAATGATGTACTTAGCGCACCAAGACGCTATGCAACGATAATCATAACGTTTTTTATATGCACAGTACTGGTGCTTTTACTTGTAAACACAACATCTACGATGAGAAGCGACACACTTGTCACGACATTAGCTTCGCACAGCGACCTTTATTATACGGATCTGACTGAGATGATGGGCAGTATGACAGCGGATGGACGAGAGCGTGTGGAAAACTATCTGAGGGACACGGAAAAACTTCTGGCAGAAAATGATATGCCTGCAAGGGTAATCTCAGAAGTGCAGTATAAATATGGTGTGAGTACCGGTGGAAAGGATTATTCGATCGTATGCTTACAGGGCATTCATACAAAAGCCTCGGATTATGAGTATACCGAAGGGCTTGTTCCGCAAAATGCAAATGAGATTGCGATAACGCCGACGATCGCTAAAATGACCGGAGCAAAGATCGGAGATACGGTAACGATAGATTACGGAACCGAAAAGAGGAAATGTATAGTTGTGGCATATTTCCAGAGCATGAACCAGCTTGGTGCGGTAATAAGACTTCATGAGGATGCACCGACTGACTTTGCTCATATTTCAAATATGGCAGCATATCAGATTAATTTTACTGATGATCCGGCTGCGTCTGAAATTGAAAATCGAAAAGAAAAGATAAAGAAGTTGTTTGACAATGAGGATGTGATGAATGCTGCAGAATACTGTGACGATAGCATGAATTGCGCATCCGCAATGGAGGCTGTGCAGTATCTGTTCCTCGGGATAACTTTGATAGTGGTAGTTCTTATCTGTGTTCTGATGGAAAGATCGTTTATCAGCGATGAAAAGAGCCAGATCGCGATACTAAAAGCGACAGGCTTTTCAGACCAACGGATAATCAGATGGCACACCGCACGATTCGGGTTTGTAACGCTTATAGCGGTTCTGCTTGCAGCGATATGCTCAGTTCCGGTAACACATCTGGTTGATGGGCCAATCTATAGTATGCTTGGAGTCTCGAAATTATCCTATGTAATAGATCCGTGGAAAATATTCCTGATCTATCCGGGCATCGTCTTTTTGATGACGCTTGCGGCATCGGGACTTACGGCACTTCATATCAGAGGAATAAAGAGCAGCGATATATCGAATATTGAGTAGGAGGAAAGAAGCATGGCAGCATTACTTAGCGCAAAGGATCTTTGCAAAACTTATGTCATAGATAAAAGACAGAATAACGTACTTAAAAATGTAAATTTAGAGGTAAACGAGGGTGAGATGATCGCCATTATGGGACCGTCAGGATCAGGCAAATCAACACTTTTGTATGCGATATCCGGTATGGATCGTGTGACGAGCGGACAGGTCGTTTTTGATGGAAAAGATATAACCGAACTTAGAGAAAAAGAGCTTGCCAAACTGCGTCTTGATGAGATGGGATTTATCTTCCAGCAGATGTATATGATGAAAAATCTAACGATACTAGACAACATCATACTTCCTGCGGCAGAGAGTAAAAAGACAAAGGAGAGCAACAAGGAAAAGCAGATGCGTGGAGAGGCACTTATGCGAAAACTCGGCATCATAGAGGTGGCTGACAACGATATAAACGAGGTTTCCGGTGGACAGCTCCAGCGCGCCTGCATCTGCCGCAGTATGATGAACTTTCCGAAACTTCTCTTTGCGGATGAACCTACAGGAGCATTAAACCGTACTTCCTCAAATGAAGTTATGGATGAACTTGTAAAACTTAATAAAGAGGGAACAACGATCGTTATGGTGACACATGACGCAAAGGTGGCATCGCGGTGCAGCAGGGTACTTTTTATTGTTGATGGAAATATAAAAGGCGAGTACACGGAGCTTTCAAATGAGGCAGATCCAAACCGACGGGAGAGAGAATTGAATAACTGGCTGATGGATCAGGGCTGGTAGGACGCATGATAAAGGGGATGAGAATGAAATTATAAGACTTATCGTACAAATAGTAAAATGCCGACTAATCTAAATTAAGACTTTAGATTAGTCGGTGTTTTTGATTGATTACACATCTAATAACAACTATAATAAGGTTATCAATCGAATTTATATAATGCGAGGTGATTTTATGTTATTAATGTGCAAAAACACACCGGTTTACGATATAGATAATGAAAAAATACTAAATACAAATCTGCTGCCCGGACTTATGAAGCAAAAAGATGCAAACAATCATACTTTTACAAAATGGATGAAGTACCGTTATTCATCCGGCACAAACACGATGGCCCGAAAATTAAAGGGAATCACATTCGGACAGGGAGCTCGTAAGCGCATTAACCGCGAAACCAAAGCTTTGAGCTTCAGCGATTGTTATTGGATAAAAGCCACGGATGATCCTATACGCTTTGAGGAGATAAGTCCCTATTACAAGCCTTTCTGGGACGGAAATGAAGCATTTGCAGGACAGGCTGCTCCGACGCTTTATGTGGGAGGTGCGCTGTCAAAGGAGTGGAAACAGGATGGAAAACTCTACAAGTATGGCGATATTTCTGTGGAACTGCAATGTATTGAGCTTTGCAGGAAATGTGGTATTTCCGTAGAAAACGCAGATGAGACAAAAGGGGGAATCGCAATTTATAATATCACTTCGCCAATGCTGATGCTTGAGCAGGCTGATCAGTCAGGAAGACTTGATCCAGACGATTTTGATGAGCAGACGATAATTGAGCTGTTTGGAAAAGCCGGAGCACAGATGCTTATCATAGATGCGGTAATCGGAAACGGCGACAGGCATGCAGGTAATTTTGGCTGGCTTAGAAATACGGATACAGGAGAGTATGTGAGTATGGCTCCGTTATATGATTTCGATCATGCACTGGACAGCACATTAGAGTCAGATCGACTTTTGACGGATGCGGTTAAGTTTTGCATGCCGTATAAGGATGAAATCAGGCGAATTGCAGGTGTAGCCGCAGAAGCGGAAAATGAGGTATTTAAGAAAAGAGCGCAGAGTATCTTGAAGTTGATAGAGTAGAATAAAAGGCTTGTGATACTGGATTTTTTGTGTATACATCCGTTTTCTGATGGTAATGGCAGAGTATCCAGATTATTATCATTGTTTTTACTTTATAAAAGTGGATATGATGTTGGAAAATATGTATCATGTCAATGCAAAATATTAAAAATAAATTGAAAAAACGGGGCAATGGATATATTCTGTATTTGGAGGGAAAAAAATGTATCAAATTTTTATAGTAGATGATGATTTAACAGTTCAAAGAGAACTGAAAATATTGCTGGAAAATCATGGATATAGAGCCACGTTGGCAAAAAATTTCACGAATATTCCGGAAGAGATAGAAGAACAAAGACCGGATCTGGTATTGCTGGATATTTCACTGCCTTCAGAGGATGGCATCATGCTGTGCTCGAAAATACGCATGCTGTCAGATGTTCCGATAATTTTTGTTACATCACAAAATTCATCAGCGGCAGAGTTGGAATGTATGCTTAGCGGAGGCGATGATTTTATCGAGAAACCGTATCGTCCGGCGGTGCTTTTGGCGCATATATCGGCAGTTCTCAGAAGAAGTGGCAAAAAGGAAAATGATAATGTACTCAGCTTCGGAGATTTGGAGCTGGATTTAGTTGCAGGAAAATTGAGGTATGCCCAGAGCACGGCGGAGCTGTCTAAAAATGAATTACATATTTTGCGCTTCTTTTTTGAGCATAAGGGTGAGATTGTATCAAGGGATGCTTTGATGAATAATCTGTGGGACAATGAGAGCTTTGTTGATGATAATACATTGAGCGTAAATATAAAAAGAATCAGGAGTAAGCTGGAAAGTGTTGGAGTGTATGATGCGATAGAGACAAAAAGAGGAATGGGGTATATTTTTAAATTAAAAAGGAATGGTGCGGATGATGAAATTTAAGGATTATTTTCTCAATAAGATAACGGAAATACTGGGTACATTTTTTGTGCTTTTTTTAATGCTTGAGTTTTTATATATCATAGGAAATACATTCAGTGTTGTATTTATGATAGGGGTGGTTATTGCCATACTAATAATGACGAAATATTTAATGGACTGGTATAGAAAAAAGAAATACTTTGAAATAATTACAGAACGGGTAAAAGATCTGAAGGAACCTTGGTTGATTGCAGAGCTTTTGCCCGTTTCTTATACGATAGAGGACGAGATATATCAGGAATTATTGAGAAAAGTGGGCAGCAGTGCGATTGAGGAAATACATAAAATAGAGGATGAGCAGAAGGAATATGAGGATTATATAGAGCAATGGATTCATGAGGTAAAGACACCAATTACCTCGATACATTTGATGCTGGAAAATAGAATTTCGGAAAATCCGGGGTTGAAAAGAGATTTAAATGTGGAGCTTAGCAGGCTGGAAAATGATGTGGAGCTTGCGTTATATTATGCGAGGTCTGAGCAGATATACAGAGATTATCTGATACAAAAGTTAAATTTCCGGAAAGTGCTGCTTAAGGTGGTGAATAAAAATCGTACTGTCATAATGAACAGCTCAGTGGCGATAGATTTAGATTGCGATGAAGCTTTATACGCATATGGTGATGAAAAATGGCTTGTCTTTATGCTTACACAGGTATTACTAAATGCGATTAAATATAAAGCTGAGGCTGATGCCAAAGTAGTCATGAGAGCAAAAAGAGATAATAAAAGAATAGTTCTGAATATAATTGATAATGGCAAAGGAATAAAGAAGGAAGAGCTTCCAAGAATTTTTGATAAAGGCTTTACCGGAAGTAATGGAAGAGACAATGAAAAATCCACCGGAATGGGCTTGTATCTCGTTCATAAATTATGTGAAAAGCTTGAAATTGATATAAAAGCAGACTCTGTCTATGGAGAATTTACAGAGATTAGTTTTTCACTAAAAAATGTTTGCTAAAGTTGTTTGCTTAAGTGATAAAATTGTAAGATTCAGGTAAGGAAAATCAATATGTCTTTGAATTAGTGGCTGATATAATAGTGACATCATCAAAGAAGGAGATAATAGAGGAAAATATGTTAAGTTTGAATGGATTGACATACCGCAATGTTAAGGAAAATATAGCAAGAGAACCTGTATATTTTTTTACTATGATACTCATAGAAATGCTTATGTTAGCATTCAATTCAATGCTTTTTTCAAAGGATGTCCAGGAAATTTGTCAGGAAGGCTTTATCATGGATGTTTTGATCGGTTTTGTGACGATTTTTATTATTGCTGTAATGGTATGGTTAATCTATTACATGATGCGTCAGTCATTTAAGTACCGGAGTAAAGAAATATCTCTTTACATGCTGTTTGGACTTAAACAGAAGGAAATATACAGAAATTATGCAAAAGAAACAATGTTGATGGCGACACTTGCATTTGTTATCGGAGCAGCAGCCGGAGAGATGCTGAAACACTTTGTGATGGCTATTTTTTACCGCATGTTCCGATTGGACTATGTTATTGAAATGAACTTCTATTATCAGGCTATCATATTGACAGCACTGATATATTTTTTCTGTTATATAGCGGCGTTGGCCAAGATCAGAAAAAAATTTTTGAGGTTAACCATTAATGAACTCAGTCAATTGGAAAGAACTAATGAGAAAAACAAAGCTTCAAAAGCCAATAGAACACGAAAATGGCTGTTGTCCGGTAACAGGTTGTTTATCTGGAGGTCGGTAGAGTCAGAGATAAAATCGATAAAGAAAATCATATTTTTTGTGTCATTCCTTTTGATGATTTCGATTGTAGGAAGCTCTGTTGCCATGATGTACACAGACTATGAGAATAATCAGATTGATGCAGAATATCCGTATGATGTTATGGTATATCATGAAAATCCGGATTTAAACTTCAATAAAGAAAAAGAAATATTGGACAGCTCCTCAGGAATTAAGCAGAGTCATGAATACAACATTTACCAGAATCAAAGCAGCTATATGAATAACTGGTTGTACTGCAATCTGTATTTTTTTGGAGACAGGCTTAAGGACAAAAACGGAGAATTTGATGAAAGTAAACTGGAAAAAGAAGATGATTATGATGTTTATTATACATACGACACATATATGAAGCTGAGTGACTATAATGCTCTCCTGAAAATGCTTGGTAAAGAGCAGATTTCGTTGAAAAAAGATGAATACGTGCTTCAAATCAAACAAAGGCTTGAGCCGGAATTGTCAGATACCATCCTTAACAGAGTGATTACATGTGGAAACGAAAAATTACACTGTAAAAATATAAGCACAGTTGATTTTGAACAGAACGGACACAATGGGGCAGATTATGTTTTCGTAATTCCTGATGAAGCTGCTCAAAATATGACTCCATACTATTCTGTTCTGACTGCAATGACAAGGAAACCGGTAACCGAGGATATTACGGACAGGTTTGACGATGATAGCGGAAATTTCCGTTACGGCAGCAATCACAGCATTTTATACACCAGTCCTGTGCTGGCAAAAAAGGAAGTAGAGATATCATTAAAATCTACAGTTACAGCGGTACTTTTTCCATTTGCTTATGTGAGTCTCATTTTCTTATGTGTTGCAATTTCACTTCTCGCAGCCCATCTGATGAGCACAACAAAAACGAATAAAAAACGCTATGACTTGCTGATGAAAATGGGAATGACTAAAAAAGAAATTGATATAATCATTCATAGGCAATTAGCGATAAATTATCTGATCCCTCTGGTAATATCACTTATTCCGGGATGGATTATATCAATTAAAATGAGCACACAGTTTATACTTGATACGGGACTGCATACATCATATGTGCGCTATATTCTGTTGTCTCTTTTATGGATACTTACAGTATATATCATTTATTTTATAATGACAGACGTATTTTTCAGAAGAAACATACATTATGGAAGGGAAAGATAAAAATTATGAAACCATCATATTACAATTATATTATTGAAAATAAAAACGGAAACGGTAATGCTCTGTATTATAACATGAGAACAGGCAGTCTGGCACAAGTGAACGAAAAAAATCATACAGATTTTTTACAGTTTGTAGAATCTGGAACAAAAATATCAGATAAAAAGTTTTGTGAAGATTTAAAATATTGTGGTTTCCTAATTGAGGATGATTTCGATGAAAAAAAGGATATAAAAATCCGGATGTTAAGCTCCAGATATGATACATCTGTTTTATCCTTAACTATAACACCGACAATGGCATGTAATTTCAGATGTGTATATTGTTTTGAAAGTGGTCATTACAGTAGTGGACGTATGTCAGAAGAAACTGAGAATGATATTTGTAAAATGGTTGAGCAGGAAGCCACTCATTTGGAAAAGCTGGTTATTACGTGGTATGGTGGAGAACCATTGTTAGCCATTGAGCCTATAGAAGAACTGACGTATAAATTCAAGGAAATATGTAAACAGTTTAATATTGAATATTCAGCAAGTATTATTACGAATGGTTATTTATTAACTGAGAGTGTATGTGACATGTTATTGGAGCTGGATATAACAGATGCACAGATAACATTGGACGGAAATGCTAAAATCCATAATTCAAGACGTCCTTTAGCTAATGGTGGAAATACATATGATACAATCATCAATAATTTAGAAAAAATTCATGGAAAAATTGGTATAGCAATTCGTATTAATGTTGACAGGGAAAATGAGAAAGATGTGCAATCTGTTGTTGATGAACTTAAAAAAAGGGGAATATATGAAGATGTATTTTGCTATCTCGGATTAGTTACATCAACAAATGGAACATGTTCAAATTGTACATGCATGTCATCTGAGAAGTATTCAGAATTTAATTTGGATTTTTGGCTGAAAAATAATATGCCACTGGAATCTTTATATCCAAAACCAATGGGAAATTATTGTGGTGCAGATTATGCGCAAGGTTATGTTTTAGATGCACAAGGAAATATATATAAATGCTGGAGTGATGTTGGAGTCATGGAACAGCGTATAGGGACTGCACATGATTGGAATGAGACAAATAAAAAATCAACAATTAGTGACGTACAGTCACAAAGCGTGTTTGAAAAATATATGTTGTATGATCCCACAGAAGATCCAGTATGTAGTAAATGTAAATTTATGCCAATATGTTTTGGGGGATGTCCTCATAGTAGAATAGAAAATAATCAGTTGTGTGAGCAGTATCGCTATAATGTCGGTGAGTTTATGCAGGCATATGCGGATGCTGTATTAAAAGAGGAAAGGGGTGAAGACTATGCAAATTCTGGTACAACCTGCAGCTAAGAAATGTAGTTCGGATTCGTGCAATTATACATGCCCGGTTTTTAATATGGGCTTTGAAGGAATCGAAACATTTATTGAAAAGTTTGTTAAAAAGAAACATAAAGGGAAAAAACATAAAGCTAGGGTTTGCTGGTATGATAACTAGTTATAATATTTTAAATTTGATGATACAGGAGGAAAAACAATGGAAATATTAAAAAATCCAGTAATGGCTGCAAAAGCAAAAGCGTGTCATGCAAAAGGATGCAAAAAGTATACATGTTTTTACCATATTTTTGGTAAATAACAAAGAGAGATTAATTTCTCAAAATATATTGGAAATATATTAAAAACAGTGTTTTTTGATAAAAGACTGTTTAATCTGCGAAAGGGAGGTAATCATGATGGAAGTGTTATTAAAGCCAGCAAAGACAACTAGAAAAGGTGCTTGTAATAGCAAAGGCTGTAAAAATTATACATGTATTTATCATTTATTTGGTAAATAAAAAATAGAAAAGATTATGGGCCAATGCAAAATATGAGACATTGACCCTATAATTTTATGATAAAAGGAGATGCGCGATGAATATTAGAGTCCTTTTAAAAAATGAAATTTTAAATTTAAAGAAGAGCATTTTCGCATACATAGTCATTACTATTGCTACAATGATTCTGCAGTTAATAGTACCCTATGTAAGTGGAATGTACATTGATTCCTTGGTCGATAAGCATTCTGCAATTATATTGTTCGTAGTGGCAATAGCAGGTTTGAATTTATTTTCAATCTTGACAGAATATGGTATGACATATGTTATGACAAAGTTAAATAATACTTTTTTGTATAGGATATGCAATAAAATATTTCAAACTATATATGAGAGCTCTTTGACATTCTTTGAGGACAAGGATTCAGCATTTTTAACAGATCAGATTACCGGAGATGGGGCTACAATTTGTGGTTTTTTATTAAATAGCTTTCCGGATTTTGTGTATAATGTAATACTACTTTCAATAAGCGCGTTATTTGTTATAAAAGCAGATGTATTGTTGGGATTAATAATTATAGTTACTGTACCAATATATTTTGTTGTATATAAAAGACTGGAAAATAATATGTATAAAAACGAGCAAGAGTATAAAATGGCTGGCAATGAGTATACAGCAAAAGGAATGGAACAAATCAGATGTGCGCGTTTTGTTAAAGAAAATAGTGTTTCGAAGGAAATGGAAGAAAGATTTGCCATGGCATTTAAAAGCATGCTTCAAGGGGCAATTGGTCAGGTGAAAACACAATATCTTTTTTCGAATATTAATCGACTTATAATGGTGTTTTGCTATTTATTGGTGCTTGCAATAGGTGGATATAATGTCATAAATGGAAAAATATCTATAGGTTATTTTACTATTATAACAAGCTATGTAAATATGATTTTATCATCCACCTCAGATGTTATAGAGTTTTCCGGAGATTATCCAAAAGTTAAAGTAGCTGTTGACCGAATGAATAAGGTTTTATCTGAATGTTACAATTCTACTGAACAATCGGAATCTTTGATAGATGATAAGATTTGCATTGAAAGCATAAATTTGGAAAAGCTGTCATTTTCATATGGAGATAAAATATTATTTGATAATTTTTCAGCAAAATTTGAAAAAGGAAAAATTTATGGAATAATTGGGGAAAATGGTGCAGGAAAATCTACGTTATTGGATGTTATTGTTGGTTTATATCCCGATAAGTATAAAGGTAATATATATTATGATAATTGTAATATTAAAAATCTGAAATGCGATGAGATAAGAAAAAAACAAATTGCTTTCCTAAGCCAACAGGTTGAAAGAATTAATATATCACCGAAGGAATATTTACATTTTGGAATTGAAAATTATGATATTGTTAGCGAAAGAAAACTGTGTGATTATTTTGGATTAACTGATGACTCAAATTTAGATCAGGAAGATAATATTGTTCATTGTTCCGGCGGAGAAATGCAAAAGCTCGAATTAATCAGAAATTTTCAAAAAAGCTGCATAGTGAAAATAATGGATGAGCCAACAAATGGATTAGATTCTGAGACAGTAAAGAGATTGGTTTGGTTATTGGAAAAAGAGAAAAAAGAACATATATTTATCATAGTATCTCATGATAAGAGAGTACTGAATATTTGTGATGAAAAAATAGTAATTAAAGAATAGGTTTAAATTGCAGAGGTGGAATTAATATGAGTGCATTTTTAAAGGTAGATAATCTGGAAAAATATTATGGAAGCGCTGAAAATATTACGAAAGCTATAGATAGAATCAGCTTTGAAATTAATGAGGGGGAATTTGTCGGAATCATGGGAGAATCAGGCTCAGGAAAGACATCATTGCTTAATATACTTGGAACTGTGGACACGGCTACGTCAGGGCATGTGTTTTTTGAAGGAAAAGATATCAGTAAAATGAGCGAAGATGAAAGAGCAGATTTCAGAAAGCAAAATCTTGGATTTGTATTTCAGAATTTCAATTTGCTGGATATGCTGACCATACAGGAGAATATTTATATTCCATTACTTCTAACCAAAAATCAGGGAACAGATGTGATGAAAAAGACGGAAAAGATTATGGAAATTCTCAATATAAAAGAAATAGCAGATAAGTATCCGCATCAGGTTTCCGGTGGACAGCAGCAAAGATGTGCATGTGCAAGAGCTCTGGTTAATAACAGCCGTCTGATTTTGGCCGATGAACCGACAGGGGCTCTCGATGCCCGCAATTCAGAAAAACTGATGGAAATGCTTGCAGATGTAAATGAAAAATTAAAGGCAACAATTTTAATGGTCACACATGATCCTTTTTCGGTTGTCTATTGTAATCATATTTTCTTTTTAAAAAATGGTAAAATCTCCTATGAGCTGTACAAAGGCTCCAGAAATAAGGAAGAATATTTAGCGGCTATTCTGGATGCGCAGAAGAATTGATACAATTTATTTTTAAATGTATGTTGACAAACACAAAAAGGAGTGATAAACTTTAAACAAATTTAGCGAGATAAAGCATTAAATCGTTAAAGAAATTCAAACAGTATAAAAAGTTTGCACAATTAAATAAATTGTAAACCGTTGAAGCGGAGATAACGGCAATGATGCCCTTACAGAGAGCCTGTGGTGCTGAGAATCAGGTGTGAAACAAGTTGTCAAATGGAC